>Ga0123352_10007356_pt1 | contig 16973 bp, 11 predicted proteins | sample TergutLab28metaG_FD_89700 | JGI IMG/M metagenome (GOLD analysis project Ga0123352, IMG submission 89700) | Labiotermes labralis P1 segment gut microbial communities from Petit-Saut dam, French Guiana - Lab288 P1 | ecosystem: Host-associated > Arthropoda: Insects > Digestive system > Gut ... | reverse complement strand
GTGGGGGGGGGGGGGGGGGGGGGGGTAAAGGCGGCCGGTGCTTAGGGGTGAAAACCTTATCACCGTCATATGCCGACTATCATGGAATCTGGGAGCCTCACCCTCCTGGAAACCCCAGGGCCTGTCCAGGCATGTATAGTGATTCCTTACCTTACTTCTCCAAATCCATGTAAGGGTTGAGGTTCATAATACTGGGTGCCCTAAGTCTCCTTACTTTCATTACACTCACTTTGCAGCGAAACACTATTAACTCCTCCATTTACAACCAATAACCAACAAGAACTATCAACAGAAACAAGAGCTAACGTAACCACAGTGTTGCCAGCCATTGCAAATAACAGAAGAGCAGTCATGCCAAAAAAATCACAGTTGATTTACTTCAAGGAAAAGCAACCCTAGGAGCTGCGATTGATTCAACATCACATACCAAACAAAAATAACGGGTATTCGAATATCTCTGTAAAAATGATACATTGTGATACGAAGTGTCGTGAAATTAGTCTGTGGTCTTGTGTGTGTGTGTGTGTGTGAGCTGCGCCAGAATATTCCGACTGGTGAGTGACCTGCGGGCGATTGGTGTCCCTTTTAATGACAGTATATCAATTGCAGAAGTTATGCAAAGGGAACAGAAGGACGATGGCAATACTTAGGATTATTTTACAGAGATTCGCAACAGATATGTTGTTTTGTTTTAATATGGCGTTAATTACTACGTTGGCTTCAACGTTCCAACTATTTTCTCTTCTTGCAACAGCAACTCAGTTACAGCACGCAGAGCGTAAAAGCTCTGACGCGTTCGATCATGTTCTGTTGTTTATCTTGAAACTAGTAAGACTTACGGAAAAGCTTATTCTGTATTAAGTGCGTCTTGGTGCACGTTTTGTAGGAAACATTTCTTATAACGTTACACGTTTGCGAGCTGTACTCGAGAGGCGCGAATAAACTCGTGTAGTTCAGCATATAAGGTTCCCGTTGATAATGCCCGACTTTACTCCATATTGGGCTGTGCATGTCAGTGACTATAAAACTTTCGGGTATCACGCGTCCCCATTTAGTGTTCCTTAAGTTGTTGCACGTACACGAGAACACACAGGCAGGTACTAGGCACATTTGCAATATTAATTGCGAAAGCGTAAAAAATTGCTGAATTCAATGCAATTTGTTCTTGAAGATTCATGTATGCTGGAATATGATACAGTTCTGATTAGTAAATACATATTGTCAGCATATTACAAAATGAAATCAAATAAACGTACGACTCAGATATTGCTTGCTTTTTGGAAAATATTTCTTTGTGTTTCGTAAATTAATAATGAATCAATAACGCAGTCCAAAGCAACTATTTTATTGCAAAAGCAATAAATTTTTTATTATAAAATTGCTACATATTTTTCACCCAAATTGGTAATCATAAGCAATGCAAAATACATAAAAAGCTTTAGTTGTATAATTATAATAATCGTTCTATGGACGGAGACCTCCTACACACAGTTATATTACAGTTATATTAGTTACATTAAAAGTCAACTACGGGTAGCTTAACCTTTAGACGCCTAGCGTCAACTATAGTTGACGTACCGCACCGATAACCTCCAAAGTTGCATTTTATATATTTATTCAACAAATATAGGTACCGAATATATTAAACATGGTATATACTCTCCGTTTTCTTCACTTCAAACTGCAGTTTGTTTCATAATTCTAACGTATTTGGTTTCTGTATTATTCACATTTTATATACAGGGTGTGATAAAATTAAAAAATAATTCCGGCGCCAAAAGGTTAAATAATGTTAGGGAATTGCGTTGATGATTGTGTTTAATATTTGATGAATCTCTGTACTTTTTGACTATAAAAGTGCATTTACATTGAGGACGTATAATTTTTTTTTTTTAGGTACGATTGTGTTAAAAGCAATAAAATATCTCCTTCATTCAATTTAGTCTAAGTTGAAACAGAAGTAGTCCTACTTTTATTCATTTCATTTTGGATTCAATCTTATGTATGTATATTTATAAATCTATGCACGTTAACCTTGCTTTAATATTATAAAAATGTATTATTTTAGTAATGATGATTCCATTGATATCCAAATATTACCCTTAGTGCACGGCCAATTCAACACTTTGTTAAATAAGTTTCATGTATTCTTTTCCTACTCTGTCTTACGACAGGTTCAAAGCGAGTTCTCCACTAAGGGCGATCTAGTGCGTCTTCTTTCAGTTTCTAATATCCTTTCTTTTAATTGAAATCATCCAACAGCTGCTTACGACTTCTTCCTTGTTTTTTCTTCACATTTATCCTTCCTTCAATAACGTGCTTTAGAAGACAGTTCCTACGCAAAATGATAAAAATAAAAAAAAAAAAAAATAAATAAAATAAAATCACACCTAGATCATAATTTAATTCTAAGTACAAATTTTTGATATTAATATATTTATCATTATTAGAATAATAAATGTATGTAATTTTTACGCAAGGACAACGTTCCCACATTTGTAATTATGTAGGTATTAATTAGATTGTATTGAAAATGAAATGAACAAAAAGAGACAAATAATGTTTTAACTTAGAATAAAATTAATAATAGGAATATTTTATTGTTTTCATTACAATAGTAGAATAAAATCATTTTAACGTACCAAGCTTCATCAAATAACAGACAGAATCATAAATACAATTTTGCTCTACTCGTTAAGCTATATTAAAAATGATTTAAATACAATTATAATAACATTATGAGGAGGAAGTTCCTGTCAACAGAACGATAATTGTAATTAGGATATGTAACAAGCTTCACTTAGTACATTTTACAAGCCTGATGATGAAAGAGTCAGGTCGAAACAAGTGGCAATTTTATAGAAAGAGTTATTGTTTTGGTATTGTTTGTATTGTTTTTGGTAAGAATAACTGATGTGCTGGACTGCATTATTTATGAATTACTGACATTTTTCTACGTGTTTTCCAAGTTTTTAAAACTCTAGATACCAATTTGCACTAGCTTCAAATTCTCCTCCAATAAGCTAAACTTATTTAATATAATAAAACTTGAAAACGAGCAATATATTGTTATCACTTTATTTATGCTTCCCACAATGGTTCCTGTAGGATTCATACCTGAGCAGGAAAAACAATAGTGCCAGTCATTGGTAAAGTACACTACAGGTCTAGTTCTCTCGGAACTTGCTTTACCTAGATATAAGCAAAAGCCTGTCTTCAAGAGATAATATTCGCCAGATTAACCATGTTAACAAAAATTAAAGTAACTGAGAAAAAGGACTCTGTAATACGATTTGCTTCATCCCATTGTTGGAATCCAAGAGCCTTCCATTTTTCTATGATTCTAGCTCCAAAAAAAGAAGAGCAGGCGCTTCAGATGAATGAAGACTGTTCTAGTGTCTTTCATTTCCGTCATTTTAAAATAGCATCTAATACTTCACAAAGAGGCCATTTCTCGTTCCTAACACAAATAGATGTATTGTGTTTGCTATAGAAAGACGTTCTTCAGGGATATCACTCATATTTCTCATTCCAGAGGCTTGTCATTTCGAAATATTCGTTAGAAGCTTTGCCTACTGAGCCAACTTGTTTAAAATCTGTCTTCTTAATAAAGTGGCAACAATTGATGATATGAGTCCGTGTGTAATTGATATAAAACATGTGCCTTTCTAATTACATGTAATTGAGATTTCGAAAAGTGCAATGGCGAATTAGTACTGGAAATTTATAGCTTAACACAGACGTCTCTCGCAGGAGCTGTTTAAGGCCTCTGTGTGTTCGTGTCACAGTCACGGCAATTACTCGACAGCTTCTTACCGTAGAGGCAGGTGTTCGATCCTTGGACGTGGTATGTGTGGGACTTCTGGTGGACAGAGTGCACTGGCAGTGATTTGTGTCCGAGCACTTGGGATCTTCTTTGCCACTGATAACTGCACCAATGTCTCATACACATCTGTCATCAGGGGCTGGTACAACAGGCCTATTAGAGGCCCCTGTACCAAGGCCCTCTTTCTCAGCACTTCCCAAGAATAAAATCAAGACAACTCTGGATTCTTTCCTGGTAAATTCTAGTCGTCTAAAAGCATGATGCTATGACAAAAATCTCTTAAATTGTTAACAACAAGACCATTGTAAGAAAATTATACTGTTTGTGAAGCCCGAAGAAAATATGTTCTGCTGGCAGCCAATCACGAATTTTTCTGTATGCAGAGGAAGACATTATGCTTTGTGTGCAGTGTGATGGCAAAATGGTTTTGAGTGTAGTTTGAATATGGCAGACTACGTTTTGTGTGCAGTTTAGACAGAATGTGTTGTGTGCAGTTTGAAGTAACTATGTTTTCTTACAGTCTACAGACAGTATGTTCTGCGTGCAATCTGAAGACGGTATGTTTTTTGTGAAGTCTAAGGACGGTATGTTCTGTTTGCATTATTTCTGCATTAGACTGCAGTATTTACGTATGGCTTCTGCATCATCTCTACAGCTGCACAAAGTGTGTGTGCATTTCAGCAGTTCCCAAGGAACTTCACAAAACCAGCATAACCCAAGCGGATGTACGTTCTTATAAAAGTATTTTGCTCTGTCTGTTCCCCCTCTTTCTTTCTGGTTTTCGTTTGTCACTTAGCTACCAGAAGGGACCGTACTCGAGCCAAAATCGGCTGTCCTAACCAAGAAAAAACTGTCTGACCTTGGTCCTTTAGCGAAAATGTTGGAATAGGGCCTCAAATTAGGCTACGGCCGCTTACTTCCACTAATGAAATAAGGAACTTCATGAATAAAAGTCCTTCTTGAGAAGCTAATAGTTTTTAAGCTAACCAAGTAATTCCTCTCACATTATGCAAACCCGGCATTTTATTACAGTCCTTAAGACAGCTCGCCAATGGCTCCTGTCCAGAGCCACAGCAGGCAAGTCTATGCCCCTGTGCTGTTTCTTAAAGTCCATTTCATATTATCCTTACCTCCGCTCCCAACTTTTCCAAGTGCTTTCTTTCCTAGAGTTGTCCATACCAAACTCCAGGATGCACCTCTCATTTCCCTCGCAGGTGACATATGCCACGCTCGTAACATTATTCTTGATTTTATAACCCAAAAAATATTTTATGAGGAGTAACATTCATGAAGTTCTTTATTATGTTTTTTCTCCCATCCTGTTGCCTCGTATCTCTTAGACCAAACTATCTTGCTCAGTAAACTATTCTGAAACACCATTAGCCTATGTTCTTCCCTTAGGATGACAGAACAAATATCTAATAACAAATAACTCTAATATTTATGTTTTTGCCCAGCAAGTAGGGAGACCAAATATTCTGGATCGAATGATAGCAGCCATACTGTGAGATCAAGTTGGTCTTAATCTCCGCCAAACACTTTCAGATTCATTATTCATTGATAACCTGACCTTTCAAAGGTAATTATGTGAGCAACTGGCAGCGTCAATAACAGGCACGCGTGAAATTCTCTGATGTGTTGTGAAGCCTTTACACACTGCCTGAGGCCGGGAGAGCACAGATTGAATTCCCGTGCATTTTACGAGGAATCTATGGTACTGAATTGGTAATGGTGACTTTGATAGATGTTAATTTTTTAGAGTGTTGTCTTGTAGGTTGATCTGCCCTGCAGATGCTACCTGCATCCGCAGGGCTGAAAGATTGAAATACATTAAAGATAGAAGGAGGGTGTTCTTTCGAAACTTCGGTATTTATCTGAACAATCCCCGTCGTAAAAACCAGGAAAATTAGCTGTATGATGCTAACTGTTGTAACCGGCCAGGATCCGTAATTCAAATCTCGGACTAGGCAATCAAAAGGATGAGACGATAAACTGGTCGTATATTGAAAAGGAAAGGTAAAGTTTTGTTTTCGTTTTGAATTGCATGGAGGGTTTGGTAGTTAAAATCTCTTAATGCTCTCCACACTTGCACCTGCCAGGCTATATAGGTAGAGGTCTGACACGCCTCTTTTCCATATAAGATTTAAATTTTCTTGCTTATAGCTGTGGCCAGCTGTGCGCAGGTGTTTATTTGTTCCAGGGGATATTGTCACATGGGTTTTACCTGCAGGTGGTTTGTTTCTTTGACAAGGGGGACAGACATAGAACGAGCATGCAAGTCAGTCAGTTGCGAGATTTCAGATAGTAAAGAGTTACTGAAAGAGCAGAGCGGCTTTCTATCCCCCTGTGTATTCCCTAAGAAGGATTTGTGCTCACTGATGAGTGTGTAAAATATTGTAACCGAAAGTCGGGAAATTTAGGCAGACGGTTACACGGGCGTCGACTGCTGCCATCCTCTGGTACTGTTTGTTGAATCTATGAGGATTTCAATATCGATAACTGTATGTGCTGTACGGACCAGCCAAGAGAGCCTTGCCACAAAGAAGCATTCTTTGTGCACAGCGGAAAGCGCGCAGCACATGCGCGTTATTTTCAGGTAGAACTACTTTTTTCTTGTGTAATTGCATGAACTGCTCGGAGAAACATTTTCAGGCTGCTTATGGCGTTTCGGATGCTTGTGCAGTTTCTTACACCCAGGCTTGGATTATATTGCCATGGGTCTAAATCAAGCTTTAATTTCCAAACTCAGAACAACTCGGCATTCACATTATGGTGATAGTTATAGGATTTCTGTTAATCTTAAATTTGAAATTTACTATTATTCTGCGAGATATGAGTTGAGGACAGAGGTTTCGGTCCCACCTCAGAATTCGCAGAGACGCCATATTAGTGTTGTCGATTGAATGACGTCACGAAGGCCCACGGTAGGGTATGATGTTATAACCACTTTGGTGGCAATTGATGCATTTAGTTGCACGTGATATTGGCGGACTGACGAACAGGCTATTATATTATTATGTTGTTTATCTTTAGGGAAATGGAGTCACTTCAGTGACTGGCTACGGCTTTGTCGACTGCGGTTACAGTCCCCGACCAGACCAGGTATTTTCCATACTGACACCATTGTATTCCCACTAATTCTGAAGTGCACACCTTTTCCTGTACAGAGAATACTGGGGTCGGTACCTCCAGTAGCAAAGTGGACGGAACATGAAGACTGCGACTGTCTTCCACCTAAAACAGATAATTAGTCCCCTGAAATATGTAATTCATCCACATAATATATTGCATTATTTTCGTTCCTCATAAAAACACTCTGCATTTCCATTACAATGATCCACAGATTAATTTTTTTGAGGGAGAGGATCGGTGTTTACTGTGAAACCTCCACGAAACACGTAACACATTGTGTGGGCAAAATGCAGGGTTTTAATGATACAGCAGGTAGTAAATTAGAGTTACCTCTGCGCTCTAACGGGTTAAGAATGCTCCTCCATGTCGTGGTGGAGACATCATGTTTCACGTTGGCTCATCGTCAATAGCGGTAAGACGGTGAGTGCCAGTTCCCATCATTTGAATTAGTTATGGTGAACGTAATTATATTTTCGCCCGGCAATTGTGTCACGTATTCAGAAAATTACTAACAATTTGCACAATAGGGTGACACTAATTTGTGAATGAGAACTGAAAACTAAGATGACATCTCTCCACAGACGTACAATCGATTGTTGTACGCATGCGCCGGTTGCACGCTAGTCACACGCCTGTCGCGCGACCTGTCAGTCGCCTTTCGGCCATCAGTACGAGAATACGTAGCGAAGACAGAGCCACCTTGCGACTTTATCGCCAATCACAACAAACAGGATATTATGCCGTGACATGGCCACCAGCAGCCACCACCGGGGGCATGGCCATCATCACCACGAGGACCCCAACTTCGCCAAGACGCACGCGGTTCGTTGCTCATTTATTTACACTGGCTGTTAACTGAGTTGGCTGTCGGGATTCATAGTTTAAAATGCCGTAAAGTGTTTTGCTTTTAAGTGTGCAGGTTGTTACAAGTGCAAATTTAGTTCATGGGAAGTAAACTTCAATTGTTAAGCAATAGGGCACCTCCCGACATTTCGGAGAATAACGAATAACTTAGTATCCAACTTGAAAGTTGTGTGACATTTGGAAAGCTATTTTAGACTTTGTTAGGAAAGTGGCAAATACACTTACCACGTGCGTTAATGGGCACGAATCTGGTATTTTGTTTATAACGGTGAATGTGTTTTGAATTTCCTTTTAGTTTTCAAGGACAAGAAAATTGTTATTTCAAGTATTCTACATACTTTAAACAAATTTAAGAAACGGAGATGGAATGTATTTTCTTGGGAGGTAACTGATGATTCTGTAAACAAGGAATTTCAAAATTTCAGTTGGTGGGCCTGCATCACTAGTTGCTTACTGACTCGTGGGCCATCGGATTATAAATGCATATTTGGTGAATACCTGTGTTTGTACTCCAAGAAATTGAAAATCCACGACACTTTACTACAATTGCCGACAACTTAGTACCTATTGCACAGAGGTTTACAAGTATTCAGTAAATCGATTAAATAAGTTTGTAAATTTTTAATTTGAATTAATTATTCTCTTCGATTTAAAATTAATTTAGGTGATAATGGTCTCCACTCTACACGATCACACAATTTTACAAATATATACATGTGCCGCAAAAAAAAAAACATGCCACTGGGTCGATGGTTGATAAAGGTCTGAGCTCTCAATTCTGAAAAACTTCTGCCAGGATACATTTTGTTGCTTGGAAGAGCAAACGAACAAGCAAACAAACACACATACATATACACACACAGTCATGTGTATGTGTGTGTGTGTGTATATAAGTGCATGTATGTATACGTACAAAGAGCATCCACTTTTCAAGTGCGCGAACTTATGGAAACATGAGCCAGTACCAGTCCACTGAGTTTACCCTCTTTTTATGGGCGATGGAACGTTAAGACTCTTGGCCAGCCGTGCGTTGTGTTTCTTAAAGCGGTCTGTGCCTGTGAGAAATGCTCTGAGTTAAACAAAGAGCGTGCACTTGCAATGCTTCTGCAAAGTAAACACCACGGAAATATGTCACCGAAAGTTTTGTAAAAAAAATATGCCGCTTCCATAGTGCTGTGTACAAGAACAATGTACAGAACAGTGGAAAAAATTTTGAATTACATATTCAGTGCCAAACGAAAAGAAAATAAGAAAATTTTATATGTTTAACTAAAGATAAATTAGAAGATTATTGGCGCTCTAATGAAAGGCCCCAGCACTGCTTCGTGCTTCATAGTGGAGTGCTAAATCCTTAGCTCACAGGTTAGAGAGAAACATTCTGCACCACGCTCGTACAAATTCAGAGCCGTACAACATATCTTTCCACTAGAGGAGGAAGCAAGAACCCCTGCTGAAGATGCCTTCAAGAACAGGTAGCATTTTTTTTAGCCTTCTGATCCGGATATCGTGTTTTTCTCGGATGAGGCGTGGTTTACATGCAGTTGGAATGTAAACAGCGAGAATAGTAGATATGGTGTTCCGAAAATCCCTTGCAGTTTACGAAGTTCCTTTGATCTGGTGTGCCGTGAGTGCGCGCAGCAGCGTAGTGTCTGCGTTTTTGGAAGAAATGGTGCGTGTGATAGTAACTTCCGGGTTAAGGCGAACTGGTACTCCAGACTTGAATTCGTATGTTTGCTCTCTGTGGGGCACATTGAAGGGCAAATGTTCTATGAACAATCCATTGCTTCTGGAAGGGGAAGGGGGGGGGGCGGGAAGAGCAAACTCTACTCGAAGAAAAGTTGTTAACAGGCATATTTCAAATAAAGAGTTCTCGACGTGTTTCCAGAAATAATTTCAGAACTTGTGAGGTTTGCTTGGGAGCTGGAAGACGGTTCTTCTGGACGTTGAAGATCCACGGTAAACGGAATCTAAAATCCCCGGCGGACGCAAGCTTCGCAGTGGGCAAAGCTTCTATGACAGCTGCTGTGCCCAGGGACATTGTTTGTGGGAAGCTGTGTACAGTATGCACAATATATATGTTGTGACTTGTCATTCTGCCTGCCGTTATTCTGTCCCTGTGCGCTATGTAGGAACAAGAGTTGTTAAATATTACAAGTAAGACCTAAGGTGGCAGAAACTAGGCAAGTAAGAAACTGTTATGCTACCATCGGTGTTGCTTCTTGCCTTTTGCTTAAAAGCACACATATTCAGTTTAATTTCAAGGTCTGAATATTGTTAAGATTGGATCAATTGAAAATTTACCTGTTTAAAGCGTCACAAGAGACGCGTGTGGTCAAATTGTCCTGCTAAGATATCAGCTGTTTTTATTGCACGTAACTACGAAAAAAGTACTTGGAGATTAGTAATTCTCGTCAGCCATGCAGTCATAACAGAAGGATAATATTACGTTATGCAGCGCGGTCAACACGCATTATGAAGTCGTGTTTGCACGCGAAGTTCGACCTTTGTTGCCAAACCATTCTTTCGAACCCTGAAATCCATCTTAGAGCAACAGTTCAAGGCACAGTATGAATAGCGGTCGGTCCGTCAACTCGAGGGGTTCCGTGTTAGTCTGAGACTGTACAGTACAAATTAATTTTCGCGCACTGCTGGAGTGACCTGCGAAGAGAGTGAAAGCCAGAAGTCACAGACTTTTTTAATTGTGCACGTTGAATACATATACAATTTTTTTTTGTATATAAATATTTATATGGCGCTCTAAATAACATACAACGCATAAACATTCAGTTTCGAAGTCACAGTAAACACATTATATTTCCATTACAACAATCAGTTGAAGTTTTTAGGGAAAAATCGATGTTATTGTAAAGAACATACGAAACATAAATACACTGTGTGGGCAAGATGCAGAGTTCTTAGTGTTAAAGTGTGTGGTATGTGTAATTACCACCAGGCTATGAAGGGCGAAACATTCCGTGCATGGTGCGTATGTCGAGGAACTGAGATCATGCTGGGTTGGAATATATCTGTTTGTAGGCGATTTAACTCGCAGATGGTAGGGAACAGATCAACAGCTGTTCGTAAAGCAATACTGGATGATCCACTTCAGCCTGCAACACCAGGGCCACACTGTATTGTAAAATATCTTTGTTATCCAATTTGCCAGGTGGTAATATTTTGGGAAATTCGAAAATTCAGTTCTCCGGAATGGCCTCCAAAAATAAACGTACTGAGCTTGGGTTAATTACGTAATAAAAGACATCAAGCTGTAAAGATGTAGGTGATGTGGCGGAAGAGGGGAAGTTGTCGTGGCTCTCCGAAGGTGTCGTGGCTCTCCGAAGGAAATTGTCGCAACCTCCTTTCGGCCTCTCTTAATTCAACGATAAAACGTTTCAGGTAATAGAGAGAAAGGCACTACGTCGTTCGAAGAAAACACATTGTCACACTGACAATTTTTGCTTAAGAGTGCCCACATTTCTGGATCTCACTATTAATTTCTAAAGAATTTTGTTACAACTGTTACACTCAAACCCGAATTTTCAACGTTGCTAGTAATAAAGCCCAAATGCGGACACGAACCTGCGCCACTTCGATCCACCTCCAATGTTCACGACATATTCCCCTAAGATCCGTAGTAGGGACTATTCGTTAAATAAATTCCCAGTAGCAGAACGTAAAGTTCAATGCAAGTAATACCAAGGATCGTCAAGTCACATGCGTGCTACATTCACCTCCAACTTAAACACATCAAAAATATTTCGTGAAGAGTGTAGATTATGAAGCGCCCCATTAGGCAGCACACCTTTACAAAAAGTAACTTCTTCCACCGGACCTGACGGTGGTTCAGCATTTTCTGTTCAGAACACCATACGAACTGCAATAACATCAGCTTATCACCGCCACAACACATAAGCAACAGATTAATATGTTCAGCCCAAACCCGTATTCCCTGCCGTATTAAGGGTTTGCTACGGGCGTTGCTTGACGGTGATCACAAACTTGTAGCTAACCACGTTACAGGCTTGCCAGCTTTTCCTTGAATTCTCATGGGACTTTGTTATTGTCTGCCTGTCCGTTGCTCCCTAGATATCACCCTTTCCCGGCAAAACAAGCCAATAAGCCGTCGGTTCCAGTGCCGTGTGATGTTACGTTTACTTCGTAATCGTAAAGTAAGGAGCAGAAGTAGCTTTAGGCCGATCTCGGTGGCCGCTCGCTTGTTGGGATCGCGGGTTCGAATTCCACAGGGGGAATGGATGTCTGTGTCTTGTGAATTTTGTGTTTTGTGCAGATAGACGTCCCTGCGACGGGCCAATCACCCGTTCAGAGGTGTCCTACCGAGTGTGTGTGTCCTTGAGTATGATCAGAGCCAAAAAGAATTCTCCACACATAAAATTGAGTAGATAGAAGGGGTCAGACTAAAGAAGGAAGGAAGGAAGGATGGAAGAAAGTAAGTAGATAAACGGACAGGCTACAAATGTGTACAGTAAGAATCAGGGTTAGCTTTCAGTGTAGACCGAAGACATGTAATTGAAGGATGAGTCGGTTGCTGGTAGAAGCACCAGATGTGTAATAAAGGATCATTGTCAGCTCTCGGTGTAGTCACCAAATGTAAAATACGAGTATTAAATTAGCTTCTAGTATGGGCAGGAAATATGTGTTTTAACGATCAGAACTTTCTTCTGATATAACAAACAAACAAATAAACAAACTAACTGACTAACTAACTGACTGACTTAATGACTGACTGACGGACTGGCTGACTGACTAACTAACTAACTAACTAACTAACTGACTGACTGAATAACTGACTGACTAACTATCTGACTGACTGACTAACTGACTGACTGACTGACTAATTGACTAACCAACTAACCAACCAACCAACCAACTAACCAACTAACTAACTAACTAACTAAAGAACTAACTAACTAACCAACCAACTAACTAACTAACCAACTAACTAACCGACTAACTAACTAACTGACTGACTGACTGACTAACTAACTAAGTAATTAATTGACTAACTAACTAACTAACTGACTGACTAACTAACTGACTGACTGACTGACAGACTGACTGACTGACTGACCGACCGACTAACTAACCGACTGAGTAACTAACTAACTGACTGACTAACAAACTAACTAACAAACAAACTAACCAACAAACCAACACCTAACTAACTAACTTACTAACTAACCAACTCAACTAACTACCAAAATAACGTCATGGAGCACTGTCTTTCTTGAGGAGGTGACAGTTACTCGGTAAGTCAAGAAATTCCCTGCATTTTATGGAAACTGAAGGCTCTTTACAGCGTTCACAACAGCTCATCACTTGTGTCTATCTTGAACCAGATCAATCAATTCCAAGTCCACATCCTATTCTTGAGGATCTATTTTAATCATACCCTTACCATTTATGCCTAGATCTTCCAGGTGGACCTTTTCCTTCAGCGTTCCCCACCAAAACTCTGAATGCAACTCTTCTCTCACCCTTATGTTCCATATGCCATGACCATCGTTCTTCATGACGTGATCACTGGAATATGTGGTTCGGAGTACAGATCATGCAAGTCCTCATCATGCCGCTTTCTCCAGTCTCCTGTACCTCGTCCCTTTTAGGCTCAAATACGTTCCTCAATACCCTATTCACAAATATCCTCCCTCAGTGTCAGAGGCAAAGTTTCGCAACCATATAACACAACAGACAAAATTATATTTTGTATATTTTAAACTTTATATTTTTAGATAGCAACGCGAAGACAAAATATTTTGGGCAGAAGTATTCTCCAAATTTAATCTTCTGTTAATTTCTCCGCGCACACAGTTCTTATTTATTAGGGTTTTTCCCACATGTGTGAGTTCTGGCATATTTCCCGCGTTAACTCTTTTTAGACATGCTCGCAAAACTACTAAAAGCGACAATTAGTTTCATCATGCCTGAATGAATATCTGTCCGTCCGCACTCACTGGACGGATTTTTATGAAATTTGATGTTCGAGTATTTGTCGAAAATCTGTCGAGAAGATTCAAGTTTAATTGAAAATGACAAAAAAATGGGTGTTTTACATTTTCCATTTTTGTTAATACCTCGCTGAATTATTTTTGGAATGAGATATATTTCAGGCAAAAGTTGTAGACAAAATCAAAACAGATGTTTTTTTCAAAAACTTTTTCCGAAAACCGTGTCGTTTATGACATAATGTGGAAGAATATGATAGAGTCAGACAGGCCACAGATTACAATATAATACGGCCCATGCTGTTTACATGCTGGATAACTAAGGCTCATAACATTTAATATTTATTGCCTTTCCACGGCCAAAATGGTTACAGGAACGCGCCTCAATGTTACACTATGCCTGTCTTGTTATGTTGTCATTTTGTCTTCAGTATTTACTGCGGACCGGGAACCGCGGTAGCACAGTGGTTAAGGTGCTGTGCTACAAATCGTAAGGTCGCTGGCTCGATCCCAGCTGGTGTCAGTGGATTTTTCATTGACATAAAATCCTTCCGATCGCACTACGGCCCTGGGGTCGACTCAGCCTCTAACAGAAATGAGTACCAGGAGTATTTCCTGGGGGTAAAGGCGGCCGGTGCGTAAGACTGACAACCTTACCACCATCCTGTGCCGTTGTTACGAAATCTGGGAACCTTAACTTCCTGGAACCCTCTGGGCCTGTCCAGGCCTGTAATGGGACTGCTTTACCTTTATTTACTGCGGACCAACCTCCTTTTTACAGATTAAAAAACTTCCGTGTTTAAAAGCACGTTCACGTAAGTCACGTCTGTCCATCCATCCATCTGTCCTCATGTATCAGTTCGGATCCCACAGGATGGATTGTCGTGAAATTCGGTATTGGAGACATTTATAAAATCTGCCCAGAAAAAAAAATTGATTAAAACTGGAAATAATATCGTGCACTTTACTTGAAGAGCTGTGTAGTTTGAGTTCTATATCATTGACTGCAGTACGAAATATTCTGTATCTCGACAACAGTGCAAATGGTACTCATTGTTGCGTTTCCGTGCAAAAATCAACAGTATTATATTGTTGACAGCGACATGTGCCTTAATGACACAAATCGAATGCATTGTCACGTTTTCAAGGCCTCAATTTCCAATACTTTTGTATTGTTTACAGTGACACACGTAGCTCAACAAAGCACAGGAGAAAATAGTGCGCTCCTCATGGCAACAATATTTACGCGAACGTGCCACAGTGTTAGGCTTATGCGTACAGTTCCTAATATGAATGGTTAAAGAAAATAAAACACACATTACAGCCCAGTAAGTGTTGTACTTCCGAACTAATATTTCTGTAATAATTAATGAAATGTAACCTTGGGATAAACAGGAAAAGGAGATTTGTCTGTAGAGGTTGTACACTGGCTACTATTCCCATTTCTCTTGAGTAAGTCCAGGAAGAAGCTATTTTACGACTAGCGGCCAGTTTGTCTTGGTTTCAAGTCTGTGGTGGGGATGACGACCATGTTTTTAAAGTTTTCATTATCCTGGGGCGTCGCCTGTGACGAGGCGATGTGTATGTGTCTACAGAAATCTAAACAAATGCTTGGTACTGGATTCGTCTGGCTCAGGATAGGATCCAAATGTGGCCTTTTTTTGAATAGAGCAATGAAAGTTCGCGTTCCATAAAATGCGGGAAATTTCTCGAAGAACTGAAGGACTCAATGGAGTTAATTCTTGAGGGCATCCAACACATATTTATGTGAAGGCGCTATCAGATCTCCGACTAATAATGTCGAATATCAGGAGGACTGGTAAATAATGAATTGGAAATGAAGTGGAAAGCCTAATCTGAGAGTGTAACGCGGAAATTTGCCTGGAGGAAACAAGGAAAATATTGCTCAGGGGAGGCAATTTTCCGATCGAGATTCAAAACACATACCATGTAAATAAAAGCGAAAAGCCTTGTACGTCCAGTTTGAGCACTCTGAATCTTGTGGTTGGCCAGTGACAGTGAACTTTATATATTTAATTTTACAGGTTCTGAAATGTGCTTTGTTGTGGTAACCTGGTCGGGACTCGAAATCTGTATCTCCCGAATACAAAATCACACCAACCTGCTCCTTTCATTGGTCTAATCCCGAATCACTCTTGCAATAAGTACTCCGCACGCCCTTGGGCCTGACTTCGTGTGTTTAAGACAGTGGCAGTGACGCACTTCCGGCACGGTGCAGACACAATACATCTTCCACTCCCGGGAACAGTCTACTAAGTAAGTGGAGTTCCTTATTAGTAGACAAGTTCCCATGTATGTCCGGACCAGCCTGTACTATCTACACACACACACACACACACACACACAAACTCATACGTGCTTAAATGACAACAATAAGATTTTTTTCCTCCCAATATTCTGCATTGTTCAACCCCGCTGGGTCACCACCAGGATATGAATATAAATACTGACTACACACAATACCAATTAAGATAAAGTTAAAGTGTGTCTGTACTTAATTACGCACCACACTATGATGGTAGAAACATAGCTCCACGCATAATTAATCTCGCACTAGACGAAACTGTGTAGCTGACATCACCTCCCACCCGCTTTATCCTCGCAGGGAAAGAGCCCCGGTACTCACTGAATATGATACTGAGTGGGTCCCAGAGCCGATCTGGATATAGTGAAGAAGTAAAAAAAATCTCTTGTTATTCAAGTCGTATGGGATGTGCCGCTGTGGTAAGCAGTTCCTACGTTTGGCAGGACCGCAGTGCTTTCATCTTCAAGGTCAAGCAGTCCAACCAGAAGATAAGGGCATATGATCCTTCGGAACGTCGGAAACTACTCATCCAACGACACAGGGTCATATCCCAAGAGGCCTGAATATTCAGCAGCGTAGCATAATTCGCTTGCCGAAATCGGTAACAGATCCCCTACTCGTCTGTTGTCTAATATAATAATACATTTATTTACTGCAATTGGGTTGTTACCCGGTGGCAGTGGTTATTTTATATGTAAACAAAACATGAAATTGGTTACTACTAGATTTAAGTCGGGAGGGCTACATGAGAAGTATGTAGTGGCAACTTGGAATCTTGGGAACCATCTCAGCATTTGCTTATAGACACAGGGAAACCAAGAAAAACCTGTGTCGAGATGGCCGGTCGCAGGACCTTCCGAGT
>Ga0123352_10007354_pt1 | contig 16974 bp, 6 predicted proteins | sample TergutLab28metaG_FD_89700 | JGI IMG/M metagenome (GOLD analysis project Ga0123352, IMG submission 89700) | Labiotermes labralis P1 segment gut microbial communities from Petit-Saut dam, French Guiana - Lab288 P1 | ecosystem: Host-associated > Arthropoda: Insects > Digestive system > Gut ... | reverse complement strand
CTTATCTCTTCATACACCGCCAACCTGGCAGCATTCCTCACGGTAGAGCGCATGGTGGCGCCCATTAATTCTCCCGAGGACCTGGCTTCACAAACTGAGGTCCACTACGGTACATTGTACCACGGCTCAACATGGGACTTCTTCAGGGTAAGGCTTCAACACGCCTTAACGTATGGTTCAGTGGACATGTCTACAAAATTTATAGATAAAAACTTGTCCTTTAAATTAATCACAGAACATAAGAACAATATAAATTTTGTAGACATGACCATAGAAAGTAAAGAGAACAAACTGGAAATTGGGATATACAGGAAAGAAACCAGCACGGACACTACGATCCACTACACGTCCAACCACCCAATAGAGCAAAAAAGGCAGCCTTTATTTATTATATAAACAGATTACTAACTTTACCCATAACACAAGAAGGAAAAAATAAAGAATGGGCAGAAATACTCAACATGGCAAAAAGCAACGGATCCCCAGAAGACAAAATTACAAAACTAAAAACACATCTGGCCACGAAAGCAAAAAAGACAGAACAGCCCACAAGCCCCAAAAAATGGGTAACCTTCACACACTTTAGTCCAGCCGTAAGAAAGGTCACGAATATATTTAAGAGATCGAACACAGGAAAAGCATTCAGAACCACAAACACAATTTTTAAACAGCTGTCCTTGGAAGGATGCACTAACAAAGACCCCAGCGGCATTTACAAAATAAAGTGCAATACATGTAACAAGGCGTACGTAGGACAAAATGGGAGAGCAATAAGCGTAAGATATAGAGAACATATCAGATACATTAGAACCAATAATCCGCAGTCAGCCTATGCCACAAACATCCTAAAAAACAGACACGAATTTGGAGCGCAAAATGAGACATTACAATTAATTAAGACATGCGCAAAAGTGTGCGTATGAACTGCTGGGAGTCCATGTTCATTCAGAACTTTCACTGCAAGGGTATGTTGATCACGGAGCAACAACCCTATGACCACAACCCCCTCTACGACTGCATACAGGAAACCGGGCCACCACACACAGACAACCACGAAACGGAACCGACACAATCAGTACAGGACGCACACCAGCAAAGGAGCACAGGCACAACCTACACAGCCACACGTAAGTAACCCTAGTGGAATCTGTCATACCATGAAAAAAATATGTTGCATTAACGACGGGGTTGAATACAATACTGCCGATACACTAATGTTACACGGTATATTGATTACAGACATGCTGCTGCAGTACCATATATATTAAACATAGAAGCATTAGCAACTTCAAAAATAAGGCAAAACAAAACTCCCTGAAGATGGTCTTGACAGACTGAAACATGTAGGAGTTGTAGGAAGTATTTTAACCAAGTGATGTGTTTTAATGTGTAAATAAGACGTTAGGATCACATATTGGTGCAATTAGTTGGTTATATTTTAATAAAATTGAATTATTGCACGGTAAAAACATGAAAATAATGAAAGTAAATTTTAGACTTCTTAAATTATATATATGTGCATTTGTTGGTGTGTGTAATTAAATAAACTACAGAATGCACGGTGCAACGATAAAAAAATCCTTACTTGGAAGTTTATAGTCTCTTATTTGTATGTTAGTTCACAACAAGACATCATTCAGGTGCATGCAGTCCTGAAAGGAAGAAGGTCTGTGACTGTGAACACGGCATATAGAAGGGAGAACAACTTCAGATAATATCTGCGTTCTTCTGTATCATTACGCAGCGTAAAGTGGCAATTCATTACCGACGTTTCACGAAAACCTACTGGTCTCATCTTCAAGGGTCTTCCTCTTGGATTTCTTGACCCTTGAAAATGGACCAATAGGTTTTCCCGAAATATCTGTAAGGAATTACGCTGCGTAATAACCCAGAAGAGCACAGATTTCATCCACTTCGCGGCAAAGCCTGAAATAACGCAATTTCAACTGATCCATCGAACAGAATTCTCCATAAATCCTTGTTCTTAAGTATTCAAGAAATTATCTCGATATATGGATACCAAAGATTCAATACCGTGTTCACGGGAGCCCAGCACTAGTCCACGTACTTGACCCAATAAGTCCAGTACCTACCCACTTCCTATATTCATTTTAATTTCATTATTATTTAGGCTAATGTGTCTAAGGTGACCTGTCTATCTCTCCAACTATCGGCCCATTTCTCTCACTGTCTGTACGTGTGTTCATTCATCTCTCACCTATCTCCACAACCACCACCCACCTATCCACCTGTAATAGTATGAAAAAATCAATCCATTCATCTAACCTTTCCTAACCTAACCTAACCACCTATCTAATCTATCCATCCATCCATCCATCCGTCCGTCCGTCCGTCCATCCGCCCGTCCATCCATCCATCCATCCATCCATCCATCCATCTATCTATCTATTAACAATAAGTACATATTTGCATAAGAAAAATACACACAATTCACACTCGATTAGAAGTGACATTCACATAGTTACACAAAAAGAGTCAATGCTATACTGCTAGAGATTTATATTCTGAAATTCAGATAATTATAATTTGCAAGAGGCGCTGGTAAGTCTATAAAATCTAGTGACGTTCTCGAGTCTTGACACACCCAACTGTTCGATTCTGCTCACCTTACACCCCACAGATTATCACAAACAGCAAACGTTTCAGAGATTATAACAAACGCTCCGTACCAGCTCTCCAAATTCATGTATAATACATTTCTTGGCCTTTACAGACAGTGATAAATTAAATGATCTAAATCATGAGGTAATCAAGGAAATGTCTGCCGAACTCTCCCTATTGGAAGCGGATCTTGATGTTCCTTTATGAAGCATAGGAAACCACCAGCATGCAAGCTTAACTCAATTCTCCAAACTGTCATGAAAATTAAGGTTCTGTCATTGTATCCGGTGAGAAATTACTTCGCTGTCTATTCAGATTAACATGAAGGTTCAAACAGAAACTACAAGCCTCTGGCAGAATCATGGCGAGCATCTTGCTTGGACAATGTTACCACTTGAATTAACTCTCCCACTAATAATTTACAACCTTACCACCATTCTGTACCGTTGTCATGAAATCTGGGAACCTTAACTTTCTGGAACCCTCTGGGCCATTCCAGGCCTTTAATGGGACTGCTTTACCTTTTACTAATAATTTATAACTTGTTGAGCAATATTCGGTTCTCGCGGCAGTTCTCATGAGGATTTCAGTCCTGTAGAACATGGCGCCTTGTATATTCATATATCGGTATACGAGTATATTTACTCGTACATTTACTGTACTAACGTCAATGACTTCCTCCGAGACGCTGATATATATATATAAAGCAGTCTACACCGCGTCACGTCGCAAAAGACTGAATATTTATTTCCGATTGTTGTTTTGCGAAACATTATGACAACTGGCTGGGCACGAAACACGTGCGGGCGTATTAACCTTTTGGCGCCGGAATTATTTTTTAAATTTTAGTACACCCTGTATATAAAATGTTAATAATACAGGAACCAAATATGTTAGAATTATGAAACAACCTGCATTTTGAAGAGAAAAAAACGGAAAGTATATATCATGTTTAAAATATTCGGTACCTATATTTGTTGAATAAATATACAAAATGCAACTTTAGAGGTTAGCGGTGCGGTACGACCACTATAGTTGACATTAGGCGTCAAAAGTTTAAAACTGAGGGCAAGACTTTGGTCAAAAACACTGCGCAAAAGAAATCATATGGAAAAATATGTAGATTGTTGAAAAGTGTTGGTATGAAGTTAAAAGAAATAGGTCGTGAGATTGTGTGCAGGCTTCGGCGGTACCGGACCACTAAGGGGTTCGTGTGAGAACGGTTGTGGTTCTTCGGACTGCATAAATTTGGGAATACTTGACCAACTGAGTGACTCTTTATTGCCTTCTCAAGATAGACTCCTCTCCGTGGAGTTAATTAATTAAATGAACGCGAGCTCAGATGTACTCATAGCAGTATTGTTAAATATTCGAGTCTCCTGGGATATTGCCCTGTGTGTAGCATCCCGTAAGACAAGACACTTAATTAAATAAGCTCAGAGATGCCCAATGTTTTGTTCAGAGTAACAGACTCCAACAAGTACAAGTTTCGTATAGAACTACCAGCATTTCAACAGGACCTATGTTATGACAATATAGTGCGCAATTATGGTAGGTAGGTTATAGCTCTACTCTTTCTAGGACCACGGCACTAGATGAGGGTGGGGGGTCATTCCCACGCCCCGGCCGCCTCTAACCCGGGAAAGACTCGGTACCCATTGTACAGGAGGCTGGGTGGGCCCCAGGGCCGGTCTGGACGGGCGGAAAATCTCGTCTCTACCGGGATTCGATCCCGAACCGTCCAGCCCGTAGTCAGTCGCTATATCGACTGAGCTACCCGGCCTAGTGCGCAATTATAACAAGACCAAATAAACTTAAAATTGGCTGTCCTTCTTACTCATCCAACATAAACTTGTGTAACAAATACAGCGTGATTAAATTTTATGGTAATACTATGACGATTTGTTGCAAATAAGGAGCGAATTATGTGGGTTGATGCTGAGAACTCTGATAGGCTGTTACAAACCATTCGGAGGAGCCTTCTGCTTCCATCATTAAGAAGTCGAGAAAATAGAGGCAGCAGAACATTCGCAAAGGGCGGTACAATGTCACTAGACTGCACGACGTTATAACCTACCCCACCACCGATACAGACGCACTTGCTTCTTTCAGAAATCCCAAATCACGCTGTACAGCAAAATGTGGGAGTTCATGAGCTCGAGGAAACACGTGTTTGTGCGGACATACGATGAGGGCATCAGAAGGGTCCGCACATCCAAAGGGAAATACGCTCTTCTCATCGAGTCGCCCAAAAATGACTACATTAACGAGAGAAACCCGTGCGATACTATGAAGGTCGGGCGCAATCTTGACGCCAAAGGTTTCGGGGTAGCAACACCTCTTGGATCCCCACTACGGTGAGTGTTACTTTGCCCTGTACTCCCAGTAGCAGATACAACTGCATGCCTAGTGACTTTGCAGCTTTAATTCTTGTATATTCCACACATAGTGCACGTGTGCTTCCAGTTTCAAGCTGTTTCCCTAAATTTGTCCTTAATTCTGAGTCTAATTTCAGGCGCTGTTTATAGACAGGTGCAAAGCCGCCGACATTCATTCTCCCTTCATTTAAAGGCGCGTTTACACGGGTCCTCCAGGTTGATCAACACGGTTGAATCAACCAAAATGAACCGTGTAAACAGTTCCTTTCAACGGAAGTGATCAACGGTGTTGACGGGTGAACAAGTTGGCGATGGCCAACTTTCGTTCAACGTCGTTGATTCACTTTGGGTGACTCACCACAGATTACCCGTATAAAAAAGCAAGTCACGACCTGTTCCCCAGTATAGAACGAGTTGTTCTAGTGTGTGTTTAGTGTTTTTAATTTTGCTTCTCAATTTTGTCAACTACTTTCTAATTATGGTGTTCAAATGGAGGGACGATCACGCACAACTGGTGCTCGATATGGTGCAGATATGCATTCTCTCATGTTTCTTTCTTGTTTCTCTATGTATGGATTTACTTTTGATAATAATTCGAAAAACTGTTCTCGAGACATCCTTAAATGATTTTTATACATATCTCGATCTTCACTTGTCCATTCAACTAACAATGTGTTTGATGCACCCTATGTATCACGTCTCATTATCCACGGCTTAACCCACCGTCATTTGTTCCTCTTATTTCTTTTTTCTAAAATCTGTTGACATTCTTTCATTAAATAGTCACACATCACAACTAAACCTTCCCGCACAAGTTCATTTGCCGCCATTTTGAAATAGACAGCCTCATTCACTCTTGTGGAACTGTGTAAACAGTATCGTTCAACCGTTGAATTCAGTTTCATTGATTCAACCGCGTCGATCAACCTGGGTTACCCGTGTAAACGCGTCTTAAGTTCCACTTCACAAAGACGTCAGGGATATACAGGCATAGCTCCAAATATCCACGCCGTGAAAACAGGCTTAAGTGGTAAGCTTTTGGCAGATTCGTAGATTCTCAGCAGGTCCATTCCCAATTACACCATGTAGTAATGAAATTTTCCCCGAAGTAGAATTATGTGGGTTTAATGTACTTTTTAACCTGATTACAGATCTGAAATCCTTTTTGCGATATCACCTAAACTTTCCTAGGAATAGGCACATTTAGAGGAGCAAGCGTTTGAGGTCTGCAGGTTTGATGTTTGTATGACCGTGCATCACTGATATAATAACATAAACAACCAACTTGATGCAACAATGACAATTTATTGATGATTTCAATCAGTTCAACATGATTCGGGCGATAATTTCGCCCATCCTCAGGAGCACTAGACTGCGTTTACAGCTTGTGGTACGAAGCACCGACGATGCTGCCTGTAGGCAGCATCGTCGGTTCATTGTACGTACCACAAGCTGTAAACACAATTGATTGAAATCATCAATAAATTTTAATTGTTGCATCTAGTTGGTTGTTTATATTATAATGTATGCAGGTTTATAGGCGCGGCCAGGCAGACAACCCAAAACAAAAAGCTTATTCATCCCCCATTGTTATGACATTTTCGGGATTTTAGGGAGGACAAAACGGCAGAGTGTACCGAACGTTTCAATAAGCTCTGTCAGTCCAGTTGACCTTGTGCTTCTGTGCAGGTCGGTTGTCCGCTGTAGCAAACGTCTCTGCTCTCAGGTATCGCACTTTTTTTTTGTGAGAATTTGTTTACTTCTTGATCATTGAAATTGTGAACCGAAGTGCGATAGCTTTAATTTATATGCAGTTCAAGTGAATATCGAGAAAATAACAATGTAGGTGTACTTTGTTGAGTCGTTGTGTTAGCCATGTCTCGTAAATGTGTTAATTCGCCGAACTTGTTTAGTTACGTCTGTGGTGAATTTCCATTGCCCCTGTTGTGAAGAAGGCCTATGAATTTTATTTTCGCTGTACGGTTGGGGATCAGGACAAGAGCTGGGCACCACATTCATGTTGCAGTAGATGTTCGTGACATTTACGTGGCTGGCATTCAAAGCCTTCCGCAGTCTCTATGGTGTGGAGAGAACAGAAGGATCATCTTACAGATTATTACCTTTGTTTCACAAAAACAGATGGCCATAATTCGAAATCTAAACATACCATAGTTTACCCCAATACTCATGCCGATTCTCCACCAATTCATACGCCACCTCAACAATAGACCCTGCATGAAGAACCAACCAGCACATCTACAGAAGACGAATCTGGACCTTCAAGTTCCAACTTCCCGAACTAACTGTACCTCATCTATAATCGCAGTCTGAACTTAATGATCTAGTGAAAGACCTCAATCTTTCGAAAATTCAGGCGGAACCTTTGGATTCTCGTCTACAGGGATGGAATTTGATACAGCAAGCCGTTAAATGTCATACAGGAAAGGCCAGTATTGTCATTATTTTTTTCTAATGGCGGCGAGTTAGTCTAATGTAATGATGCAGAAGGACTTCTGCAAGAGCTGGGATGTACACACAGACCTGAAAAATTGAGACTTTTTGTAGGATCGTCTAAATTTAGTTTAAAGGCGGTGTTGCTACAAAATGGAAATATTAACCCGTCAATACCGATTGCCCATTCTGTCAACATGAAGGAAAACTACGAGAATATGGATATGCTCTTGAGAGATGTAAGGTACCTAAAATATGGATGGAAAATATGTGAAGACATTACAGTCATACGGTTACTCCCAGGAATGAAGTCAGGCCACACAACATTGTGGTGTTTTCCTTGTGAATGGGACAGCCGAGCAAAGGAAAAACATTACAAAATTATATATAAGATAAAACTCAGTTCCAAGGGAAAAGTGTGTCAGAAATCAACCGCTAGTTGACACGGATAACATTTTTTTCCGCCGCTACATATAAAATTTGGCTTAATTAAAAACTTCGTTAAAGCTATGAACGAGCAGGCTAAGGATTTTGAGTGTTTGAGAGAAAAATTTAAAAAACTCAGCTTTTCCTAATTTAAAGAGAGCATCTTTATTGGACCCCAAATTCGTGAAATCATTAATGATTATCTATTTGAACACCTGTTAAAGGAAACTGAGGAAAATGCATGGCAAACGTTCAAAGCGGTTTGTCTAAATTCCCTTGGAAACGTAAAAGCTGAAAACTATAAGGAACTTTTTGAGAGCTCGTTAAAACGCAAACCAGGCTATCGGGTATAATATGTCATTGCAGATTCCTTTTTTACATTCCCACTTGGACTTCTCCCCTCCTAACCTGAGCGCAGTGAGCGACGAACATGGGGAAGTGTTCCACTAGGATATTGCCACCATGGAGAAAAGATACGTAGGAAATTAATCAACGAACATGCTAGCTGACTATTGTTGGAACCTTACTGAAGGGGTGTCTATTACCAGTTACAACGAATGACTTACAGACAGAAGCTTTAAACGTGAGTAAAATCAAACGTTTGTTTTCAAAATTTTGTTGCGTAATTGCATTAAGTCATTTTCACACAGCTATTTCTGAATTCTTAATGCTCATTTCAACATGAAAAAGTGATTCTGAAACATCGGACCAGTTATACAATTACAGATTCCAGTAACGTATAGTACAGATCGTTGAAAATGCCCCCCAAAAAAACACGTACAGAAGTTCCAGAAAAGCGTTAGGTGACAGCGTAGTTTTCTTTTCACTTCTGGATTCAACGTGGCCAAATTATAAAAATTCGCCTATTTTCATCCAGAGGCAAAAAAAGTTTAAAAATTTGAACATCTGTGTTATTAGCGTAAATTGCAATGCCGAATTTCGTGGAAGTTCGGTCTTTATGTTATTTAACTATTCTTCGAAAGCAGAGGCTATAGAGTGTCGAAAGGCAAACAAAAATTATAAACAGTGAGCAAATAAGAAAGAACTTGAAAGGAAGCGTTTGTGAAATATTTTGAGACGCTAATTCGGAATGTAACTAATGACACTGAAGTCACCTCTATTAAAACAGCTGGCAGGCCTCTTTCAAATGTATCTGAACAGGTGGCCTTTCGGATAGGTTCTGAGTTTTCAAACGAGAAATCCCCGTTGCTTTGAATATAAGCTAAAATATAATATAAAAAATATATAATACATACACAATTTATATTTTATTAAATTATATTCGATTATAATTCCAGCTACACGTTTCAGCCCAATTGTACGGCTATCTTCAGGCGTATCTTTCGTACACTGAAAGCGTTATCAATTCTACACTCCACCTGTTCAAAGATCAGCCTGAAAATGGCCCTACAATTGGGCCGAAACATGTAGCTGGAATTATAATCTAATCTAATCTAATAAAATATAAAGTTGTGTATGACTGTATTATATATATTTTATATTACATTTTAGCTCAGAGTATTTGGGTGTTAGCTCTACAGTATTTGGCTTTATAAATTCCATCAAACGCGGATAGACGGTTTGAACGTAACATTTTCATCTTACGAACGTCCTTAATAAACATGAATACAGTCATGATCCTTACTCTTACGCTTACCACTGTGTTGTATGTGTATCCAAGTTTTCATAAACGGTTTGGGGCAAAACACTGTCTATTGAGTATTTACGCCGTACTGTATGTGCAATTCGTTCTGGCCTTTCGGAAGAACTGCTGCCTTCATCTTCGTCGTACAAACACTTTACATACTGGGTTTAAAAGCTAAAGAGACCATCTTTTAAGAAACAACGCAATGTTTATGTAAACGCCCAACACGTGTCTTGTCGAAGACTACTCCCTCCCACCCAAGATACAGTATTTGCCATACTACAGTAGAGAACATGTTGTGAAGACCACATAAATTCTGCTATCAAATTAAAAAATCTAGCATCGTAAAAATTGGGTGTAACTATAAACGTGAAATGTTCATATACAACAAAAAATTCTGAAGTTTTTTATGTTTTGCTGACCGTCCATCCTGGTACAATCTGAGTAAATGACCAACTTGATGCACAATTACGTTGTATAATACGTTTATTATTATAATCCGCTACATGTTTCGAACAACACTGTGCTCATCATCAGGAGGTCGAATTGTATTAATACAGCATCTCGTATAGAAGTCTCTGTAAGTGACCGTCCGGTGTGCAGGTTGAGAAGGTTCCTTCTCAACCTGCACACAGGACGGCCACTTACAGAGAGTACTATAAGCGATGCTGTATTAATACAATTCGACCTCCTGATGATGAACACAGTGTTGTTCGAAACATGTAGCGGATTATAATAATAAACGTTTTGTATAACGTAATTGTGTATCAAGTTGGTCATTTACCCAGAGAAAAACTTTGAAGGTTTCATACGCGCCTGTGATTTGAATATTATAGTAAACAAGACGGTACGGTACGCGAAAATCTCTAGAAACGCGTACAAATACTTTGCTACAGAAAGAATATAAATATTTCAAGAAAAAATTCCGATCACCTTCTGTCACTGCTTCTGCAGATTTAAACTTTTGAACGATTCAACCAATGCTCATGAAACCACGCACAAGAACGCAATGACAATGGAGAATATTCCAACGTTTCAGTTCCCTACTTACGACAGTCGTAAGAGGAACATTATGGACTCACGAGTTAATGAATAGTGACCGACATACTACAGCTTTTTAATTTAGGATCTAGAGTTTATGTGCGTTAGCTGATCTTGGAGCAGTAGACACACCCTGGGTTACGGAATTTCAAGTTAAGCAATTTCAGACTCACGCAATTTGAAACAAACAAGACGGAATTAATAACTTTTTTTAAAAAATGCGCCGAATTGTCCCTTATGGGGAGGAAAGTTCAACGAGACGAAGATGGTGGAAGAGTACTGCTGGGCGATAACATAGGTGGCTGGGCTGTTGTGCTGCGGCCGATCAGGTCCCAGTGCTATGAAGTTTGGATTGCAGCTGGACTCGCTTGTATATGCATAAGTAGTTGACCACTTAACTGCACGAGTCATGGAGTGCTTGTACACGGCTTTCGTCAAGGTTAAAACTTAGTAAAATGTAAAATCAAAATATTGCAGCAACATCATAACAAATTTCTTTTGCTTTCGATGTGATGGTGGTAGCTAATCATTTGAGCAAGGCACGTTAACACACAGACAGATAACAAAATACCTTACGTGAAATGTACCCTGAGAATTAACAATATAATATATGACAGCTGTGCAAATATATACTAAAGAAACAGGTCCTTTACAAAATAAAAAAAAACATGCAAAACTAGGAACATTCGAATTAGCAAAAGTATTCTCTGTAAGTTCTTCTCAGAAATTCTTGTTCTGCAAGTGTAAACAAGAGACCAAGAGTCGGTGACACAGAGGTACGAGAGGTTTCGCTAAACTCTAAGACATGTATCCAAATACTATGAAATTATACTGTTAATAAAAACTCTAAGGTGAAATCTTACAAGAAAGTTTGTTGCTAATCCAAAATGGAGAAAATTTTGAGATTCAAAAAGGGTTTTGAGATGAGTAATATCGACTCTGTACGATCTCACATTTCCATGGAGTCAGTGTTAGAGAATTCATTTCAGAGTTCTTTTATGGCATACAGACCAATGATTCAGGTTAGATGACAATTATCTGTTGCAAAATAATCACTGGGGCTTCGGTCTGTTAATTTATTTAATAATTACTGTTAAGTTGTAAATTTACAGGCAGTGGAATTAGAGAAACCAGAGTTAGCGATGATAAGGGAAAGAATATAAATGTGCCAGTAACCTATTTCAGGCTCGGACCCCAGAATTTAAATTGAAGGACCGAGAAAACTTGTAAGAAATCCCATGGTGGATAGTGAATTGTCAGGTTGAATACCGAAGTAAAAATTAGGGTAAATACTGTATTAAGTATAATGATAGGTAACAATAAATACCAACACTGAAATCTTATTACTGCTTAAGATTCAGAACTGCTACCTCAGCCTACGACGTAAACTTTCCTTAAATGAGTCAATTTACTTTGGAGCATTTTCCTCCTATTCTAGCCTAATTCCTTTCTACGTTTTTCTGCTCACAGTTACTTTGCAGATGCATTGATTTATACGTAATATGGTTCAGTTTAGTAAATCTGTTTAATATTATACATCTGACGATAGCTTATAATGACTCTGTGTGGTACGGCGTAAAATTATTTGAACTACACCTAAAACCAAGCATTAACGTGCGCAGGATTCAGTGTATTAGCATCATGACGACGTGGCAATTCAGCTGAAACTTACAAATGCCGTCTATTTCTTATCGCCTGACGTGAACAAAATCTGTAGCGAACTAAGAAAACTAACGCAGAGCTCTAGATACAGTACAATGTCTCGCCAGCTGTAAGTTCGAATCAGATAAAAGTACGGACTTCACAGCATGGGAGTGAGTTGTTACGAATTGCTACGAAGCAACTCATTTTTATCGAGACACTTTGCTGCATCTGGAAGAATTTAACCTTTTGACGCCTAATGTCAACTATAGTGGTCGTACCGCACCGTTAAACCTCTAAAGTTGCATTTTATATATTTATTCAAGAAATATAAGTACTGAATATTTTAAACATGGTATATACTCTCAGTTTTTTCTCTTCAAAATGCAGTTTGTTTCATAATTCTAACGTATTTGGTTCCTGTATTATTCACATTTTATATACAGGGTGTGTTAAAATTTAAAAAAATAATTCAGGCGCCAAAAGGTTAAGTAAACATATTATGTTTCAATGAGTTTCGAATAAATGTAAACATATATTTAAAATAAATTTTCCTTTGTTGAATATTAGAGTAATTGTATAAAACAAATACGTAAATTTATAAATGAAGTGAGGTGCAGGCATTGTCTACGGACTCACAAATGCCCCCTTCAATCCTGCATACCAATTACCTGCTGTTATATCACGAGTTTATATGCCAGTGAATTAGAAGGAAACTTTTAAGTAAAAAATATCCTGTCAGGCTTTTGAACTGGAGTAATGATTTGTTGAGCTCATTGGGGTGTAGAGAAGTCATTGCAATACTGCTAGCCTACATACATTGTGAGAGAATAATGTTGCTGTTTGTAGTGTGTGAGAAACAAAATTGTGACTCGGCGGAAGAAAGAATGCATTTCTTGACAGTCTATGAACGATAATCTTGCTCAGACTGTACATACACCTCCCTATTACTTTCTCAGTCATTAAGAATCCATGTACTTTTTTTATCTGGCGCAACAGCCCCCCCCCCCCCCCACAGTGGGCCAGGGCCTCCTCATCCACGAGGTTTCTAGATCATACTCAACGACGCACCCCAGTAGGCAGGACTCCTCTGGACAAGTGATTAGCTCGTCGCAGAGACCCCCTACCTGACACCACACAACAATCACAACACACAAACATTCATGTTCCCGGTGTGATTCGAACCCACAATCTCAGCAGGCAAGCGGCCACAGACCTACGCTTTAGACCGCGTGGCGGCTGGGACCGGCAAGAATTCACGTACTAGCGACAATAAAAATAGCGTCTGTGACCGAAACGTCGATGGTATGAAAAGCCTTAATTAAGTTCGTATAAGATTCACTGTATGTTCTTAATATCAATCCCATCGACAGTCCTCGTTATGCGTTCATTTGTGCACACGTTGATGTGACTGCCATAGTGTGTTATTTAAGTAGAAGAAACTTGGCATCGCAGTGACCTGCACTGTGGACAAATATAACTTCGGGTCCTATAAGACACTTAATGTATGCACAGGGTACGTTTCGTAAAGTGCTGCGAATTTCGGCACTAGCCCATTCAACAACATCCAGGACCACCCGCTGTCAGATCTCCGTTCCTTCTTAAGCATTCTTATTTGTAGCTAACGCCTTACTGCAAGCCGTCTCTTCTGTCCGCACCTGAGCATGCCCCGTGGCGTGGTTAAAGGGACCCACCTACCATGGTGTAGCTAGAAGGAAAATATTATGCTGGATCTTTCATAAATTGGATAGGAGGGCGTAGATAAGTTGCATGTAATGGGAACGTAGAGGGCGATTGTAACTAAGGCAAGACGTATTCAGGTTCCGAATCATGCGGGGGATTTCTTAATTTGCTGAGGAATTGTTAGCTTCTACAGAAGCACTCTGATCCATGGAGTTGGTTATAACCAGAGGGAAAAAATGCATTCAATTCTAAACAGTTCAGATTAGGATATCTTATTACAATTAGAAATTTTTCTTTTGTGGAATTCGTCTAACTTCTGTTTTTCTGATCAAACCACAACGTTTCGGAAACTGGATCTGTATCCGCCATCAGGCAAAATGTTTTGGCGTTAGTCACCTAGGTGTGCTTGTCAAGAAAAATGGCTTTTGGTATCAGACCCCACGCCCATCTTACCGTCTGGAATATTACTTAAGAAGAGCTCTTTCTGTCAGACCCAAGAGGATTTTGGTCACTGGACTAGTGACTGAATATAGCTCTTTTCATCAGACCCAATTTATTCTTACCCAGTGGAGGAGTTACTGGGAATGGCTCGTCCTATCGTACACCAAATATTCTTACAGCTGGACCAGTGATTACGAATGGCTATTCTTATCAGTCCAAAGGTTTTGTTACTGACTCGAGTACTGATTACGATTTGCGTTTTACGCTCAACCCAAAATATTCTTTCTCGCCGCACCAGTGATTAAGAACAACTGTTTCCTTCAATTGCTAATGATTCGTACTCTCTGGATAGGTGATTGAGAATAGCTCTTTCTTACAGATGCAAACGACTGTATTCCTTCCCACCTTTTCACCTGACGACTGCTAATGAACCAGTTCTACAAATAGAGTGTACTGGTTGAAAAGCTAGACTCTAGTCAAAATCCAGATCCAAGTCAACAGAGGTAATTAGCTAGTGAAGGCCGTATGTATACCTATTGCATGTCTATCTGAGATTTCTCTTAGGCAAAATACCATAAAAATATCAGGCATAATTACGCTTTCCTTAAAAATGAATAAGCTATAAAAATGGGAGCTGTTTATTAATCACCCTGTGTAATTAACGCACTGCAACCCCCGGAAAGGGAGAACGGGGAAGAGGGGTTGATACTCTGCTGCAGTTGACCCCTGACATTTAGACAAGTTTACGAGTGAGACAACTAGCGCAACTACCGAGGCTCGTCAGTGATGTAGTGCAATACCATTAGCGAAAACGTGCAAAGGAAAGAAACCCGCGGCACATTAAACAGTAATACTTCTTTCGGGGAAAATAATAGGTGGTATTCGGTACGATACACTAGTCCAATACTTGCAGCAGACACTCAACACAAATTCTTTTCTCAAGTATCACTGAAGTTTTATATTTTCTTATTCCTTTCTTTAACTGCCTCGAATTGCCAACCGTTTGTCTGGAATTCTCACCTGCCCATGTAATTTCATTATAAGGTACTGCAGATCTTCATCGTACAGGGATGCTGCAGGATACTCCCCAGTTCTGCCGGTGAAGATTAAAAAATTTCTATAAACCGTTCATTGGGTTTTATTTGTTGTATCACTTAACGGGAGATTCTTCAATTATCCGATGTTCGACCCCGCACCACACACTTCTCGACGGTTGCTTTCGTTGATGACAGATGTAGCACCATGAACGACTGTTGTTAAGAGATACTTTAAAGAGAGGTAGAAGGGAGTAGTGGTCAATAAACCTTCGGGTGAACGGCGAGAAGGCGTTCGTGGTCGCAATTTGTGGTAGTGGATATAGTTGTGTAAACCAAGTTCCTTCCTCTTTTCTTTAGTTCTTGGAATATCGAATTTTTTTTCGGAATAACTGATCAACTTACTATGGTCTGAAGAACTATGTGATAGTACCTCATTTTAGTTGTAGAATAATACAGGTTTGGAGGCTGCAAGTTTGGGATTTTTGGATATTTGTATGCTCATTTGCAAGGACTACACTAAGCGTTAGCTGTGTCCTGGTACAGCTAAATTTGAAATAACTCGTTGAAGTAACGCTGTTTGTTTTGACTTTCTGTGTCTTCTCCATGATAACACATCTAGTCGTGGACAGCCTGACTCAGACTTGATAAAGAATTGAAAATATAATATTTGACGAGTGCAACGCTCCCGAAGTCAATCACTTGGATTGAAGCAGGAAATTCAGTGAATTTGCATAAAGTTCTTCCAGGCCTATGAATCAGCGCCCAGCGACGGTAAAAAGCTCTTATGAGCACAGTCTGCAATTATTTAATATCTGTCCGGAACTTCGAAGGCTAATAATTAGCATGGAATGAAGAAAGGAAAGACGGATGAAACGTGTGAAAATGCACAGGAAACAGGGGCCCCCCAACTGCCCTTTCATGGACCACAATATTTTCTTCGCAGAATTGACGTGGACAAGTGAGAAAAAGGAATACAAGAAGGCAATCTATTTCCGAGACAGAGCGGGCTACTTCTGAGGACTAAAACGCATTGCTTGGCTGTGGGGCGGAAGAGACAGGAGATTCAGCAGTAACAATCCTGCTTTTGGAGAGAACTTCCTTTCCTTCACAGTGCGGATAAGAAGCCTCCACCACCTGATCAACACTTCTTCCCTCACGCGTTTGGCGGTGACCCATACAAGGTCCGCTTTACGTGGGCTAACTCAGTTCTGCCACACGAATGCCGGCCTGGTGTCTTCAAATATGCCTCCTTTCAAATGTACACTCACTCACCATTCGTGATAATCTTCCAGGCTTGTTGGATGTTATATAGTTTATGAACATAAAGACGGACGTCCAGCAAATTAAGCAACAGTCTACCCCCTGAATAATAAAGTAATCAAAGGAGTGCAGCTGGCTTTACCAAACACAGACATGAATGTTGATAAAAATCCAACCAGATGCAACAGTATGCAGATATTTATTTACTGCAAAGTCACACTAAATGTTTCGGGTGTCACAACACCAATCATCAGGAGTACTAAAAACTGTAACAGCAGCCTCCGGTACAGGTCATAATACTGGTACAGCTACTTCCCTCCAACGTGGCCTGATCGGGCCACGTTGGAGG
>Ga0123352_10007353_pt1 | contig 16975 bp, 16 predicted proteins | sample TergutLab28metaG_FD_89700 | JGI IMG/M metagenome (GOLD analysis project Ga0123352, IMG submission 89700) | Labiotermes labralis P1 segment gut microbial communities from Petit-Saut dam, French Guiana - Lab288 P1 | ecosystem: Host-associated > Arthropoda: Insects > Digestive system > Gut ... | reverse complement strand
CTGGTGAATTTCTGCAGCAGGGATTTCCTCTTTAACGAGAAATTCGATGACAGCACGCTGGCGAAACGACATATTGTTGTCGGCCATTTTGTTAGGAGTGATACTGGTCACGTGATGCAAGCTATTGATGTCATGAGACACTCAAGGATAACACAACAGCTGGTTCCATCTACCACCATACTCTCCTTCGTCTGCTGTGCCCGGTTTGCATGCAAAAAATAGTTGCTCATGACTTTCGGTAAGACCCTCATACTTGTATTAGAAGTTCATTTCTCTTGGAACCCACACTTTCAGTTATCAGAATATGAATGTTTATTATTTGTGAATGAAAATCTGAAGCTCACTTTCCTCAGCCACTGGTCAGTGGCACAGATGCACTACTATTTACACTTCAATATGAGACTGACACCCAAAAATCAGCAAAGACATGCATAGCACATTGTCATACTCTCAGCTAGCAATCAATAATTCTCCCCTCCCCCCTAGTCAAATTAATGTACTATTGTAATACACTGCCAAAAATATCTGCTATTGTTGAATCACATCACAAAAGCCTTTTGCCTACAATACTGCTTATTTTGGACCAATTCATTAAAAGATTTTGTATGCTGTCCGAAAGTAAAAAAACTGGGCATGTGTATATTGTAAAGTCTCACTATATCTGTCCTTGTTTTTCAGGGCATGGCTAATGTTATTATAGAAATTTTCCAGGTGTTATTTAAGGCATACCAACATAACTTACTTTCAAATGACCATATTCACACTCAGTGACCACATATCCTAAATTCTTGTATACAAACCTCTTCAATAGAGACACAACTGTTAATGTACAAACAGATTAATATACTAATACTAAGAAACCTGTAAAACATTCATTTTTTTCTGTTTGTCGATTTTGGAGGCCACAAGATTTACAAAGTTTAATGTATAGTGCAGAAATGTATAAGATGTCTTGCAACATTACTACTCTGTCTTCATAGACAAGCAGCATTATTTTGTTAGTTCTCACCTTCTAAACGCACTATCAAAGGAATCTTTAAATTGATATTGTGTGATGCATTTATGATTCCATTTGCTATTGTGGCACAGTTAACAATACCACCAAAAACATTCACTAATATAGCTTTCACATTTGGATCTGCAACAAAGCAAGAAAATTCAGTGTATTATTAAATCACATTTTAGTATGTCAATCTTACGTAATAACTATATAAGTAAACTAATTCCATGCAGCAAAGTCCTTCTTGAAAAGCCAGCAGTTGTTTGGATAGGTAAGAAGTTCACATTTTATAAAACCCAAATATCCATTACCACGTCCATAACAGCCTGCCACTTGTGTATATCCTGAGCCACATCAATCCAGTTCATGCCTCCCAAACAATTTCTTTAAAATCCACTTTAATATTATCCTCCCATCTACGCCTTGGTCTTCCAAGTTGTCTCTTTCCTTCAGGTTTCTCCATCAGAACCCTCTTCTCTTCCCCATACATACCACATGCCCCACCCATCTCATTCGTCCTGACTTGATCACCAGAATAGTATTTGGTGAGCCGTACAAATCAGGAAGCTCCTCATTATGCACTCTCCTCCATTCCTGGGTTACCTTTTCTGCTGTAGGCCCAAATAAGCTCCTCAGCACTGCAGTCTCAAATACCTTCAGCATTTGTTCTTCCCTCAATTTGAGACACCACATCATAGGTGTTTTAAGCAACTGTGAAACTAAGTTTTTTAAAGCACCAAATGTGAGTAGCATTTCAAAAATTTTCTTCAGTAAACGCTTTAATAGAAAATTGCTTTTAGACTACGGAAACCAAAGAATAAAGCATACCCTTGTTTTTGCTGACTGCACACTGCAAATACATGTTTATGTGCAAAGATTTGACTAGGTATTAAATGGCTACAGATATAAAATTGTCCAACACTGATTATTCAGGGTTCAAAATTAAATACAATTGCTGCCTAGGGTGCAGTCTTTCAGAAATCCATACAGCACCACTCTTTCATGTTTACATATTTTCTCTAAAATCTACAGAATAAACAATCACTTCTCAGAACCTAACTTATGGCATAAAAACCTGTTTCAAAAGAACACCAATAATCTCATTCACGAGCGGCAATAACTATGCCAGAACATTTTGAGAGTAAGTTCTTATGACATTCACAAATGTCAGAGTCATTTCTTTCCCTAAACATGGGTCAGCAGGTATCACAGCTGTCGTGGAATTTATGTCCATATCCCACAATGCCAGATTCTCTACACACGTTATTTAACCTTGTAAACATTAAGATTCGTCTGAATTATGTTGGAATATTTAGCACATTCCGGGCAGTAAACATATTCCATCTCAGTTATAAAAACAAATCAGTTAGTGTTGTATAAAAAAAATTATTGCTCTTCATTCTGAGATCCATACAAAACAACAAAACACATAAATGCACTGTGTGGGCAGAATGTCAAATTTTTTAAATATTAAACCAGGTGGAACACAAAGTAACCACTGGTCTTTTAAGGATAAAGTGATGAGACATAGGTGATCTGCAAGTATATGCCTACACATTGTGGGTTTCAGAGTGAAAATTTTTAATACCTGTATTCAACTACAATCTCACTTTTCGTTCACAATGAAAATAACATTAGAAATTTCTCCACTTCCCAAGCATCTAGCTTTGTAGAGTTTCATAAACTTACCCTGAAAAGCATAGATCCTGTTTTCATAACAAGATGGTACTTGTGACCTACTGTCAAATTTACAATCTAACCTTAGCCAGGGTGTGTTATGTTCAATATACAATTAGCAAAGTCCATGTGGCAATGAATCATACATGAGCACAACTTGTCACATGCAATGGGTGCTCTTACCATCAACATAAACCATGATGAATCTTACCTGATGTGAGAATCTGGAAAGCTTTGAGGACTTGGTCCTCTTGAACACCTCCACCCACATCTAGAAAGTTAGCTGGTTCTCCACCATGCAACTTGATGATATCCATTGTGGCCATAGCAAGGCCAGCGCCATTCACTAGAAACAAGCACTGACCATATGAACTATGCAACCTGCTATAAGGGAATAACTGCATGCCTGTACTGAAATACTGGCCAGGTGTTTCCTCAAAGTGGTAACAATATGTAAATATTCATACATGCCACCAACTGTAAATTCAGACCATTCAAAAATTATATTCCACCATTAACAGGTGTTAATCTATAAAACACATTCAATCAACTGTCAGTTAAAATCATCCACCATTAGGTTAGGTATTGCCCAACTTACCTTTTTGATAGTGTTCTCTGTTTATTGGTATATATAAATATTCTGGAACTGAAATATACCAATCTTTATTCTTGAATTATCAGATGAGTTTTGGTCAAAAAGAAGTGTAAGAGAACAAGAAATGATTTATTTACTGCTCAATACTGTACAGAGTTAATTTTAAGCAAAAGGTAGTGCAGAAAAGGTTACAGTTGTTTTTAAACAGGTCTGAATTATTTCACAATCTATTATGACTGAACATTCTGAATGGTACTGTGATTTTCATCTTTTAAATTTAGAAGTTACCCTCTTTGAATCTCCAATACTGGTTCCATTTTGAAAATACATTTTTATCAGTTCTAGTAATGAGGCATATTTCAAATAATACTGTAACATTTACTGGAAAAAAAGAAATCTTTTTGAGCAAGAACACCCTGAATCCAAGTGTATTCATGCCTTGTTAACAAACTTTTTTCTCAGGCACAGGAGCAAAAATTTTAAGGTAGAAATGCTTTCCTGTATAATTCTCTGATACACAATAAACAGAGCTTCAGAGACACAAAACTTTGCACACTGTCTTATGAAAGGAATGCTTATGCAGTATTACACAAATAACCTGCATGTGTAGGAACATTAGGTATGGCAAAATCAATACTTGTAGGAAAAAGTGGAACACCACAACAGGTACAAAACACAAGAATCAATTTCAAAGATAAGACAAGCTGTTTACTGTTGTGTTACAAAATAAAGAAAACAGCAATACACATGTTGCTGTATACATACCAAGACAACCAATATTGCCAGACATTGGAATGTAATTCAACCTCGCTCTTGCTGCTTCTACTTCTCGTGGATCAGTTTCTGACACATCTTCTTGGCTAAAGATTTTACTCTGTCGAAACTGGGCATTATCATCAAACTGGAGTTTGGCATCCACAGAAATGACTTCACCTTTGTCTGTTTCTGCAAAAGGGTTTATTTCCATCTGAAGAGCGTCAACACTCTGGAATAATTTCCACAACTTCTTGATCTCTTCTGTAGCCTAAACAGATATTAAAATGTTAATTCTCTGATTTGTGAAATAACAAAATGACTTTTTGGGAATTTAACTGTGCTGCTTTCGAGTGTTTCATCCACATCATCTGAATTCTTTCATGTTTTATCTCAATTACCAACATGTACTTCTAACATTTTGACTACTCAATACTCTTGTACCACAACTAATGTCATATATCAAATTACTTCACTGCAGTATAAAACCAACTGAAAGCAACAGTAGACTGCTGTATTCCTATCACAGATCATGTCGTGTCACAGGAGCAGCAACGTAGAATTCATTACTCACGTATATAAAAATCATACTTCCAGCAACAAACTGGGCCATATTTTCCATATCTTTTATACTTCCAAAAATAAAGGACAACTTAACAGGTAAAGGCTCTGATTACTTTGTTTACTTAGTCACTATACACTGTATCTTACTTCATACACAAAATGATTAATTTAATCTACACTAGACTTTGTCTTTTTTGTAATTTATCAGGAACCATCAGCAAAGCTGTTAGTTGGTAGACTGCCTCACACTGACAGTTCTTGTAATCCAAGCTACCATAGTAACATTAAACCCAACATAATTACAACAGACCCTCAAAGGGTCTTGCCAAAGTGCACTGAAAACCTCACAAAATACCCCTGTGTTAAAAAATTTTTTTTTTACAGAAAACATAATTTGCATAAAAAATGTAATGCAATGTGTTTTTACACATACAGTACTTAAATTATTGCAGTAAAATGTAATAATACCACCCATATCACCACAGTGGTGTTTACCCTTCACCCCTCTCTAAGCAGCCCCCAGGCACCAATCAGTAGAATTGCTAGAATTAGCAACTTTCTAATGTACTGTATTTAAAATTTTAATGAAACATTCAGTACACAGTTTCAGTATTTGCGAAAAGGTCCAGCCCCAAAATTTGTACTTTTAATTAAAGCTCCACTAAACTGGGGTCCATAAATTTAGCAAATACTGTACTTTGAAAAGAAGAAATGAACAAAGAAGAAAAACATTCATACGGAATTTCCTACTGTAATAACCCTGCTTCACACACCACTCTCTAGGAATGGAGTGGACGAGTGACACAGACTTACAGAATGGTGAGTCTACCCACTCATGTAGGATCATTGTCTATGCCACCCCTTCAAGGACGTTTATGTAAAGCATTGCTACTGTCCAAATACACTAGATAACACTAGGTTAAGTGATAACCTTAATTAAAATTATATTTCCATTGCCACAACCTGTCCCAAGTTGAGGTACTATATGTCATCACCCATCCTTACATCCTTCCCTGCGGTAAACTACATAAACCTTCACACTTTCAGGGTCCCTGTAATAAGCTTCTTTAATACAATCATCTGCTTAATCTAAACCCTTATAGTGTTGCTACCAGTAGAATGTGAACTTCCCTGCTGTAAATTTAGTATTCCTCAAAGATTCAACTGCCATAGCTTGTTGCTGCAGCAGACAAAATAATCAGACATGTATGGTAATATATTAGTTTGCTAACATAAACATCTACTTTAAGTTCAGCAGATGTGTAGGAAAAACTTCTACAGTTACCAGTTCAAACTATGCTCATGGAAGGAAGCCACATCTTCCATAGAGCTGCTGTAGACCTTATTTTTTCTCAAAAATGTTTCTAATTTCACTAATAGATGTATAATTTTCGAGAAGGCAGTAAAGTCTTTAGATATCCTTGCTTTTGTTAAGACTTCACATACAATCCCCATACAGTGTCAGACAATTGTATAATATATGTGGACTGAGCACAGACAGGATTCCAAATGTAAGAAGAGAGAACATCATGTCATTACGATGCAGTCCAATGTTTCTTTCTTGAAGAACGTACTATATTTACTGGAATATAAGGAAAGAATCTCTCCCTAATTCATCATCTACAAAATGGTGGGGGGTGTCACCTTGGTGAATGGGGGTCAAATTATATTGAGGTAAGTATAGTAATAGTATGAGTCACACTATATATTGCTTCTCCCAGAACCAGTTGTACATTCCTTATTCAAAACACTGCACTACACTAAAATCAGTGTTCTTGTACCTCAATATATTGAATCTTAAGTCTGATCAGTGGAGTGACATACTGTATTATGAATTTGTGACTTGCATTTTCACCATAGGAACACTGATGAAGTACACATGAAGTACAGATGTGCAAAACGAAAAGAAAAAAACAATTTTTAATGAACTGCTGCTCATATCTGCTTACAAGTATCACAAAATGTGTTGTGTTTACAGTGACATAGGTAAGTTTTTTGGAATGTGGGGCGAGTAACCACGTTGGCCAAACCTAAGAGAACTTCCAAAAAAAGCAATCACTCATTAAATTTCATATAATTTTATCTTGATAATTTAACATTTTTGAATGGCAAGAAGTCAAACGTTGTCATTTAAAATAACTTCATTTTGCCACCCCTTTGACTCTGCCACCTGGGGCAGCCACACCACTCCTCATCCCCCCTCTAGCTATGACCCTGTATTTATACTGTTTTTGTGGTTACAAGACTAGTTGGCAGTGGTCCTTTACTATTAGCTGTATATCTCCCTTCACATATACACACTGTTCCTGATGTTTATGCCTACTGTCTCTCCCCTGTGACTGTGCCAGCCTCTGTGATGGAAACTGGATAATTGCCATTCACATTCCTCAGCATGGAACATATAACTTCTGTTTTGTGTCTCTTTGTAAAGTAAGTTTGATTTCAAATGTTCATTTCACTAATACAAGTGGTAACCATCATAAGTGAAATGTGTACCACTGAGAAGGATTTTGCTTCTCCATGTTATGGGTGACACCTGGCTTGCTGAGAGAGGAGTTCTTGGATTAGTTGGTTATGGACATCACTCACAAAGACCGATCGGCTATTATGTTTTGTAACTTTCTGAGTATGTACTCCTTACTTACAAACTTCATGGAGCAGAGTCCTTCTTGAGATGCTAACTGGTTTTCAGCTAGTCAAGAAATTCACTGCATTTTATGGAACCCAAAATTTCATTACCACATTCACAAGTGCCTGCCACCTGTCCCTTTCCTGAGCCAGCTGGATCCAGTCCACACCCTCACATCCCACTTCCTGAAGATTCATCCTAATATTATCCTCCCATCTATGCCAGGTTCTCTATCCCTCGGGTTTCCCCACCAAAACCCTGTATATACCTCTCCTCTCACCCATTCGTACCACATGCCCTGTAGAACTCATTCTTCTCAATTTTATCACCCAAACAATATTGGGTGAAGAGTACAAATCATTAAGCTTCTCATTATGTAGTTTTCTCCACTCCCCTGTTACCCTGTCCCTCTTAGGCCCAAATAATCTCTTCAAAACCTATTCTCTAATACCCTCAGCCTACATTCCTCCCTCAATGTGAGCGACTAAGTTTCACACCCATATAAAACAACAGGCAACATTATATTTCAGCACATTTTAATCTTTAAATGTGTGGATAGCAAACTGGAAGACAAAATATGTATCTTAGTAATTAACCAATTTGATTCACAAAATTTGTTTTACAATAAGTTTATTTCATGCCTCTACATGTTTTGAGTACGTGCTTGAAACATGTAGAGGCACGAAATAAACTTATTGTAAAACAAACTTTGTGCATCAAGTTGGTTAATTACTAAGATAAATATACTGAAATGCACAGTCATCCCCCCTCCCCCCCCCCAAAAAAAAGACAAGATTCTCCACTGAATGATAGCAAGCATTCCCTGACTTCAATCTGCTCTTCATGTCTTCCTGAATAGAATTTTCATTTGTTAAGGTTGTTCCCAAATATATGAACACTTCCACCCTTTCAAAGGAACTATTATCAGTCTTTATACTGTGATTTCATTCTGCATTCTGATCTTAGAGACTTGATCATGTACTTAGTTTTATCAGCATTTACTTCTAGTCCAATCTCCTTACTAGCCACTACCAAAGCATCTGCGTTTTTCTTTATAGTATGTATGCTTCCTCCCAGTTTATTAACATCATCAGCATAAACCAGAAGCTGATGTGCACCATTTAATATCAGACCATCCTGGTTTACCTGAACCCTCCTAATGGCATACTCAAAAGCAATGGCAATAAAGCATCTCCTTGTTTCAAACCATTCCTCACAGGAAACATGTCAGACAGATGCTTGCCTACCCAGATTCTGCTATAGGTTTGATTCAGAAACATTTTTATTAGACTTAACAGTTTCATGGGGATACCAAGCTCAATGGGAATATTATACAAGGCCTCCCTCCTAACTGAATCATAAGCTTTATTGAAGTCTATAAAGAGATAACACACTGCTTCATTGTATTCCCATTTTTATTTGATAAATGCAGAATATATGATCAGTAGTTGACCTGTTGCATCAAAATCCACATTGATAGTCATCAATAATTTCCTCTGAATATGGAATTCACCTTGACAGCAGGATGTAGTTGGCAAAAGTGATATGCCCCTATAATTACTACAATCGCACTTCTTATAGAGGGATACAATAGTCAACTCCTTCCACTCCTCAGGCAATTCCTCCTTATTCCAAATACAAATACCAATTGTTCTAACCCTGCCTTAATTAATTCTGCTGGGATTTGTTCAATACCTGGTGATTTGTGACTTTTTAGCTTTTCAATATCCAACTCAACCTCCAAGGCACTCGGCTCAGGCACTAGGTGGTTCTGCTGTGTGTATTTCTGTGTGCCCAACATCAATAACCCCATGCACATTCAAAAGCTGAGAGAAATTGTTCCTCCATCTAGCCAAAACACTGTGGGAGTCTGGAAAAAATCACCCTTCTCATCTTTTACTATATCAGTCCTAGGCTAGTAACCCTTCTTAAAGTCAATGATGCCCCTATACAAGTCCCTGATGTTTTTGATCTTATGGTTGGTTTCAAGTTCCTCAATTTTAGCTTTCAGAGATTCCTTCTTTTTGTTCCTGAAATGTCTGCCAGCTACACATCTTACACTGTTTAGATTATCTACATTGCTTTGGCTTGGACTGTATACCTACTACATTTTATCCTGCTTCCTTTGATCTAAAAAACCTAAACATTCATCATCAAACCATGGTTTATGCTGCTTCAATCTGTGCAGACCTACACTCTTTTTAGCTGAGGGTTTGATATTCTCGTTATTGTTCTCCCAAGCCCTGTTTATATCCTTGCTACCACATAAGTTCTCAAAAGCTGGAAACCTGTTTGATATCTCAATCTGATACTGATACCTCCAGCTCATTCAGCTTCCTGAGATTAAACCTTTCCCCATCAAATTTCTGTGCTGCTTGTTAACTTAATGCCAACCTTTCCCTAACTTCTGCAAACACCAGATAGTGATCAGTATCACAGTCAGCTCCCAGAAACTTCGTACATCTAGTAGAGTAAAGTAACCGATTATGAGATAGTTTCCTAATATGAGACACCCCAGTTGTGGCCAAAGTAATTGCTGAAATCTCTAGGTAACCACGTGAACTGATTCATTCAGACCTGGAACAATATCAGTGAACAACAGGAAGCTGTGTGTTACTGGAGAGAGTTCACAGAAGAGTGTATCATATTATTTAGTTCTCGAGTTTTTTATGGGGCTCCATGTTCATCAGTTTTTTTACTTGGAGGTAAATCCAGAGCTTTAGTATATTTGCACAAACTTACATTCATATTGTTAACTATAGTATACACTAGTTATTTGTCTTTTCAAAAGGTGTTCCTAACCCTGAATAATTATTTACATCTCAAGATGGCAACTCCCTAATTTGAAGCAATGTCTTGCACCCAATATGAGACAGTATCGCATTTTTGGTTATTAGTATATTATATGAGACTGCTGTCATACAACGTTTTGAATTGCTTTGTTTCAAATGGTTTTACCGTCAACAATGCTTTCTTTTTAAAAGCGTTCTTCTACATTTGGTTTAGAAGTCACCTAGCACAAAATGAAAGAATTGGAGTAAGGAGGCAATGTCTCATGATGCAAGAGTTGTAAGAATTGGAGAAATGTGTTATTAAGAGCTTCAAAATACTTTTCTGTGCTGAGAGGAACTCTGAAGAGGTATGTGAAGGATACATCCCGCTCTTCAGAGGAGCTAGTAAATGTGCATGTAGGAAGAAGAACTGTTTTACCTAGTGAGTATGAGAATAAACTTGTGGAGTACTGCATAACCATGGATTAAAGATATCATAGATTAAGACATCAGTACATAAAATGTATGGCTTTTCAGTTGGCAATAAGAAAAGGTTTGAAACATCCATTTAACAAAGAAAAATCAGCAGCTGGGAAGAAATGGCTTTGATCCTTTTTAAAAGGGCATCCAGTATTATCTACAAGAACTCCTGGAGGCATTTTTGCAGCTCGGTTGAAAGGCTTTACATCAGACAACTTAGCAAGGTTTTTTGATAGCTATAAATCTGAACTAAGAAAGGTTAATCATCAAACCCACAGGATATTCAATGTTTATTCAACAGGGATTTAAAAAGTGCAACACAGGCACAGTAAAGATGTCAGAATGAGGCACAAGAAAGAAGTTGCCTCTCTAACATTGGCAGACTGTTGTCACCTGTATGAACACCACTGGAAAATACGTGCCACCATTAATCGTGTTCCTGAGAAAAAATATGAAAGAAGAGCTTATGCATGAAGCACCAGCGGGCTCAATTTTGGCTTGAGGTCTAAGTGGTTAGATTCAGAATGATATATTTACTAAATAGTTGGATCTTTTGTTCACTTCATTAAGCCTTTGACAGATGATCCTGTCTTGCCAACTGTTGATGGTCATTATTCATACACTAAAAATTTAGATGTGGCAGATAAAGCCAGGGAAGACAGTGTTGCCATTGTCAGTCTCCCACCACATTCTATGCACAAAATGCAGCCACTTGATGTTGGTTTCATGAAGCCACCAAAATCATATTATGCACAAGTAATTGTAATGTGGCTAGGCAGCAATCCTGGCCACGTTGTTACATCTTTGTAGTGTGCCAGTTGTTTGGGCCTACTTATAGAAGAGTGGCAGCAATGGAAGCTTACAAAAACTGGACTCTTTCCCTGTAACAGACACATATTCCAAGATCATGAATTCACATGCCATGGAATGGCAAACTTCAAGATAATTACTGATGGAGCTGGCAATGAAATTTCATGAATGGGCACATTAAACGTTTCTCTCCACAATGTCAGTGGTGGGAAATTTATAAGTCCAGCAGATGTCTGACCCATTCCTCATCTAACAGCAAAATGTTCTGTTCCCACAGATCAAGCAAAACAATCAAGAGCGAGTTGTGCAAAGCTATTAACAGCTTCTCCTTATAGGAAACAGTTGCAGGATTGTCAGGAGAAGAAAGTCTTGTCGCTATCAAAGAAACCAGCAATAAAAAGGATATTTGGAACAAGGAGTAAAAGGTCTTCAAAATGCGTAAAGTAGGCATACAAGAGTCATCTAGTGAATCAGATAAGGAAATTGAATTTGAAAGTGATAACTTTGGTGATGACATAAACAATGGAGATGCAGAGTGCTTATTCTGCAAAGGGCTTTTCTCACATGACAAGCATGGCAAACAATGGGATCAATGTGTGCATGATGACTGTGGGGTTGAGGAAGACTACTTTGTGTGCCCCATTTGAAGAAAAAGTGTGAATTTGTAAGTTACATTATGAAATACCTACTGTCTCATATTATGGGAACATCTGTATTTTACAGAAAAGTGACAGACAGACAGTGATGATGGTCATAGACTGAAACATGTAGGAGCAAGCCAAAGTGATTCTTAATGTAAATTTAAAACTTTGTCAAGTTTAATGAAGAGTGCATTTGTTGGTGAATGAACTTTATAGAAAAGTGACATGTTCACATATTTATTGATGTTTTGCTGACCGTGCATCTCAGTATATTTATCTCAGTAATTAACCAACTTGATGCACAAATTTTTTGTTTTACAATAGTTTATTTCACGCCTCTACATGTTTCGAGCACATGTGCTCATCATCAGGAGGTCAAAATTGCATTACACAGCCTTTGGTATCATCATACCTATACGTGGCCGTCCCACGCACAGGTTGAGAGAGAACTGGTTGGAATCCAGTTCCAACCAGTCCTCTCCTGATGATGAGCACATGTGCTCGAAACATGTACAGGCATGAAATAAACTATTGTAAAACAAAAAATTTTGTGTATCAAGTTGGTTAATTACTAAGATAAATATAAAAAAAATGTTCACATATGTTTTGTACTGAGACTTGTTTGCTCCTACAAAATGTATTTACAACTGTTTCAGAGTAAAGTAGAATATTTTCTTGAATATCTGTCATTGTCTGCAGTAAAAAATATTGAATGATTTACGTACTATATAATGTTAAAAAAAAGTATCTCATAATCGGGTCCTTTACCCTATATTTGAATGCCATCTCCTATCTATCAATATTTAATAAATCTGGCTGTGAGTCTTCCCATCACAAGAGGTCCAGGTGTACAAATGAAGGATTTGGTGTGGGAACATCGTGATTTTAACAACTACATTTTTTCATGTGGCAAAGTTTACTTTTCTAACACCATTATCATTACTATCCTGATGTAGACTCTTAATCCAAACTGTAGGTTTGAAAATATTCCCTCTCCACACTTTTGCATTTAAATCTCCTAATAGAATTTTCATATGGTACTTAGGAAAATAATAAAAAACCTGCTCTAATTCCTTATAAAAATTGTCTTTTGAATCATCACTTTTCTCCCCACTTGGTGCAGGCACATTCAGAACAATGATATTACACCAGCGACCTCCCAGAATTATATATGACAAGCTATCTCTAACAAACTGTACTCTCTTAACTGCTGATACTATTCTGTGGTGTACAAAAAATGCTGTCCCCAATTGATGATTTTTGTGTCCTTTTCCATAAAAAAATTGCTGCTGTATGTTAACCTGCCCTGTACATTCCAAGTACCAAATCTCACATCCCCTTTTCGTTGCTTAAGTTGTACCAAATCCGAGGCTTACTGTATGAATGTTTCATAACAAGAAACATACGTACAGTAAGGAGTTGTTAGCACCTTGCCCAACACACAAGCTGGAGGACCACCACTTGTCGGCTGTCCATGACTGCTTATTCAATATATTCGCAGCTACCCTCTATATTGGAGGCCATTCCTCCATTCGCAACCTGAGTATGTGCCATGCCGTGGTTACAGGGACCCACTTATCACGGTACCTGCCCCAGTATTTAAGCAATTTTAATGCCTGACCTAAAAACATTTTTAGTGAGTGGTATTTGTTTCCTGTATGTTGCCTTAGGTTTTTGTTTATGTGTATTTTTACTAGTTGTTTTACTGTTTGCCATTGTGGTTTTTTTTCTGCATTATGAAAAAAGAGGTTTTATTCTTGCTTTTTTGTTCAATGATTGTTTGCTCTATATGTAAGTTAGTGTGTGATTTATTTTGACCCTCAATGGCTTGGGTTCTGGTTTTGCTGTTCTCATTAGTTATTTCTGGTAGTCAAGTATTCGTGTATTTATAAATGCACTTTAGTTTTGGTTCAATTTTTAGCCAGCAGCTGTGGTTATACCATGGAAGAAGTTGAATGTGTTCGGCATTAGGTAATTGTATTTATTTAGATTGTAGATTTTGTTTTGGGGGTTTTAGGTGATTTTTTTATTGTTGTCTTTTATCTGTCTGGAGGCTGTGAATTCTTTTATATAAATTAGGATTAGATACCCTATTGTTTTATAATGTTAAGGTTTATATGCCTGAGTAATATTAGTTATGTTCTTGAAACTGGCGGTATCTTAGTCCGCTTAGAGGAATTTGTCTTGTTATGGATAGTCTGTGTTGGACCTTACTTAGTCACTTTGGTTTGTACAGGGTGGGGCAAAATAACCTCCCTAACACCATCTTTATGACTGCGGAGTGTTGTAACGGGAACTTCCCAACTACCTGCACCTTTCGAGCCCAACCCCACACTTCTACGGCCTCCCCTCCCTTCACAATGCCCTACTGAAAGTACGGAGGGTATTTTGCCCCACCCAGTAAATTGCCGTTTATTGATTATCTTTTTAGGAGTTTAAAATTTTCTGGTTTCTTTATTTTGGTTTACTTCAGGTCAAGGTGCAGCTTGTTTCTAAGTGGAAGATGGCTTACATTGTTATTTGTTATTTGAATTGTTGGTTTTGATATTGGCATGAAATTGGATTTGATTGTAATGTTTTGTAGATGGTTTTCATGAAAACTGATTCTGAGATATGCACACAAAGTCTGTTGCACTCATTTGTTGTTAATGAGATAAGTTGTAACAAAGTGGTTGTACCGTAAGGTGCGGCTGGATTGAATTATTGCGTCATGCGATTCGGCATGATCTGATTTTCTTGATTGTCTTGTTGTTTGGTTTTGTTGGGTAAAGTATTTATTGAAGTATCATTATTGTTGTTGTATTTTTTATTCAATTTTTTAGGCAATAGATTATTTTTACTGTAGGAGACTGGTTTAATTTTTTTAAGTGGATTTCGTTTGTTGTACTTTGTGCATGAGGGTTCATTGAATTTTATTATTTATTTTTATTTCCTAATTTTAAAGGAGTTAATGGTTTATGCTAGTTGCTGTTTCATTAGTATTAATAATAGACTATTGGTAGTGAGATGCTATTCATCTTTAGTGGTTTCTGATTTTTTGAGAAACGAATTTAATTCATTCGTCTTGTTTAATTTTTACTGTTAGTTTACTTGTTTTTATTTGGTGTTATGATTAAGGGGATTAGCTTTTTATTTTATTTCGTTCTGTGGATTTTGTAGTGATTTTAAATTTGATTATGTTAAAATTTTATTTGTCCTGTTGTTTGTTTTTTTAATTTAATTGGTTTATTCAAATGTTTTCATTATCTTTAGTTTGTACAGTAATTACTGTGTAATTAGTAAATTTTGTTTCTTGTGTTGGCTTTGGGTGTGAATTTCTTTTGAGGAATTAGGCAAAGATTTTATGTCTGTCTGTTAAACAAAAACATGTTTTCTCACTAGTTTTGGAAGTATGGCCTGTCCGCTGACGTTTAAAGTTGAAGGGCTGCAGTATTTTGACCATGAAAAGGTAGCATAAAGATTAGTTCTTTAACTTTAACTTGGTGAGACTTGGGCTGTCATGGAGTTGTGAATGTTTTTACTGAATTTGGTTTTTGAGTTGAAATTTTTAAATGCTTTTATGGGATAAGAAGACCCTATAGAGTTTAACATTTGGTTTTAGTTGTGTTTTTTGTTTGTTTTGTTTTTGTGAGCATGCTTGAGTGTTTTGTTGGGGTGATGGGAGGAATTTTTTTAACTCCTCTTTTATTTATATCTGTTTATATTTGTTTTGATCCATTTATTTTCATTATAAGGTTAAATTACCTTCAGGATAATAGTGTTACCTCCCTTGAGAGTTCTTACTGGAGGAGAGGTTTGTGATTTCGATGTTGAATTTAAGTGAATTTTCAGTGTAGGAACTGAAAGTGCTATTGGGTCTGTTCAACCTTTAAATTCTTACATGATCTGAGTTCAGACCGTGTGAGCCAGGTTGGCTTCTATCTATAATGACATTTTTATGCCTTAGTACAAGAGGACTGGGCATTTGGAATAATTTTCTTATATCTGAGTTTCACTAAAATAGGTGCTATTTTGGCAGAAAAGTGCATTGGATTTGGAATCTATTAACGTAAAATTTTATTTTACAAATAGTATATGTTGGGGTCTTTTTTTCTTGTTGTTGTTTTCTTTTTGTTGACTGTTTTTGTTACAGTTGGGTTGGCCCTTCACATCTTGTTTGAGCACAGGATTTTAGGTTGTATTCACATTTTTAAGGGCCCTAAGAGGGTAGGGTTTGTTGGTATTTTTCAGCATTTAGAGATGCTATTACATTGTTTTCTAGCCGCAAACCAAGGGAATATAAAAGGTGTGTTCAATGCCATGAGAGGGTTAACAAAAAATGCACAGCCAACCATAGTCCCGATAAGAGACAAAGAAGGTAAACCTATTACATCTATAGAAGGCCAAATCCATAGATGGAAAGAGTATATGGAAGAGATACTTAACTCTTCCTCCGCTCGTAAGGAAAGAGAGGAACTGGTAAATATACCGACAGAGCTTCCAGTAAGTGTTAGACCTCCTTCGAAGAGAGAAATTGTTAATGCCATAAAAGCAATGAAGAATGGGAAAGCTGCAGGAGCAGATAATATTCCAGCTGAAGTTTTAAAGGTGGACCCATATATATCGGCAGATATTCTACTCCCATTATTTCAAGATATTTGGCGGACCGAGACGTTCCCTAAGGAATGGAAGGAAGGAATTATAGTAAAAGTCCCAAGGAAAGGAGATCTTAGTTAATGTAGAAATTGCAGTGATTAGTAAAATTTTTAATAAAGTCATATTGGAATGGATCAAGAACTCACTGGAGATGGGCCTTCGGAAGGAACAGGCTGGATTCCGTCAAAATAGGTCATGTATCGACCAGATTAACACCTTGAGGGTGATTATAGAACAATCAGTTGAATTTCAGTCACCCCCTTATATGCTGTTTGTGGATTATCAGAGAGCTTTTGACTCAACCTTTTGACGCCTAATGTCAACTATAGTGGTCGTACCGCACCGCTAACCTCTAAAGTTGCATTTTATATATTTATTCAACAAATATAGGTACTGAATATTTTAAGCATGGTAAATACT
>Ga0123352_10007350_pt1 | contig 16976 bp, 16 predicted proteins | sample TergutLab28metaG_FD_89700 | JGI IMG/M metagenome (GOLD analysis project Ga0123352, IMG submission 89700) | Labiotermes labralis P1 segment gut microbial communities from Petit-Saut dam, French Guiana - Lab288 P1 | ecosystem: Host-associated > Arthropoda: Insects > Digestive system > Gut ... | reverse complement strand
GGCTGAGTGGACCCCGTTCCAGACCCACTACTACTCAGAAAATCTGGTAGCGCCGGGGATCGAACCCGGGACCTCTGTATCTGTGGCCAGAAACTCTGACCACTAGACCACAGAGGCGGTCATTAGTGAAATACACAGTGACAAGAAACTCCACCACAGTCTCGATATTTCGTAGTGAACTGAATCGAGGTTGTTTCAAATTACCGAAAAGCTCGGACTACAGGAATTACAATTCGGAATGCATGATTACATGCACTTGTATTGTGATGCGCAAATACACATTGTATTAATGCGTGCTATGTATATAGCACTGTATTACAACAGCAATGTATACCATATCACATTAGTCGAATAATAACAGATTACACATTCCCTCTCATTTAAAACTCAAAAATACATAAAAAAAAAGGAAGCATCGGCTTGGTTGAAGGGGTAACGCAAACACTCAGGACTCGAAGAATCGAGGGTGCACTGTATATGAACTCGGTAACCGTCGTCAACGAATTGGCATTTTATTAATCAAAACAACAATAAAGGATCAAAAAGGAAACCAAGTGACGGCTGGAGAAGAAAGGTTCTCTGCGAGACTGAGAATTCGCGTTGTCCTTGGAATAACCCCCTGGCCTCATGGCCCACACGTTGTGAACAATCGCCTCACACGAAACTCCTCAGTTTCCCTATCAGACAAATGACCCCGCGTACCCAGTGGACCGGAGGCTGCGTGAGACCATGCTCAGGTCTGAACACGATAAAGAACAGCTGTGCATAACGGGAATCGAACCTCGGTGATCCCCGCAGCCAGTCATCCGTTAATGAAACAGCAGTGGAAGCAATGCACGCGTTATTTGTTTCGTCGACAGTTCTCTGTTTCGTTTGCCAGTGATTACTTCATGCTTCGCGACGTCCAGGCAAAATCTCGGAGACGGCATTACGAGCACATTGGACTCGCCGCGCCGACATCTCAGCCGTACGATCCGTTTGCTGTCTGCTGAATTTCGAAATCAGTGACGGACTCCTTACCTTTAACTGCGCGACTACAAATGCCAGAAACCTTAATCGGAGATGTAATCAACGATAAAGAAAGGGTCCCGTGATTTAAATCCCAAAATAATGGTCATGTTCAAGGCTTACGAAACGCTGACCACCGATGTTTAGCAACCACAAAACCTGTGTACTGAATACGTGCAGACGAACACGCCTTGTGATGACACCTGCACCTACATATCGCAACAACTTCAACAGCAAAATATACGGGACATCAATATAAAATTCTGAATAAAAATTCCGTACTTTAGGGTTCTTCAAATATAAGCACAATTAATCCATAAAGTGTGAAATCTGAGCTCGAAGTATAAAAACACTGATGTGACATAATTAAAAACGTACAACTTTATATCATGAAAGGAGCACCCGAAACACTGCAGCCCTCCATTTGACGTCATCCTGAACCAGCCCTACCTTCTCCCGCCCTCACAATCTCCCTATTATCTCGATCTACCAAATAGGAATTTTCTACGAGGTTTCTCCACCGAATTCCGTATGCATTCCCCCCTAATTCCCCGCACCAATCCTACATACGGGAGTTTAAAACAGATAATCACAACACAAAAAACCTGTGCGTCAAATTTACATACCCTGTGGACCAAGACGCCAATGGCGGGAACAATGAACATGCTGCAGGATAAGCAGAAAGTCCCTGTGCACCTGTACAAGAGGAGTTGTTGCGCTGTGCTGGAAGTGGGACAGGTCCCACACATAAAAACACATTAGTTGGCATGTGTGTAGTGCTTGTTTACATACACTTGGGTGTCAATTCTAACACTTTTGTCACCGTGCCTTCCACTCTAGCCCATATCCTACTTCCGACAGGTGCAGTGGGACTTTTCGCTCACCCTGTATAAATGTAAAAGATACTTTGCCATGAACTGGTTTCCAGACCTGTGGGTTCAAGAAGCCATGACCGTCGGCACCCACACAACATGGAGAAGGTGACTGGAAAGTCGATCTGAAATCCCACACACGGTAAGCACTTGTCGCCCTTCTGAATCACTACACATGCGACATACGTATGGATTCTCTCGTCTCCCAGCATGAATCACCGTTCAAACCGCTTACACAATTTCCGAATAATCGAAGGAGAGTCATCCTAATCCTATTACACTTTTCTATGGCCCATGTCACCTCTTGTGAGGTTTCTAGATTACACACACACACACACACATACAGAGAAAGAGAGAGAGAGAGAGGCAGTAGGACTCCTTTGAACGAGTGATCAGCCCGTCGCAGAGGCCGCTACCTACACAACACACACAACTCACAAGAGACGAACATCCATTTCCTCAGCGGGATTCGAACGCGCGATCCCAGCAGTAAAGCGGCTGCAGACCTACGCCGTAGACCACACAGCCATCCGGACCGGCGCTATAGTGCACAGAAGATTTACTTTGTTTCGTATAACCTAGCCGCACATGCTTATCGGAACAGAACCAGTGCGAGCTATTCCTGCAGTTTAGTAACGCTCATGCAGGAACCCTGACGGAAACTAAACTCTGATTAAATGTAAACCTGTGCGTATCCAAACAAAATTCTCAGATCACTAAAATACAGGGTGAATGTTACTGCAAAATGGCCCGCAATAAACACAATCTATGTAACGCGGAATCGAAACAGACACAAATTTATAGGGACTAAGGGACAGCATGAATGTGGATGTCCTTCCTGTTCATGCTAAGTTCAGTGTGTTCAGTATTGCACTTTCTGGGGTTTGGCTCAATAGGAACATTCATGCCAGAAATAGAAACACTAAAACTGGAGCATAACAAACCACTTGCGTAATGTTCTTAATCAACAAATGTAAAAATAATGCACGGTGGCAGTTCGTTCTGGTTCATTCATAAAAACGGAGAGAGTTCAATTTCTAGAAGAAAACCTGAAAACGAAGAGCAGGATGAAACAGCAAAAAGACAATACGCGTTAAGTTTGGGAATTACGTAATGAAGAACTGAAAGTGAACCACCAAGGGGGACAATCTGCAAGTTCATTTCGTTACATCAATCAATGTTCGAAGTGATCAAAAGCAGGCCGATAATGTAATGTCACACGCTTGAAAACCAATTACGCCGGCACAGAGCAGGTGTTGGCGACCTGTGGGCCGCGAAACTTCCATATTATCCATACATAACGCTCCCCCCTACTGACCATTATCTGTCACGCACAGCACAGATACACAATTGTAACGCGAAATGTACGACAAAAGACAAGGCACTTTTAGCGGAAATTCAAGGTACGCGATCCATACTGCAACTTATATGTCCGGCGGACACTAAATTCGGTTTAATACAACACCCTGTGAACATCAACTTTCCAGATAACCAGTGCAAGTCAATTAAAATGTAATTATTATATATTCTAGTACAATAAAGGTATACGCGACATAACGAAGTTTCGATCAACGACGGACCGCATATACGACGGTGGTCCCATAAGATTATAATATTATGTATTACAATTCCCTACAGTATTCAGTACAGTAATATGCTATACAGGTTTGTAGCCTAGGAGCAATAGGCTATACCAGATAGCCTAGGTGTGTACTAGGCTATACTATCCAATTTTGTGAAAGTACACTCTATGACGTTCGCCAAACGACTCATTTCTCAGAACGTATCCCCGTCGTTATGCGACGCATATCTCTAATAACCAGGTATTTTTATGCCATGGTATGCAAAGGTACGGCGTACTGGCATATTTACTGACGGCGACAAATCGCATAAATATTATCAATTCAGAACTCGGGAAAAACATCTTCGTAGTGTTGTATCCAGCAGTATTTTCATAATATGAAACAATTATTATCAACAAATACTTTTCTTTTACTGTTAAACAAGACAGCAGGGGACATTTTGAACTTTACCTGCTGTCGAAGAGTTAAGCACCAGCAACTTTACCTTACAACCAAACCACTGTCAACACACATCGTTAATACGAAAAATTGACACATTTAGGACAATATGTTAAATTAATACGGTAGACACAACTTTGCACCTTACTAGAAGAGCAATACTTGTTTTCATAAACGCTGCTTGTTTCAACCCTACAATGGTCATGATCATATAAAAAAAAGATGGTCGTTAACCCTTAACCCGCTAACGTGGAAAATATGGTGAGCTCCTAATAATGCCAGCAGATGGCAGATGGGATTTAGCTCGGCAGTAAAAGGGTTAAACACTTTTACATACCAGCCCTTACTATGTTTTTATACTTTCTCGCCTCGTGATGACCCTTTATGGTTGAAAAAGTAGCGTTTATAAACAAGCACTGTTTTTACAATAAAGTACAACTGTGTCGACTGTGTATATGGAGTTAATGGAACATAACGGGAGGCCCACTGTTAAAAAAAAAAAAAAGAGCATTTGAGAATTTCTCGAATACAAAATTTTCCTTGCAAGATTTTCCAGTCTGTGGTCACATCGAAATTTCTCCCTCCGATCCCCGAGGAAAAAAATGCCCCCCCCCCCCCTTGTGGTACAAACCACGCGATAACGCCCAACGGTACGAACTAATAATCAAGATAATGATAAGTATCTTGCGCTGCACATCTGGCATAAGCCTCGCCTGTTTGCTAACACTCGTCGTATTTCGCGTTCTAATACCCAGAATTCTCAACCGGTCACAGCGATACACGTCAGATCCTGATTGCACAAACCACAGGCTCGGAATTTTAACCCCACTCGACGCACGGGTGAATGTACACGTGTATGTGGGCCGACACTCCAACCATGTGCAGGAAAAAAAAATTCTAAGAACAACTTATGATGCCTATTCTTCATACGATTCATTCCATATGGTGAGTCTAACAAGGTAAAAGCTGTCCCTGTGCTTAGTTACGCACCACGTCATGATGGCAGCAGAGAAGTACATGTCCACCGATAATTAACCTCGGCATCAGACGGCGGACAAGCCAGCTTCACACCTCAATAGCATTACCCCCGAGGAAGAACTCCTCTTTCCCACCTTACGGAAGGCGGAGAGGGATTTCAAGTCGATCTCAACACTACGGAGAAAAGAAAGTGTCATGCCCACGCCGGGAACAAAACAAGGACCCCTCGGTCGTCCAGCCCGTAGCCTAGTCACTAAACCTAGTAACAGAACTTCATGCTTTATCCCTGCAAATTAATTCCAATAGCTTGTGTTCTGACTAACATAAAGTTGCCAAATGTAACCTCCAATTTCGCAAGGTCATTCATTATGTTCGCAGCCTTTAACACACCCAGCACGTTTAATGCACGATTTGCAGATCTGTTTATGATCCTTCCACGTACTAACGTCACTACAGCCCACCAAACACCCAAACCTAAACATGAATTCCATGTTATGATAGTCGTACATATTACTGCCACTATGTTAAAACCCCTTAATAAAAGATCCACACTTTTCAGACAGCTGTTAACAACACAAAACGTCAGAGCACAGTCAGTATCGCCCGTACTTCTGAAGTCTGCAGGGTCACTTTCCTATCCTACAGAGAAGTTTACAGAGTACAATAGCATGGAGGATAGGACAAGGCAGGGCATATCAATGCAAACCTAACACTTATTTCGTTACAAAACAAGGTACCTGGACAAGGAAGTGTGTCATCCCCGTTGTGTGTGTGAAAACTGGAAACGATATGTAGTCAAACACAACTATGTCAATTAAGATATTTTAGTGACTATACTAGACAACTACATGTTTCGGCCCCTATTGGCCATCTTCAGGTTGTCTTCAAGAGTTCTCTTGAAGACAACCTGAAGATGACCAGTAGGGGCCGAAACGTGTAGTTGTCTAGTAAAGTCTTTAAAATATCTTAATTGACACAGCTGTGTTTGACTATATATCCTTTCCAGTACCTGGACTAATTTACGTATCGACATTATGTGTATACACACAGAATCTTGTGACGGTAAAACTTTACATCACACAGCCATTCTTAGCCGAATGCTAAAAGCACCCTAAAATGTCAGATGTAACCTCCACGAAAATGAACTAAAACCATCATCACAATAAACAGGATCACAAACGAAGTTTCCATTGGTCACGAACCACTGGGTTTTCGAAGGTACTACACCAATTACAATCACCCTCCCCCGCACCCATTCCCCATACCGTACAGTACCACGTCCTCTGACGCACCAACACCCTCAGAGTACCAGGTGTCATAATCCAAAAGACCAGAACATTAAGTCCTTGACATTTCACGCAATAAGCGTATTGCCACTGATCTTTCTGAACACCGACGCGCTGTGAAGTCCTGGAAGGTGGACACCAACGTATTACAGTATTTCGTATTATAATCATCCAGGTTATTACAGCGTGTTGTAGTTTGGCAGATGAATACCAAAGTTTAGCGAAACAAACTGCCTCCATTCGCAGTCTTCAGTCTTAAAGATGGAGGAAGCAGTTACTCCGAAACGCTGGTAGCAGCCACCAGACTACAACAAAAAGTCACAACCCAGAAAACCACAATATGAATGCTCACCGGCGTCAAAACCTCAAATCTTTACAATGCAGAGCTAAGCTTCTCTTTTAGCGAAATTACGGTCTGCACGTGCTTGCAGTCGAGCTCGGTTATAACATTACGAAATGGACTTAATATTCCGTGTCGTTATAAGCGAGTTTTGCTCTATCCGAAGAGTACAATGTTATGGTTAACACTAATGAATTGAAACCACAGAGTATATATATGACGGTACACAAGAGGTGTCGCATACAGCGATTACGTTATAACCGGGTTCCAATGTATTTATTTCGAAGAAAGAAAGGCGCAGTGTCTGACAGATTTCAAGGCTTCGTCCACTCGATCTTCTAATAAGAACAGTACGAAATGGAAGACAATGTAGCGCTAAGTAGTAGTAGGCTGACAAATTGGCACCAATTTTTTTTTTTATTTCCTGATTAACGGTAAAAATGCATAATTTGAAAAGACAAACTGGTGGCCTTCACAGCATTCAATCTGATTTACATAGTGAAGGCGGCATGACGGGCAGGCATGCATATCAACTTGGAACTTCGGTGCCAACCGAGCATTTCACTGAAAACAGAGGAGACCCGTGTCACATTACTGCGGGAAATCTGCATCCAGATTTAAGTAAATTAAAAATTAACCCCGTGACCGACCGGGCGAGATCGTGTATGGTGACAAGTCAAACCAGTGTCGAACTACTATCCCCATTTCTTCTCGGATTCCCAGACGCCAGGAGAGTTTACTCCATAAGTAAATACAACCTCCCTCCCCTGGCGACCCTTGGTTAGCACACACAGTTCAAATGACTGTTCTGTACTAAGCACTTTGGGAGAATGTACAAACAGGACAAGGACCTCTTTACCTGATGGTAATGAACCGGTGCAAATTCATCACATTTCCTTTCTCACAGCAGTTCGGATGTATGGCAACATGCAGTACAATTAAACTCAAAATGCTTTACAGCTTCACACAGCCTTTCCTTATCTTTCTCCGCAAACTATGTGTACAGTAGGTCATAACCGAACTAACGAGCATGATCCAGTCTTGAAACACATTTATCCACAATCCGACCAGCCCATTACCCTGACAATCCAAATCCTATTATTATTATTATTATTATTATTATTATTACTTCCATGTGCTTCAAATAACAAATTAGACCTCATATTAAATGCCACAGACGGCCGGGATAGTGTAGTCAATATAGCGTTCGGGGTTCGAACTCTGGTGGGGACAAGAGATTTTGTCTTCACACCCCCCGAGATTGACGCCGCAGCTCACCGAGCCTTCTGTAAAAAGGGCAGCGGGTCTCTTTCCCAGGGTAAAATGGCCGAGGCGGGGCGTTGACCACCCACCCTCATCTAGAGCCGAGGTACTCCCCATCTGTTTTCAAGGCGTTTCACAGGGAGACACTTTACCTTTCGTTTTACCAAATATCACAATTGAGCCAGTATACAGCTTCATGGTTCTTGCGCGTTTACAGCAGCTGCCCACTATCCCGTTCTACAAATTTTATGCTGCCCAATACTAAACCAGTTAAACAGTTACACATTGCAAAGTTCTTTGCTGAAGTAATAAAACAATACCCTAATTCAGCAAGCATGTTGCAGAGAATAACGTGCAGCAAATTCAACCAAAATCAAAATCAATCGATATTATTTGGACTGTTCATGGAGTTCCAGACATTTTAACTGGGGAACATTATCGAATAATTTACTATCAGTAATTATACTTTGAACATGTCGCGGACCTCAGTTTGATATCATGCTCACTTATTGCTGTCCGGCCTCAAAAAGGGCTACTGGAATACAAACTTATTGCTGTCCGGCCTCAAAAAGGGTCACTGGAATACAACTAATCAGAGATAACCACTGAACAGCCAATAATTTAATTAACACAACAATGAAACAACAGCAATCAACAGTCACACCAAGCATGCAGGTTATTTGCAAGTCCATTATAAACACAAATAATTGCTCTGGCCATCGGACTAACTTACCACATTACGGAAGAAAATCATTTTCAATTCAGCCGTACCATTTCTTTTATTACTGAGTCAAGTTCATGTTTAATAGCGGATAATTGATCCTAACTGCAATATTGTGCTGCCTATTCTAGATTAGTACGTTCAGTAATGCGTACCACTACACACCTCAAAGGATAAACAACACAAATGTGCAAACAAAAATGTTCAGAAAGTTATGGATACCATAAAAATCGCTGTTACTGTACATCTTTTGGTTAAAAGCTGTTTCGCAAGTGCTTTATTCTGGTACTTTTTACTGTTTGCCACCTCCAACGTTTAAGGCTCCATGATGCAGTGCTTTTCTTAAAATGGGCGCTGTCACAAGTACAGCTGGCTTCAGAATGGAATTCGTAGTGACACAGACACCCGTGGATATCCTACATTACTGTTTCTGTCATGCCAAAGCTGGCTGCTTGCAAACGACGCAGGTCTCAGTGTTAAAAATTGTTTAAAAAAGTATTATTATTATTATTATTATTATCATCATCATCATCATCATCATCCTCATTATCCCCATCCACACTGTTACTGCCACACTATCATGACGATCACATCCTCACGCGCATGACCGTTTAAGGCCCAATGGCTGGTTTATGTACCATCAGGCCTAACACGAAAAAAAAAAACTAAATTCTGCTCACACAACGTATTTCTATAATTGTTATGGATCTCAGGACGAACTGCTGTTACTTCCCTGCACAACATTAAATGACCGCCTTGAACAATCGAGACTGAGTGTGTTCAGCGCCCTGTACAACCGAAGTTAATTTTCGTCTTTAAAGGGATAAATGTGTCGTCTCTGCGCGGCTTATCTGATATTACAGCGGAACCACAACAACAAAATCAGGTGCAGGACACAGTCCCAATTGAAACGTACTGTACTCTCACGTCCCAAGTACACCTTTCGCATTACAGTCCCATCTCCGTGACCAGCAAAGTAATAAAATAGTTCCCCTGCGCACGTCATGAAGGGACACTGGGGAGTGGAGCCACAGTTTCACTCATTCTGAAAATCAGAACTAATATAGAGTGGTGGTCAGCTTCACTTTATTCCCGGTACCATTCGACCGAACGATGAATGGCCCCAGAGCGTGTCTGGGTGTTCTGGAGCAGCCAGAAACCTCTTGGCCCTGCCAGGAACCAAACCGAATCGCGATACCTCAGTTGTCCAGTCCGTAGCTTAGTGACTATGGCGAGCACAGTAACTTTCATCATACTCAGAAGTTCCTGGTGAATGTAAAGATAAATTATAATGCTTACGTTATGAGGATTGAATCTTACTTTTTTCTTCGTTCTCTTGTATTCTACCAATCCATAAAGCCAACCAGAGCAACTGTAAAATGCCCAGAGAATATATATATATATATATATATATATATATATCCTAGTCCTCGCCATTTATTCAAGCATTTAATGATTTGCTTAACACCATAAAGTGTGTAATAACTCATGTTAGTGACACACAGCAAACCTTTTCAAATAAAGCCTACATCACAGCATTCCCCAAGACAAGTAACTGCTAATTACAACCAACACAAAATATAAACTGTAGAAATAAAACGTTCCTAACGCATGTGCGCAGGCAATTAGTTTATATACTAGTTACATTTATAAAGTAACAATTTTTTTTATAAACCTTTGCACTACAAAGTGACCACGACTTGATGTGTGAAATTCGGGAGTTACTGGTGAGATCATTCATAATCATGAATGGCATATCAACTACCTTCCCATTCTCAAGGGTCACTGATCGATCATACATTACCTGAAGGTGATAAAGTAAGTGATACTGCACATACGACCTTTATAGCTGAATTCACAATTAATGTTCCAAGTGACCACCCTCAGCCCCAATACACATCATGTCATGTCAGCCAGTGAAGCGTGTGCACCAGTCAGTTCATCAGGACTTTTCCTACACTCATTCCAGCTTCTTCAAAACGGGACTGGCCACCGCAACGCACGTGTGTTTTTTTTTTTTAGGCACAGCATAACCTTTGTTATCCCACAGATAAGCATGTATGGGGCTGGGGTCCGAACATCTGGGTGGCCAGTGTTATCGACCACCATAACCAACCATCCATCATGGAAACGAAGAAACGTGCTTTTAGACTGCCCAGTTGCGTAAAGAGACTATATAAGGTCACTTTCAACACTTGTAAATTCGACAATAAAAACTCAATAAAGTAGCTGCACACCGGTTCTTATCGTCTTGACGAGATGACAAAGAACCCTTAAGAAATGCGCTTGTGTAGCCTACATCACATTTCCGACTGGGAAAGGACCTCACGAATAGGACCCTCATAACACCAAGCTGTTGATCAGTCTGTATGGATGTGTGTGTGTGTGCATGTGACACACACACACACACACACCCAGTATACACAGCAGACTTTTTGTGGCAGTACGCAACGGTGTGCGCTAATGGCACCTCTCTTTAAAGAAAGCTTGTATAAAAATGGGCTTAAAATCGTCATATATTTTGCGCGCACGCACTCATCCACAGACACGCCTATATACATAGTGCGGGAACGCGTTAAGTGTACCCTATCACAGATCGTACTTTAATGTGACAGCGAAAAGAAATTCGCGCACAAACTCACCACAGTGAGATTCCTTGTTAAACAGAGGGTCAAACATACAGTACAACGTGGGTCCCGAGACGTTCAGTTTTCTAGATACACGTCACTGTCACAAAGGACAAGATACCATCAAACGATCAACAATGGGACTCTCGTAGTTACAACAGCGTATGTCGCGTTCGCCCATTGCCGGGCCCAATCCCCACAGTGTGCTGGAGCCCCGTCGTGATGAAACCTGCCTTACAGCTAGTCAAGCACCGCCGGTAGTAGACCCTCACGAAAATTACTAAACCGATGATAGTCAACCGACCAGGTACAAGATTCTGAACCACGACAATGTCCCCGACCATACCAGTCCCAATGTTCACGCTGAGGCGGCTCTGATACCCACCTTCGAGGATGGAATGAGGATTATCCCAAAAACATGACTTGCGTGGGCGTGGAACAAGCCCTCACAGAATTTTGTGCAAAAATGGCTCACACAAAGTGTTCAGGATCGCTGAGAGCGGGTTAGGGCCGCGGTGAAATATTTTTTTGCGGGCCCCATAAAAATCTTTACAATGAATCGGGAAGACTGGCCTTCATTGCAGAATGACTTGGGCTTGGCCTAAAACGGCTGATTTGTAAATCGACAAATAATCATACTACCGAGAAAGACAAAAAAATATGCAAAACAGTTGGGGCCCTTCCGGGCGACCAGGCCCCGGTAATTCGTACCGGCTTCCGACCCCCTCGTCAGCACTGGCAATGTTTTGATGTAACCATCCGCAAAAATTTCACTTGCAGTTAAAGAAAGAAAGAAAAAAAAGAATAATACAAGCTGAAATGCTTTACACTTTTTAAAACTAATTTATGGCTACGTCTTTACTATTAACAGTGCACCTGACCAGATTCAAAACTTGTAACTACTAAAATCAATGAAACAGATATTATAAAAACAAGCCCCTAATACACTGTGTTCCACAGGGCCACTAACATCCATACAATGACAGGATCACTTCAGAAAACATCCTGGAATTCAGTCATTTTAACATTATACCACACTGGATGCAGTTTTTCTGGAGCACGTGCACATTTAAATACCGTAAGATTTACATACAGATTTCAATAATGCACAAGACTATTATATTGCAATACTTACATGTCGGTCTAACACTCAAAATCTTACTAACAAACTCACTCTGAAACGTGGATCTACTGCCATGACCACATAACTAACACCCCACAGACTCATTAAGCCCATTTTTTTTACTGTAAAACCTGAATAATATACATCTAAAATAAAAATAACCCTAACCACTCAGCCACTGTTTGTTACTGCAAGCATCACGGAACAGTAACAATAATTTTGAAACAAAACGCCTACCAACAACAACAAGCGAACATAAACCAAAACATATTCATCCACACTGGAGAAAACACACACGTGCACTAAAACTGAAAAACAATGCATGCTATAATTAGCACAGGTGTTTTTCTTACAATACAAATGGGCGCGTTTGAAATTAGTTATTTTTACTTATCACATGACCCACGTTTTCGGCTAGATGTATATTACAATCACGTCTTTGTTCTATCAACTTAATTCTTCCCTGCGCCGCATTTTAGCTTGGTTTACAAAACGAACTACGCATTACACTACAAGAAATTAGTACAAGTTCCACACTCAAATGCTGCAGATGGCATGCAATCATCACTACATGACATACAGCAGGCTTAGAAATGTGTGGACCCATACCTATGGACTCGATATAGAATTCCCACAAACCTTTGAACTTGCACAGGTTTTCTTCATACCCGTCCTGAGTTTTGTCGAAAGAAGTTCCATCATTCAGTGCTTCCGCCGGGTCGAATCCAAGTCGATCTTTGTAGTATGCCTGTGTCGACATGGTGAATGGAAGCAAACTTTATTTAACTCCAGTGCCTTATTGATGCGTGATGTGTTTAAATCTCATCAAAGTATTCACATACACATCTATCAGTGTTGTGAATGGGCTCCAGTAGATGCCAGCTGGAACGGCACCACGACACACACTGGATTAATACTGCAACACTCGTCTTCTTCAGGGATGTTCACAGAATACTCGGAATTAAGCACCCATGTACCACATCGCCTTGTTCTTAGTATACTCTTCAGCAGAAAGGAGGGACCAGCACCTATGCTACTGTACGTTTCTTCGTCTGGTGAGGCTGTCTGTGTTAGATTCAACTAATACACTGACACTTCTACACAATTCTGAAAGGTGCATACCTTATTATGTTCTGGTTTTTCTGCAATGTGGGCGCTTACCACATATCTTCCACTCACACACGACATAACTGGTCCCTCCGTCTTTCTGTAGGTGGAGTTGCCTTGCTACCTACCTACTTAGGCTTACCTTCCTCTCACCTCTCTACAGTAAAACTGACCCAATGTGTGTGTTTGTGGTTTGCTTGTCACCTTAAAAGGTGGTCACTATTCTTTGACCCTTTCTGGAGACTCCAGCCTCCAGCATCTTGCGACGTCACTCTGAAGAAAAACTGCGAAGTAGCTAGAGTGGGGATGAGGAGAGACAGCACTTTGAGTAGGTTTATGTAGGGGGCGTAGTAGTTCAACAACTTTCTTTAAAATAAAAACTTAAAATGGGGGCGAGGTTATATTAATATTGTTGTATTTCGTTAACACCTACACCCAACAATATATTGCGGACATAACCCTAACAACCGCAATCGGACGAACTGACAGAAGACACACGGATACCGGCACGCCATACTACCGCACTTTCTTCCGCACGAGGAGTAGGTGCTACGTAACAGACAGCAGACCACCATCGGCTCCTCTCCATGTTTTGCTCTCCTTGCACCAATCAGTTCACGCACACCACAGCTCACTAACAAACATCAATCAAAAGCTCATATTACCTCACCCACGGAATGGTGTAACTTCTTCATACTCGAGACGTTATTACTATTCTAACACTCATCTGCCTACGTGTACTCGACTTTCTTCCCAACCCACTCAGGGTACGCAGGCAGAACACACACGTTCACCGGTTCAGTTCCACAGTCAACCGGTAGAGGATGCCCAACGTCAAACATCATCACTGACACAGATACTCCACTAACACGCATACGATGTCGGAACGCAGTGTTGGAAGATTGCATTAAAACTGACAGGCACATTTTGAATTCTACGGGCACGGAAAGAGAAGGGGCAGTTTAAGGTTGGTACTGTGTGATAATGGTACTTTTGATTTAAATTTAACGCACATGACAGACAAACAACAGCAAAGTGTCCGTTTTAAACACGTAAAAATATTTACTTGCCTGTAGTTTATTTAACGACGCTGTCACTAACTCAGAATTTGCATCGTCGAATGAAAATTAGTTGTAAAACTTGTGGACGTTGTCTTGGCCTAATCTGCCTAGAGGGTCTGAGAAAAACCACAAAAACCTTCAGTCATGATGTTCCGGCCGACATTAGAGTCGACCACCGCATGCCACTAAGTCGGGTTTTATAAATGCCTCAGCCAACATGTTAGGTGGCCTAACGACACTTACTCAGTCTAACACAACATGGGTGTTGCATTAGTTCAGTGATAAACACAAGGGGATGGCTTCCATATAGATCGCTGGATGGCGCTGCAACATCTTTTTCTTCCTCCAGAACCTCACTCGATGGTTAAAAAATTTGCAAGCTATTTCCGCTTATTATTGTGCCCTTCTTTCTGTGGCATAGGCTAATAAATTAAGAACAAAACATTAATCTAAGAATATCGATGACTGAATCATGGCAAACCGTAAAACACTAAGTATACTCATTTTCGGGTAAAAAAGAATACGTACAAAACACCTAATTAATTCAGACATTCCATCACTGGTTTAGGCAAGAATATCATTTCGTGCATGTGATAAATATTAAGCCAGTTATGTTGGACAATATAAACGACACTGTCTGGATCACCGGACGTCGGTCCAGGCCAGTGGATGAACCTGCCCTGAATCACGAAACGATATACAGGCGTCATATTTTGATATGATATATTTGTTAACTGAAATTGGGTAGCCACCCGGTGGCAGTAGTACAGTACACATTTACACACACAATTCACAGAACGACAAAAAAGTTTGGAAGAGTGCGGGCCGTGCCCCATCTTTGCGGGTTTTACCGTGGCATTTGCCTTAGAGCTGAGGAAAAAGCACTATGAAACCTCAGTCAGGGTAGCCGAAGAGTGCCAGCTGGCACGATGAAGATATATACACATACAATAAGAATACATAGACATAAGAATAAAAATACATAAATTACAGCATTAAACAAGAATACAACCATATATGCATTGATAAAAAAAAATAGAACCTACAGAATATGAAAGAATGTGAAGAATATGAAAGTTCGCAGGCTGTCTCATATTCTACAGGCCTATACAGCACTATACAGTCCTGCGTCTCACAGTAACAAGTTAACTCTCTTACGTAATAACTACGAATATAACCCGCCACACGAACTATTCGACTAAAGCCTAGTGCTTACTTGACATTCCAACGGGTTCCACATTCAAAATTATACATGCTGTCGTTTAGTTCGCGGGTCTCAATACTGGGTCATTATTACCAGTTCCTTTGAGTGCCGGTACTCAACGGTACGGTGTACCGGAATTTTTATTTACGATGACGCATTAGATAAATAAGGTATTACAAGTCCGGAACTCGGGAAAAATGGACATTGTCCACAGTTTACATTCCTTCAATATTATGACTATATAAAACAAAGATATAACGAAATTTTTATTACGAAGGCAAGGGAAATTTTGAACCTAACCTTCCTTTAAAGAGTGAATATCGGCACTCTTTTTTTATTTCTTATTTCCCTATACAGTACTGACTGACTGACTGACTGACCGACTTTATAACGCAGACGGAATGTGTTTAAATACAATTCAATATTCATTTTTATGACAGGGATGAAACGACCATAAATAGGAATACTGATGGTGCTCCATACTCATCTTCATCTACATGTTGCTCTTACCAGGACAAATGGGCCAAGCCTGGGAACTTTCCACAGAGTAATGCTCTTTCGGCAATCGGTGGGCATTGGATATAAAAAAAACTTTAACCCTTTTTTTCGTATATAATGGTTCAGCCAGTTAGTCCCCGCCCTCTCTCCATGAAGGCCCGCGTTTGACCCCGGGCCAGTCCATTTGAGATTTGTGGTCGACAAAGTGGCAATGGCTCTGCATACTTCCGTCTTCCCCTGTCAGTACCGTCTAACCAACACTCCAGCCTAATCTTTATCAACATCTTGCTCTTACCAGAAAAACAAATGGGCGAAGCCCGAAAATATTCTGATAAGCAATACTCTATCGGATATCTGGCAGCTTTGGACAGACAATTACTTCCACGATTTTCATATTTAACGGAACAAATCCGCCCTACCTGTCCTACAGTACGCCCTAAATAAAACCTCACCACAGCACACTACCACTGCTACTAACGTAGTGTATATTTCGCACTCTACCCTCACCTCCGTAACAACGGAACTGATGAAACAGTTGACCCTCTGCACGTCATGAAGACCCACGGAAGCATGGAGGTACGGCTCCGATCATTCTTAATCTCCGCTAGATGGACGTGAGTAGCCAGCGTCACGCTCCGGCTACTTTAATCCTGGTAAATATCGCCTGTGATCAAACAAGTACTTATCCAAAAATGAGCCGGGACAGCGTAGTTATTACAGTGACTACGATACGGGCTCGACGATTCGGGGTTCGAATCCCGGAAGGAGGGGCAAAAAATTTGTCTCTACTCCAAAACGTCCAGACCGGCTCTGGAACCAACTCACCCTCCTACTCAATGCGTACTGGGGGGGGGGGGGGTAAAGTTT
>Ga0123352_10007348_pt1 | contig 16979 bp, 8 predicted proteins | sample TergutLab28metaG_FD_89700 | JGI IMG/M metagenome (GOLD analysis project Ga0123352, IMG submission 89700) | Labiotermes labralis P1 segment gut microbial communities from Petit-Saut dam, French Guiana - Lab288 P1 | ecosystem: Host-associated > Arthropoda: Insects > Digestive system > Gut ... | reverse complement strand
TTTTAAATCTTTTCTCCCCTACAACAACTTTTATTTTTTTTTTCTTTAAAAACACAAACCCCACCCTTTCATGGGCCCCCCCTCCCCCCCCCCCCCCCCCAAAAAAAAAAAAAATTATTTGGACTTCATAAACTAAACTTACCTTAAAACGATATGTAGTTGCAGACTGTAAGTCTGTGAACAGGAAAAGGTTCATAGATTGTTCTGGATGGACTGCTTCTTTTGTTGTGCTATTGTTCTGGACAATTAACATGTAATAGTGCACATGGTCCCTCATTTCTTCTGGTGGCTGAGACCAACCAATTGTGATAGAGTTGAATGTTACCCCTTTCACTGAGATCTCTGGCACAAAGTATGGATCTGAAGAGAAAATACTAGTAAATACTATGCTGGTATTCATGGCATTGGAAAAATGAGGAGATGATCACACAAATGAAGGAGCCCAGCAAAATAAACCCATCTTACCTTTATCAAGAGTCTGGACCCAACCCTGCCATGTGTTGTCACCACTCCAGCCCATGGCATTCTTAGCACTCAGTCTGACTGCATATGCTGTATTGGTTTCCGGGGTCTCTATAACATAGCTTGTGTTTCCTCCACTAATTGCTTTCGGATAGTAGGTCCAAGAGCCTGTACCATTCTTCATATGCTTGACAAAAATACAAACACTTCATCACAATTCCATGTTTATTTTTGACACATATATGGATTGCCATGTGGTAACTTTATATGCAAACATAGTGAACTGAAAATAATGTAAGTGTAAGCATCTTTATGTTACTAACGCATTTGTAAGCACTTGTTGTACATGGTACAGTACCTGTCATTAGTTCAGCACTATTATCTATATCTTAACACTGGAAACATGATACACTGGCCAATACAAATAGAGCTCACAAACCCAAACTGCAACACACACAGTGTGGTCAATTACTTTTTTTAACAATGACTGCAGTATGAGACTACATTTAGGACATAACTTCTCTGCTCTTTGGAAGAATAGTACAGTCAAGGACACAGTTCTCTCAAATTCATATGCTATGTGGGACAAATGGATACTTCTGAAACTTAAGTTGGGTTGCATGTCATTTTAAGCAATAATTTTAGCACAGCCACCAGCAACTGACATGGACAATATCGAATGGCATCAAAAGCAATTTCCTATGCTCCTGCTAGCTGGTAAGACAAAGAAGCAATGACTTCAATGACTGTGTTAATATACTTACCTGAATAGAATACTGCTCTATTGGCTGATTTCCATCATCCACTGTCCAGTTCAAGAAGATCTGATTCCGTCCAACTGCCTTTACGAAATCTATTTTCACAAGTGGTTTATCTGGAAAGAAGACTCTATCAGACATTTACAGTTAAGAACAGAATAACAGGATGAATATTTGGGAAAATTAGACATCCCATTACAAAAAAAAAAAATTCCCTACTACAGATCCATGAATCATAAATCCTGTACGGTGTACTTTAACGTGATCCTCTATACTTTAAATCAACACAAGCCCTTACTAACAATAAGCTAGTAAAATGTGATGTAAAGAGTCAAGAAGCTGGCACTGGAATGATCACTAATCAGACAGGAGCTTGCATGATAAGCACACTCTATGCAGTACAAACTTCTCTGTTGCACTCATTTCTGAATACAGCAAATAAATCATTCATATCTATTTTGTTCCTGAAACACCATGACAATGGTGTAGTTTTGTTACAATGACATCAATTAGACACTATCCACAGTCTGACTAAACACGCAACATTCTAGAACTGCATGTTTCGGCGTCTGACTCTAGAAAGACATTGGGTAAAGTTAAAGAGGCCGCATTACTTAATGCAGTGACTCCCTTCACACCATTTTCTACCTCATGACTAGAAGGAGCCAGTCTTTGAAACACAGTGGTTTAGAATGTTATATTTTAATGGGGGCAATACATAACATATAATTACAGCACCACAGTAATAACATACACATCTACATTTACACAGATTTGTTCACAAAGATTCTTACTGTTCTTTGTACACAATGCTCTTATATAAACAAAGAAAAATCTCCAAAAGCAATGCAAACTCATGCCTTAACTCCTTTCCATAAGGCATTTCTCAGTCTCCGTATCTGTTGAGCTGGGCAGTTACCTTTGTTGGGAGCAGATAATTCCACTACCATGAGGTCACATTATCAGATACATGCAAGTCATCAAAATGAATTATGTAATGTATGATTTACTACTGTACATCAAAACATAATAAAGCATCAGACTTAAAATAACATACAACAACATTTTCAGGTACTTTTTGCAAATAAAAGTATCTGATACAGGTACAGCAGAATTCCTTGAATAGGGCATCCACAAGAACTGACAGGTGCTGGGTTCCCAAACAGTAGCCACACTGATTACATTCTTACAGGTAATTGGTCCTTCATTTCTTTGTATCCTAAGACAGATGAAAATCCAATCGTGCGTGCAGTCATACTCACACTGTGGCTTTCACCACTTTCAAGCCTCCTGCTTACTCCAAGTTTCTGAGGAACTGTTAAGGCTATGTACTTCCTCCTGCAGGCAGTACCTTGTTTACTCAATGTCAGATCTTTGGAAGCCATTATACTAACAAGATGGGCTTAATGAAATCCCAGTAACACAAGATAAGATCATGTGATCACTACGTGTACTGGATGTTATTGATGCTGTAACTTTTGGACCTGGGACTAATTTTTCCTCCCAACAGCTCAAGCATCAGGATTTCTGGAGTATCAGCTTCTCGATTAAATAAATTCTACTCTTAAAACTAACATTTATGTCTTGTAAGAATCATCATCAGCGACTCCGCATTGCAGGAAGTAGCAGTGAATAACAAATGCAGAGGACGCAGAAAAAAGTGATCATGGACCACTTTCAGATGCTTGTCCACCAAGTAATGAAGGTGGATGGTGGTGAATGGGAACTTGGTACTAGTTTGCGTATAGATTGGTACAGTGGAAGAAGTTGCCATCTGCCTTCAGTAACCATACAGTACTATCACAGCAGCTTCCTGGAGGGACAGAGGGAATCACAGACAACCTTGTTAAGAATAACTAGTCTCTGGGACAATATTAGAATATGGGGACAGCCCAAATATAAGGGAGGATACTACCCACTCCAATGTGACATTACAATACCCACAGTAATAAAGATATGTACCCAGAACTAACAGGTGCACATCTCTGCTCACTTCACCCTGTGGTCCATACGCCATGCAACGGTATGTTCCATTGTCCTTGCGAGATACAGGTCCCACAGAAAACTTCAGTTCTACAAGAGTGTAATTAATTCGGTCGACAACACCGCTGAACCTGGGAACAAATCATTCTGTACACTAAGAGAAATGTATGTGTACACTACTCTAAAAGAGCCTTTAAAAAAACCTGATAAGAGATTTGGAATTTTCACAGCACACAAGATTCACATTGTGTTCTCTTGGTTATAATATTGTGTACTCTGGTAAGTGGGTATTTACATTTTGAAACACACTGCCTCAATCTTGAGCCAGAAAGATGGTGGTTTCCACAACAATGGTACTCACCTACAAATTACACAGTGTCATACCACAGAAAAGCATAAAATTGATATTGCAACACCAGCCACGAAACTTGACAATTACGAGGCTTTAGATTACAATGAAACTTTAGCACATTCCTTGTTGAGATTCTATTATGAACGCTCAATTTAAATGTCAGCGTATGAAGTGAAAGGCAACACATTTTGCCCTCTCTGAATGGGAGAAAAATAAACAAATAAATAAATACACAAACTAGATTCATTCTTAAATGTCAGTGTGAAAATACCTGCTCTCCCTAATTTGGCACTGAAATCCAACACAATTTTCACATGATATTACAGACCTTATCAAATATCCAATCTAATTTTACATTCTCTGAACCGTGCATCGTGATACGCATACATGAGTATCAACTGTATCGCGTCAGCAACTAGACTATTCATAAGATGCACGTTAAAATACTGTAAGCTGCTTGTACAGAACTCTTCTTGATGACGAACAATTACTTGTTCGAAACATGTCGAGGATAAAGTGAAAGAAATTATTAAGAAAAAGTGTGCATCTTGTTGGTCTTGCTCACATACCCAATCTAATTCTCATAGAAATGGTCCTTTGAATCACCACCTTTATCCTCATTTGCAGCGTGCACATTCACAACAACAGTATGACACCAGCAACCTCTTAAAATTATACATGATATCCTACCACAATCTTTATTCTCTTACCTGTCGATATTAAACCTATGCATAAAAACCACTTCTTAATTGTTTCTAATTTTTATTCCACACAAAACAGTACCATTTCCTGCTAGTTCAACACTTCCCTTACAGCGTAGCATCTGACCTGTATTCCCACTACATTTAACCTATACTTCACCAACTCTCTTGCGGTTTGCATCAGAGACTCTCACACATCCAAATCTCATTCTTCATTGCTTATTACTATCATATGAGCAAAACACTGAAATGATCTCAACTTACAATCAAACAGACTATAATGATACAAGCAGTATGGCTTTTGTAACACCACTTGCCGAAGACTACAGATAGCACGGAATATAAATATCTAAAGCTTTTTGTTCACAGTTGTGCAAAATTAATGTAACCAGCCTGAAAGGTACATTTCTCACCTTAAACACAGAATGATTACTAAATCAAAATTCACTAAATACCAGAAAACGACACAATGACTAAACACAAATTTGATAGGTACCAAAAACACATTTACTAATACAAGATTTCACTGCATTCCTACCAATGGAAAGCTAAGTGTTTTTGCTTCAAATCTCCATATGATTCTACAGCCTACTGGCAATATGGACATGTTATTCAAGTGGCTTTGCAAATACCATATAAATATAGAAGATGATGTAACAAGAAGGCACCAGTGACAACTCTTAAATCTTACTTTTCATCACCTCCATCAAGCTTCTTCCATTCAAGAGATTCTATAGGATAGCCCTGAATACTGCAAGCCAGTTCCGCCATTTTTGACACTACGACTTTCACTGTATTATTCCTTACATTCAGCACCTTTGCTGGGACTGAAAGTGAAAAGGCATACTGTAAGAACAGAACCATGGTACACTAGGCAAAACTGTATTTACACATTACTTAATATGAGAGAAGTGGCAGCCAATACCATACAAATTTAAAAATTAGCATCTTTAAGTTCATACAATAGCATGTTCCCCCCACACAAAAGTGAATATACAACTGCGCAACTTGATATACCACAGGCATACTAAAGGTGTATTTTGCAATTAAATTTTCATTTACTTACGTCAAGCATACCAAATAAATCTGTCAGATACAGTATATAAACCTAACAGTCCCCTTTCCTACCCCTCACTCAGTCTCCCACTAACACAGTGCCTACTCAGTATACTCTTAGCCGCCACAGTCCTGGTAACATTACTTAGAAGTCCAAATGCTTTGTAGGTCTTGCCATTTCCCATTCCATGCAGATGTGGCAGCACTGCTATGAGGGAAGGCACTGGCCTCTGCACACAACTGGTTCAACTGACATCTCTGGTAGAGATGAGAGACAGACAGAGCACGTGGTGAATCAGTTCACTATGTCCATGTCTGTTTGCAAATAGCAATACACACTGCTTAAGCATACACTTTTCTACAAACAATGTGATCCCAGCCTCCAGCGACACTAGTACGCAACTATTAATCATAGCACAAAGTTCTGACTGCTAGTAGCTTCATTTACTTCCATGGCCAACGTCTTTCATATCACATGTTGTGGCAAATTTATCTAATTATCTACTTGATTAACTCTCAGCCAATGCCCACGCAATATTACCTGAAAAAGTGTAGCGCTTCACATAGTGTTCCAGTGGCAATAGAAACCTGAGTGTGAGAAGAGAAAACTGCCAAGTGCCACAAGACTAAATCAGGTGTACTACGCAAGTGCATAGCTGAAGCACTCAAAATCATTCAGTTGAAGGGTTTTTGTTGTTAACAAAGCTTCTAGATGACTCCAGGTCACTAACCAGGTTTCCACCTCAGAAAGCAGCTATTTTGTGGCATGTGTAGCTTATAAATATTCCATATTATTTTTGTGAGAACACAAATTCATAATAAAAGATGCACTACTTCAAAATCACTCTGTATGGGATTTTACTGTTTGAAGTTTGATTCCTTACCTGTGAAATTAAGATAAACACTCCGCTCCATTTCACCCAATTCATAATCCTCTGAACTGTCCAGGGAGGCATGGCATGTGTACTCGCCAATATCGTTACAACCCACATGCAACAAATGTGTAGCAGTATCCTCTACCTCCACACACGTTACCGGGTCTCTAAAAACAAGAACCAACCATTATAAAATGACAAAAACTGATATTTTAAAAGAGTTTGAAATGATTTAAAAATAAAACTGCACATAGCACTATATTTAAAATGTTGTCAAAATTCTTGTAAAGCATCATTAAACAATACAAGTAATGCAAAGGGCATATATGAGATTAGATCAAAAACTCATAGGACAACCCTCCAGTAAATATGCAATACAATGTGGGGGAGGTAAGGAAGAGGGTGGGGGGGAAGTTGCAAGACATGAAAATAAACAATAAAAACATTTATATCAAATACATTAAAATACATTATACTGTGATGGCAGAACTCAGGCTCTCACATTCACATTGATTTACAAGCAGCCATTTACACTTTCTCATTATGGTCGCATGTGGCACGCTGGAGACGTGACATACAATCTACAGGCAATAACAAAACGTCAAAGAATAAAATCATGCCAATTTAAAAAAACTGAATTCTTGCCTAATAAAACACATACCTCATTTCTTCTGTGATGTTCTTCCCAGAAAAGGTCCACTGTACAGAAGCAGCACAAGGTTTCACTTTGCAAACAACAGTAGCATTGTTGCATAATGTCAAATCTGGAGAAATGTACATTTTCAGAATTTCCAATGTTTGCTCTGAAACAAACAAACAAATAAATAAATAATAACTCTTTAATATTACACCTTCCACATAACTGGCAATACATAGACAATTTACTTCAACTGATACACGGGTATAATATACATATATGAAAGTTATTCCACATGTTTTGGCTGCGACACATAGCTATCATCAGGAAATATACACAATGGTCATGTTTAATTAGGAAAATACAACGTTGCCGAAGGTAAGGATATTGTGGTACATAATATGCCAATACAATGTGTTCAAATGTGTACAGTGTAAGTCTCAAATTACTTTTGTATTCACTGCCATTATATTCCAATAAACTTTTATCTGCTTTCAATATCAACTCTCACTCCAAATTTTCATACTATCTGCTTACAGGGAAAGAAGTTGCTTGGACACAGTTTTTAAGTTATAATTATATGACAAACCAAAAAAATGCACACTTATGAATATGTTCAATCACATATTATTATTCTTCAGCAACATGTTTCGAGCACTCCTGTGACCATCATCAAGGCGCCTTAACAATAATACAATCAAAATATCTTTATTAATTGAGTTGTAAATATTTTACATTATTTATTCTATACATAACAGACAGATGTGTATGAATATATTGTAATATATTCTGGAATGTACATTTAACCCTTACCTTGGACAATGTTAAAATATATTCTGAATGAAGCGTGACCCTTATGTGCATTACCTGATGATGGTTAGGTACATCAGCCAAAAACAGCCCAAATAATTTTATGTACATACACACCAGGGCAATAAATTGTAATGAATTCTTGTCAGTAAACACAACTCTTGTGTACAACATGCTGTATCAACAGCCAAATGGCCAATAACAGAAGCAGTACAACATACAAACACAAACAGCAAAAACAATATGGAGGACACATATGAAAGAAATACAAAACAAACAAAAGAATACTTAAATACTTCACTAGGACACCTAATGACACACCTGGCAGACAGACAATTTTTTAAAAATGCACTACGGTAAAACAAAGGAAAGTCTCAGAGGTTCCAAGTGAGTACATAAAGATGAAAAATATCCATGGAAGATCAACAGGATTTAGAATAAAAAAAAAAACATTAATAAAAAAAATTTTGGCAAGTTAATGTCTACTCTCACACAAAGTGCGTAAACTAATCGTTGAAGAGTATTAGCATAAAAACAGCCAATACTGTTAGGGGAAAAGAATCAATTATAGCAAAGAGCAGCACACTGTTGCTGAATGCATTCACATTTTTTGCCTGCTGAAGATACTGCAGAAAGCACTTACAAAACCAACACATTCACATTCATTTGTTGGTGAACTGACAGTGGTTAGGAAATCAGCCTGCAGTTTACTTAAACAAAAGGGATGCCAAACGAGAAACAGTGGCGCAGCTAGGTTTCTTGGCACCCAGGGCATGTTGCTACAATGGCTGCCCCTTCAACATGTTATAAGTTTTAAAAGAATCAAAATCACTTACTGCATTCCCATTTATTTGGTTCAATAACTTATAATTTGTTCAGCACAAAAAAAATTCTTATGACTTACAATATTTATTTTGCCACCCATCAAACTCTGATGTCTGGGGCCACTGCAACCCCCTGCCCCCACCAGCAAACCCCCTGATGAGGAGTGAATGGAAATACTAGGATACAAATGAGGGACTATTTAAAAATTACATGACAACAAACACACAACACACCCTTGTTACGGGATTAATACATACATTTAATGAAAGTTTTGACGGACTAATGCACACAGGCCGGGATATACAATGTGAAATATTTGACAAAGGAAGTTCTTGGACAGCTGTCACATGGAAAAATAAAAAAAATGACAGGAAGAAAATACTACAAAGCAGACCTCGTGGCAGTAAAGTGTAAGAATATGAAAACGATAGAACTGACATGTGTAGAACTGCATGTCAGCACTGGCGAATTTTTCGGGTATCATCAACTCCGGGTTTTTATATGTTCCAGCCTTCAAGTATTATTGTATTCTATAACGCATGTATGGTAAAATTATTATGTCAGCAGTGGTGCTGAAGCAGTGTACAGGGTTAGGAATAACATAGTTGCTTGATCGCAAATACCGATCGAAAGGTTTATGGCGACTGCTTCCCGTCACGGCGTTCAAAAGTTCGGTTTTCGGATTCCGGTGGCATATCAGAGTCAATTCTGGCACAATGGAAATGACCACCCACATGCAACCACAGAATACAATTCTTGAGCGCCGATCGGAAACGACGACGGCGACAGCAAGGATCCAGGAAACACACAGATCCACCCTTTCCTGGCTACCACATTTTCTAAAATAAAAAATTTGGCCCTTCACTACGTCCATCTGCAGACAGGTGGGAATTCTAAAATTCCAAATTATGCCTCCTTTACCACTCATACTCGGCTAACAAACTTCTTTTCGATGCACTTCACCTCGATAGTGCGCGCATTGTACCTGTCAAGTTTGACGTTAACTCCTACACTGATCTATACCGCAACATAAAAGTGACATTTTAACTAAAACATGCCGCTGAACATTACAGTTAATTTTTACTCACCCTCTCCCTGCAGCGGTAGTACGAGGCGCGAACACATGTACAGAAAGACAATAATTATTTGCAATTCGTGGGCTTGGCTTCCCAACATGGCGTCTAACCGGTTGTAAGTTCCTACATTCACCAGTTTTACAGCAACAAACCAAGTACCAATTCATCCATCTCTTGACTATGCACTTTTCGCGGATATTCCAAACACTTATTACTACAACATGTTACTCGGTGTCAATGTTAAAAACATATTATATACACCTCTGCACTACACATTCAACCAAACAATTCCACCAGACCCAAGCAAACCGTGCACTCTACGAGCATGGGTAACTGCCCAAGACAATCGTACACATGGATTACCAACAGCGAACTCAACGTAATAGGTTGGCAACGTACATCGACGCAAACTGTGCTGCCATCACATACGCCCACCCACGCTTATTGCTCATGGCGAACAGTACAAAATGGTTTGAAGGCCTAACATATGTGTGGTGTCGGAAGTGGTGAATGCAAGGGGGACAAATACCACTCCAATTTTTTTCCCACCTAACAATCGTTTTGTGGTTAGATAATTGATGAGGGACAAATAAAAACAAATAGAATTACTTTCTAAACGATTATTTTGATGGTGTAGTCGCGGCCGGGGGGGGGAATGCATTCATGGGTTGCAGAATAAATACGTCCAAATACCCATGGTCATTTTGCCTACCCGCGCGTTACTAGAAAAGTTAGGTTCTGTGGTTATGCCTATGGTTGCCCACTTGCGAGACAAGTACCTTAGGTGCAGGCGTTAGTCTTGTGTAAAAAAAAAAAACCATAGGTATACTGCAACACAATGCAACTAATTGTTTCTCTGGGCACCACAGTGGTCGTGGAATGTAGCAGGAGACGTAGGTTTCTTGTGCAATAAAACTGCCATGCTCTGGGAGAAGATAAATGAGGTACACTGTGTATACTGGCATATGCATATATCGACCTTTTTTTCTTATAATAAAACCAACTAGAAGCACTAATTTATCAATTAATTTTTGGAATAAAACTCTACATGTTTCGGGCAGTTCCTCTGCCCATCATCAGGAGTTCTTCACTGTACACACAGCAATGGTGTATGTCACACAGGTTTGCTGACAATTTGCAAGCAGGCTCAGGATGGAAATTTTAAATTCCTCATGTAGTAAGTGCCCAATTATGTAATGAAAAATAGTGCCTTTTCGTGTGCAACCACAAACATGGATCATATCATAGCAACTCCATTATTCATGCTCATTACTCTTACACTCTATCCCAAGCCAGGTATTCTAACTGCTATCCTCAACACATACAGTAAGCCCTGGTCAGAAAATTAGACATTTACAAACCATGGCAGTTATCATTTGAGCTGTAAAAAAATCACAACAGTATGGAGCAAGCAACTAACACCCTTAAAGGATCACTTGCACGAAGTCTAATTGGTCTAGACTGTGTAACAACAGAAATGTTTTTCATAAACCTTGTTCAAGACCATGGAAGGAAAGAACTGCAGAACAGTGGCCTCCCAAAAACTACAGTGAAACAAAAACAACCCTGTATCATACAAATATTGATGGCAATGCAACAGGGTATGGATCGAGGTGCACTGAAGCTACCGTATAATTAAAAAAGTACCATCACACATGACAGAAAAATAATACAGATTAGAAACATACACAGTGAGTGAATGGTTTTAATTCTACAGCCAAACTGTGTCTGAATACGCAGCAAGCAAATCAGAATAATTACATGGAGTAAGCAAAACAATAAAGCTTATTTAAACTTTACGTTTACCATTCCCAAGTGTCTGAAGTATAGAAATAAAGGAAAGGATCGCAACAGTATTTTATGAAGTTCTTAAAATATATTAATAACAATATGGGCTACATGTTTCGACTCACATCGAGTCATCTTCAGGCCCTCGGTTCAAACTGGAACACAAGACAAGGGCATACATAAAGGAACGCTTCTATTTTTATTGACTTAAACTGAGTAGTTGGCAGTTGCATATTGACTGAATCTCAAGATTAATTACATCAAAGGGAACTCAATTTACATTTCATCTGGCCATCACCAACAATTTTATTCTTACCTTAGCTGACAAAAAAGAGGAAGAGGGATTTCCAAAATTATTAACAGGAGACAAGAGAATCTACACCTCACACAATCCAGCTTTATTTACATACAATCAGTTATCCCCATCCTAGTTCTGATCTAAGTTGTAGTAGTGACTTTGTCATTCAGCATTTCTACATTCTAATTCCTCTATTTTAATCTTCAACAACTTTTACGATCTCTGTTCTATATATCTATATACCATAAGGACTGATGTTTTATTTTATGTATAATGCATAATTTTTACTCTGTAAGCATTGGGGATCCCACAATGCAGTAAACATTTGTCTGTCTGGATCTACATCTTGAGGACCTGAAGATGACTCGATGTGGGTCAAAACATGTAGCCCATATTGTTATTAATATATTTTAAGAACTTTATAAAATACTGTTGTGATCCTTTCCTTTATTTCAATAAAGCTTATGACAGCAAGTTCAGGAACAGGGACAAAGAAAGAGGAAGACAGAGAGAAAATCCTAGTAGCTGTACACACCAGATAAGCCAAAACCATAGTGTGCATTAACAAAGGGTGGATTCTTCCAAGCTCTACCATAATAAGAAACTGCTGAACTGTCTTCAATACACTAGGAGAAGCAACAAAGCCTGCTATCTATACAAGAATTGTAGAACCTCTACATGGTTCATATGAACCTCTCTGACTCACAGGAAGATCAACAAGTATCCAGGCTTGTAGCAAGAAAAGTACAGTATGCAATGTGGAAGAGACAACTTAAAACTCAGCACTCAGCACTACTCAGCAAATACTTTCACTGATGTGCAGGGCTCTACAGAAACCTCTTCCTCATCTTTCAGATGCATAAAAGGAGTTTCCTTTGCATCTAAGATCTTAAAGTGAGCAAAAAACTCATGACATACAAAAACAAGACCCAGAAACTGATAGAATTATCCTTACTAGGTTGCCAAGAATCTGTAATATTATGATAAATTAACAAAACATGCCAATAATGTAACTGGAAATACTTTGTGTGAGCATCTTTTCCAGCTGTAAGAAAAATAAAATTTACCTTTTACACACAATACAGTTTTTCTTAATTTGTATCCTTGTGCATGGCTTCTTCATCACATGGCAAGCCTGCACCTACCAGGATATCCTGTGACAGCTGTGGCAGTCAAGATTCTTAAAATAAAGGACTTGCAGTTATATAGAAAACACTGTACTTAAGCACTTTGCCATTCTGTACAACTCTATCAAAATAAAGATAATTAATATAATATTAGTGTGCGTCAGCACAATCACTTTATTACCCAACTTATAAAAACTCCTAAAACCACAAAATACCCAACAGCCCAACAAATATGAGAAGAATGGAGTTTACCAACTTGAGTGTCTCACATGCCACAAAACATACACAGGTCAGACCGGCCATCCTTTCCATATAAGGTTCCGCAAACATTGTAACGATTTTAAATATGCAAACAACAGATCTATGTTTGCCCAACATATCATTAATGAAGGCCACTCTTTTGGCCCAACGAACGACATAATGAGCATAATTCACTTCGCGAGAAAAGGAAAAATGCTTGATACCATCGAGAAATTTTACATTTAGAAAGACCAAAAACAGAAACCAGATAAACGATAGACTTACTGTACGAAGTAACCCGATATCTGAAACAATAGTGCAACATTCCCTTCACGGAGGGCAGCACCTATGAAGGCAGCAAAGACAGCAACACATGTCACCCGCAAGGGCAGTACGTCGGAGAAGCCGTCCAAAGTCAGTACAGTGATTGTAATATCTAGAACATAGCTATAGAACGACATATTACACAGTGGTTAATATTCAGTGTGAACATATAGACACCTACGCTGAAGACTACTTCTCGTCGCAAGGACTACATAAACAACGGAACCAAAAACAAAACACTTGTCCTTCTGCAATTTATTCAACATAACTTGATTTCAAATCTGATACAACAAAAACTAATGTCAGCTTCCATTTTTGTTCTTTAGAAGTCAGGAGAAAATCATAACTGGAAGCTTATCTGTCCATTAACAACATAACAATAGAAACAAGAAGCGAACCTTACCAGACAATACTATGCAATATTTCAGCATGCAAGATCATTTGATAACACATCCACTCCCATGGAACAGCAACAGAGACGTACTCCGACGTCACCAGTAAATATACAGTATCCCAAAGCTCCAAAAACAACCAGACGATAACGGGACTCATATTTGCAAATGGTGAACAGCAATACACCGTTAAGAATTTTACATATTTTAACTTTTTAGACACAATTCGTGTAATAAATTTTACGAGACAAATGATCCAATTTTATGTATCCCACTGCTGTAAACACAATTTGCACGTCACACCCTTAGAGACAAATGATTTAATTTGATGTATTCCACGAATGTAAACACGATGGGATCCCAAAGTGTGCACAGCATCTTGTGACACAATTGATAAAATAGGCCTGAGGATGACTAATCTATAGTCAAAACATGTAAAATATTAAATAAAAGCCTTATAATTACATTGAGCAATAAAGTGATTGTGCTGACAAACACTATTTAATATTATACTACGTTACAAGCACACTGTGATGCTTCCATTCAAAAAAAAAAAAATTAAATTAAATACAGCTGCAGAGAAGGCAGTAACATGTAACAAAGTCAAAGGATCATTCTTTAATAGTATAATGCACAAAACAATTTTTCAGTTATTATAAAACATAGACTGAAGTGCATGATAAAAGTACAGCACTTGCAACCAAGAAAAAATTTAAAATCATATGGGGCCAACAGCATAAAATATAAAATAATATGCATTCCCTGGCACAAACATACAGTAGGGATGTTAAACCCACAGCCCACAGGCCACATGCAGCCCATCAGATTGTGTTATGTGGTCCACTGCAACATTTGATTATGTACATATACTATAAAACATTACAAAATAAGGTAGCATGTGTACCAAATATTCTGATTTTTACACATGCAGCCTGTGAACCAGTCTACAGAAACAGATGTGGTACTTAGACACCCCTGACAGGCAGCATATTTGTCAATATTACATAAATAATATATAGAAAGTATGAGGAAATAATGATCTTATTATTAAAAACAATAAATTATTTCATAGAAAAATAGCAACATGGTTACACAAGTACTGTCACTATTTACATACCAGTACACCTGACATACATGTCCAGTTCTACAGTACATCCACACACTTAGGTTAGTGTTAGTGACTGTATTGGCAGCTTACAAACGGATTTGGTGATTATACTCCACAGAATCCAAAAGAAAATGTATACCATAATACCACTACCCTACTACTGTTAGTATATACTGACAAGTAAACAAATGGGCATTGATACTGACAAATAAAAGTTTTATAAAATACAAACAATGCAGACAGTAATGTACAACACACATTAATCCTGCAAGGGGCATATATGAAGGGGGAAATCTTGCACATTTACTGAACACTTTCGAAGTCAACTAAGAGTTTCAAAACCAAGGTTGGGTCAAATGCAAGTTGGCACATTTCCCTAACGGTCTCCTTTGGTCATTGATTCTTTGCCTTGAATCTGCAAATATTTTTTATTCAACTCCATCACTTCTAGTGCTGATTGTAAGGCATGTAGTCAAATTCTGACATGTTTTGTATCATGCATATGGCAGATCAGATAATTTTCACTTGATTGGTCACGAAGGCAGCAGAAAAGTCTAAGTTCTGTATTAACCATGTGTGATGACTAAGCCATGTGGCCACCAAATGTGCATGTGTCCACCAATACTACTCAAGTGTACTTGTTAAGACTTACATGTTACATTCAAGTAGCTACATATATTTTCAACACAATAACCCCTTCCATATGATAAGCTAACTCAGTAAATTAAGTCTCTCAGGCATCCCCTTACAGTATACAAGTACTTATTACTTGAACATTTTTCCTAAATAATGGCAATAAATATTAACTCATTCTGTAACTTTCAAGTGACCAGATTTGGGGTGTTTGGAGATGCATTCAGCAGCACAGATCTTAAGAGTATTTCTTGGTTCAACAACCTCAGCACTCCAATGGAGCTCAAACTTAAAAAAGTGTCATAGCCTTCATACAACATATTTTGTACCGATGATACGCAGTATGTGGTCAATTGGCACTGTTTAGCAAACACATTACATACTGAGTATCATACCTGAATAAAAACTGATTACAGAGACATTTCAAGCAATGATAATCTTTTTATATTTCAAGTTTCACTTTAATTGACCTACAAACTCCAGCCAAAATGTAAAGACAGCATATCCTTTTCGTGCAAGAAAAGGATTTAACAGAGCATAAAGCAACATATATACATGCAGACTAATGACAAGGTTTTTGTATTTTCATTTGAATTGATTTCAAATAATTTTAGAAACAAAAAAAAAAAAAAACCAAACATTGTAACAAACATTTTTACTATTTTTATTTATAAAACTCACAATGTCAAAAATGGTGGGATCTGAAGCTTTTCAAATGTTACAAGGCACTGACACAGCTGAATATCATGCACCCTTTAACGTCATGTTCGGTCGAATGGTGGCTTCGACAGAAAGTTGAAACATGTAGCAACCTTATTTATAACTTGTGAAACTGAATTACCTTGTCGCTGAACTTCTGAAAGGACTGTTGACTGATTTATTTATATGGTTAATGACTTCAACAACTATACAGAATGGCATGAAATGGGAAGATGACTGTATACAGTTGGCAAGGATCTGGAAGGAAGCAGTCATTGTCTCTTTCAAAGCATTAACAAAAAGTACCTCCCTCCCCCCCACGAAACAGGAGGGGTATTCAGTAACCTGGAGTTAAACAAACCAGGTACCTCCTAGATGCACATCCAGCACACTGTGGCCACAGCAACCCACTCAGCACATCCAGCACAATGTGGCCACAGCAACCCACTCAGCACATCCAGCACACTGTAGCCACAGCAACCCACTCAGCACATCCAGCACAATGTCGCCACAGTAACCCACTCAGAATATCACTGTTCTGTACAGTGTGAAACAAAATGAACTAGCTGCCTTAACTTTTATCCGGCGAATGCACCCGATCCTTTTAAATCGGCATCCTACGAACACACCAAATGGGTGCGCTGCGGCCATTTAAATGCCCCGCACAGTCATGTACACGCTTTGAATTATAGTCCCACTTGTTATCTCCACAATATATAATGTTTTGTGATCAGATTCACGCTCCGGCCACTTTACCCAATTTTGTACATATGCACGTCATGAATAGCAGTTTATAGCCACCCTGTAATCTTTGGAAACCTCCTCTGTTTGTTTT
>Ga0123352_10007347_pt1 | contig 16980 bp, 9 predicted proteins | sample TergutLab28metaG_FD_89700 | JGI IMG/M metagenome (GOLD analysis project Ga0123352, IMG submission 89700) | Labiotermes labralis P1 segment gut microbial communities from Petit-Saut dam, French Guiana - Lab288 P1 | ecosystem: Host-associated > Arthropoda: Insects > Digestive system > Gut ... | reverse complement strand
GAGGAAAAACAAACAACTATTTTTTTCCCCCCCCCCCCAAAGAGAAAAAACCGGGAAATCCCCCCCCCCCCCCCCCCCCACTACCAGCCAGCTTCCGCCTATGACACCCCATTAATACCTCTAGCAATATGGTGAACATTATGAAATCATAGACATAACATGACATTGTACAGATCTACATATTAAACCTTCTGCACACACAAACGCCCTCCAACTCTTTTGTAAACAAGATCTCGTCCCCCTCCACTTACACCAACACTGATGGTTGTACTGTATCATTTCATATATTGTGTAGTTTTCTCCGATAATTGTATCCAACCTGATGATAGCCAAAAATAGTGTTGGCTGAAACATGTAGTTGACGTGCTATGTATAATTGATAATATAGTTGTGTTATGATGGTCATGTCCACACATAATTGTTTCCTTGTGGAAACTACTCGTGCAAATTAGACACATATGCAGGGGCATGGCTAGAATGGGGCTGCCCCAAGGAGAAGGGTCCAAGGGGCAGCAAAATATACAACAAATGAATATCTTAAATAAAAACATTTGATTTTTCACATTGAAAAAAAAATATATTCCTGAGAAATATGTTGTAGAGGCAGAGAGATAGCAGTAATGTTTGTTTATTTTACAGACAGGACAGGAAAGGCAAAAGACGAAACACCATGCAGAACGCATACCAAAAGTTGAAAGTTGAAACATATTATACAGCCAGCGAGATTGTAGGCTTCGTCTGTCTTAAAACACCTGAGGAAGGCTGTAAGGGCAGAAGATGAAACAGGGCGTAGAAGGCAGTGAGGATGGAAACTGAAACACTGTGTAGAAGGCCTGGCGAATGAAGGTCAAAAAATGTTTTTCAGTCGGAACAGTTTTGTCATTCTCACTTCTTGGTCTTTTAAAGAAATTTATTATTTCACTGCCAAATTTCCATGTTTTCAGAAAAGTATGTTCCCTACTGAAATAAAAGTATGCCTAAGTACAGGAAAAACAACTATCAGTTGCATTTTTCATACACTGGTGTTTTATTTTTCTGTACTTACAATGGGCTTTCCTACTTACAAATATTAAAATGTTCAACAGGTTACCATGTGGACAAAGAATTCTGAAGAATTGAAAGGCTGAAATTAAAGTGGCAATAAGCCCACTTAAATCCACAACCCATAGCTTAAGTTGGCTAATTTATAATGTGTGAGAATAATGAGTTCCTCTGTACATGCAACATACAGTATTTTACCATGCATCTGTGGGGTCCTCCCAGATCCCATATATGCATGGTAAAATGCTGTATGCTGCATATACAGAAATAACCTCCTGATGATGAACAATTATTTGTTCAAAACATGTAGAGGACAGTTTAATTGGAATAAATTAATGAGATAAAGGTGCAACTTGTTGGTCTTCTCACATATATCGCTAGTGTTTATCAGCATGCCAGTAAACCTGAATAGGTTTTCAGGTTACATTTGCTATTTTTAGTATCAAAATTATCCCACTCATTTCCAGCCAACTACAGTTTACAAGCAAAATATTACAATCCTACCTTTTGTTGCCAATATCCAGCAGGTAATCCTGGGTAAAAACACCACTTTACAGCACTTTCACAACACAGTCCACCCAGACACATTGAAGGTAGAGAGAGACATACTGTCATGTCCCTATGGATCACATCTTGTTCCATACAGTTGGACAACCTTAGACAACTAAAACCCCAGAGACTGCAAGTCGCAGCAGACGTGTGCAAAATGTAACTACACCCAAAAGTAGCAATCTCAAATGAATAAAATTTTCAAGTTACACTTCTACACAGGATGTGGTCTCACTGGAAATCTTTCAGTACGACTTCAGATTCACAAGTAAATGTACAGAAATAAAGTAATCAAACTGAAATAAAACAAATGAATTAAACAACAAATTCAATAAATAAATACGGTAAATACCAAATCACCACAACTGTATTTTTATATCGTACAGTTTACATTTTTGTGACTTATTCCACAATGCACCAACTTGACATTTTAGCTCCATGTAATGCATAAATTTTGTGTGGTTTGTGTGTAAAATTCAAGGAAAAAGGTGCAGAAATTAACATGTAATGTTTAATCAATGCCTTTCAAACTTTAATGTTACTCATCCTTGAAGAAAAGTGCCAAATGTATAGACCCTACTTCATACAGTATAAAGTGTAACTACAACTAATCAGGTCATCACACAGTCTTTTATTTTTTCAAAGAAAAGCAAAATGCGAACATTATTTCAAACATATGGTAAGGGTGTGGGGAAGGACAAAAATTATAAATTTCAATTCTGTATTTGACCAGTATGGGTAAGTACACAATACCGACAGACAACACCAGGCCTAAAGTGGTGGGGATCACCGTTGGTTCAAGAGATGTACCTGGAAGAAAATGCCTGTGAGAGACATAATAATAATAATAATACATTTTAGTGCCTGTTTACTTATTCTTAGTCTTTCTTCATGTTCAGGTAATGATGGACACTTAACAGTTTAGAATCAGCTGTATATGTTTGTAAGACATTTCTGACTGGAAATGACCTCAGGAATCTGAACCTTAAGTTTTTTTTAAAGAATTAAACTAAATTAAAAGATTAATTACGCTGTCAGTTACTAACATTACATGGTGTCAGTCACAGATGGCCAAATAATTATTGCACATTGACAGAATAATTATGATGAAAAACTCAAGCTGTCCACACAAATCTTGTCCCAGTGCCACTCTGTGCACCAAAAATGCCAAAACTATACCATCTCAGAATGAACCGAGCCTCTGCAGACAACGGCTGGTGACTACCCACCTCAGCAGTGGTATGGTGTGATCCTGAAGTTAATAGCAATATGAATCACCCTGTGCAACAAGTTATCATGGAATGGCAAGTGTGTGTCTTGTGGATCAGATTATTTTCATAACAATGTACCACCACCCAGATGCCTTCTTAGGACACTCTCCTCAAAACCCACAATTTTAACACCGCTACAAAAGTCTGTAAGACCTATGTGAAGACGAACATCTTCTGGGATCTGACGATGCACAATCCGGTGGCTACTTACCAGGACACATGCAATTACGTCTCACAAGACATCTTCACACCACAATCATGACAGCCTCAAAGCTCACACAACTTTTAAAATCAATTTGTGGTTTTCTACAAGCTGCACAGTGATATTATTAAAATGTGACAACATACACAAAATCCCATTCCTTACATTAACAAACACAATCCTAATAATGTAAATTAAGGTTTTCTCCAATTTAAAATGTAGCAAAACCAGTACTGGTACCTCACAAACAAGAAACTCATAGTGAAACCAGGAAGACAAAGGAAGAAAGTGGAAGAAGAATTTAAACCATTTTAATTTGCCTATTTAGGGACAAAGCAGGAAGTTCCCCAAATTGGAAACACTTTTTTTTTAAAGAGATTTATTACACAGACAGTACATATAAGGTGTAAAAGGATAAATTACAAAACTGTTCCTGGAATCAATTTCAATAAATATGTACTTTATGGAACAAGTGGAAATGAATAATATGTATATAAATATAGGTGTAAATAATGGCAGCGAAAAAGGAACAGAAAAAACACTGCAGCTTCTTGTAATCTAATTAAAGAAGTATATGGTTCGTACGTTTATATGTTATGTGCAAGGTAATCAGATCTGCTAGAGTATAACATTGCGGTAGTTGGGAGAATGGTTAGAGAAGAAGGTGCTTGGGTCGTTTGTGTATTTCTTATACTGGCGATGGAGGTCAGCTAGGGGAGTAGTTTCCTATGGAGCAGACGAGGGGGTTAGGGTGGGCAGAGCAACTGTCGAAAAAGTTAGCGGTCAAATGATAAATGAAGTCGCGGATAGGTGCGACGTTTAATGTGGCATGAAGACGTGGGATGGGGGTGCACCTGGGGTAGTTGCCTATAACGCAGACATTTGGACTGTAAAGTTTGCAGTCGGCAATAGTTGGAGGAAGATGTGTTGCTCCAAACAGGGGCAGCATATGTGAGCATAGAGCGGATACATAGTTTGTACGGAGTCATTTTATTGGGAATGGATCATGTTGAATCACGTGCGAGGAGGGGGGAAAGTTGGAGGAAAATACCGGTTGCCTTATGTGTTACGGAAGTTACGACACGTCAACGTGCGTGTTCCTTATTGAAATACAACGATGCCGTACTCGATACGCACAAACCGAAACATATCGAATTCCTGCCCACATATCATCTACTCCTTCCCACGTATACAGCTTCATTACGCATACCACGCCTTATTCCACTTTGATCCATGTCGTATTCACTCCACGGATTACTAGATGCTGGGCACAGACGAAATCTGCACAAGTAACGGGAGAAGCAACGGGTATATTTTCCACAGCACGAAGTCCCCAAGGCAACTTTGTAACATGTTGCTACTGTGTAAACAATTATCATATGAGCGTAAAACTAAGGTAATCGTCCAACGGTAGTACTGTGTCACCTGAGGATGGCAATTAAGCCGAAACATGTTGGATTGTAAATAAGCATTAGCTGACAAGGGTACCTTGTGTTTTACGATCGCATTATTTCACGTACAACTAAAGAAATTCATTCGTTTGTATTCGTCGCTTTAGTCGACAGCAAGAATTGTGTACAGTTGCCATGTTAGAGATGGTGAGGGTTAGGTAAGGAACGAATAACACTAAGCTATTTGATAGAAGAACGTTAACATTTTGGAAGTTCTGATATACGTATATGAGGCATGTGTCGAAAGAAGTTTTTCAATTGAATGAAACATCGGCACGCAGGCTGTCTACCTGCTGCATAACGTTTCAAATAACTTACGTGAATGTTCGCGACAACGAAATTATGTCCTTATATCCCGGAAGACCGTTTTCCGATGGTGTTTATATGTCGATACCCTGCGTTTTTCTCAGTGCCTCTGAAGTTGTAAATTCGTCGTCCAAGCCTGTTATGCCCTTTGCTGATGATACTAAAATGACCGGATCACGTCAGTTTGAAACGTGTTTGGTGATGCATTTGTTAAGTTGAACAAATGGTTTAAAGAAAATAACCTTACATTAAAAAACTACATGCAGTTGGCAGGAAACAAACCCATATAAATATAATATACGTTGCTGTAAAAAAGTAATCGAAATACGTAACTAAATTTCCTGGTTTTGCAAACGTAGTAACATAACAGAGAAAGAAGTTACGGAGTATATTGTCTTCTTAGTTCAGCACTGAGTAGAAACTATCTGTTGTCATGACAGGTGTCAAGCAGTCGGAGTAGTTGATAACTGAATTCCTTGACTTGCAGACTGTTAGTAATGTAACACAGGTAACAAATATGGTTTGTATTATTCCCTAGCACAGTCGAGCATCATGGTTGAGGGCTGTCACTGCCCACAATAAAAGCTGCCTGTTGTCAGGACTGGTGTCAGTGGCGTGACAACAGATATTTTAAAATTAGTTTACTTTGTGTATCTACGTTTTATTTCCTATGATGCCACTATGCAGAGGAGCAAAAAAAAATATTCACCATCCAAAAGAAAATTAGATTAATCTCAGATGTAAGGAGAAGGGATTCTTGTAGGATATTATTTTAAGAATTGAATACACTTCCCTTGTCAGTAATTACTTATTTTCATAATGATCTTTCAGTGTCGGAAACATGGAAGATTTTCAAAAATATTCAGAAATACATGTAACTATGCATAACCATGGCCTCCAAGTGCTGTGTGCTAACCTCACTAGTGACATGGAAGGTGTATGCAGTGTAACAACCAAGTTCCATCGAACACATTATTGCCTTTACCAGTATGCCACCGGGTTACATATTCCAAAACTACTACAAAACGTGCATTTCAGACATATATTCGTTTATTCTAAATACTTGGTTTCTTGTTGTATTTTTGTCGAGTTTCACTATTTTCCATCTGAACCTGAACAAGATCTGCTCTGAGAACCATTATTCAATGTGCCGTTCAGCCATGTATTTTTACAAGAGTGAAGGTTTTGTGTCACATGTGCACTGGACCGTAGCTAATTAGTGTTAGGGTAATGAACTAGTTTAAGGTGGTTAAAGTTTTTTGTACAACTTCACTGTTTTGCAAGTTCCCATCATTTGACATATATTAATTGTATACACTGAAAACCAGAATTCTGACAGAGCCAAACAGATCCTTGTTGTTGCACTGTGCATATCGTCGAGTTATTTAATTAGTATACCAACTGATGCACATATATAAAAGTTTCACATTAAAACACTAAAATTGCTCTGGCATGTTTTAGATCCTAAAATCATCCTCAGGGAGCTACATTTTCCTTAATAAAGTCACAATTAAAAATAGTCACTGATTAACTTCATTGTACTAATAGGGTGCCATGGCAGCATGTCGTATTGTGTGGGGGTGTGTTGCTGAGAGTGCTTCGCCCAGGACGCACACCCGCAGTTGGAGCAATTTTAGTGTTTTAATGTGAAACTTTTATATATGTGCATCAGTTGGTATACTAATTAAATAGCCAAACAGATATCCCAAATTAGATGTGACGTATAATACAAATCACATTTTATTGGCGATCTTCACAGGGTCATTACTTCCATGGCTCAGATTATGCCAAGTGCATCCTTTCCTATCCAGTCCAATTCATTATTCATAATGCTAGATGCTGTTAAATAAACCACAAAAAAATTGAAAGTGAGGGTTGCACATATGCTAATCTCAAATTCAAGGCACACAGTACATTTACATTAATTTCTAGTACCAGTATTTATTCTTTATTGTCGAGTATAAAGTTGTAATTGTTACCGATGCATGCAGGCAATAACAATAGGCCATAGTTATACTTTACATCATATGGGAAATACAGTTTTAATTTATATGTTTTTTTTTCTGACAGTGTGAACATGAGATGTCAATTTTCATATATGTATAGATACAGATCACTCTGTTCAAATATGAAGAAAATGTGCTCAAACAACTATGGCACTGAAGCGAAATCTGACACAGAGTCTGAACCAAAGTCATGGAGAAAACCTTGGGCTCAGAAAGAAGGAGAATGGTTTAGCAAATTAAAAGTTTTTGCATCTGAGAAAGGTGGAAACCCTGATATGATAAGGCTATTACAGAGCACAGTAAACTTTGGTCCACAAGTGTTTCGCAAGTGGCTCACGGAAGCCAAGAGAGAAGCTGCAGTTTTGGACATGAGGTATATACCTGAACGCCACCAGATCCTGGGCAGTGATCTAGCAGCTGCTCACTTCTTGGTTCATCGGGGTGCAGCAGTGAGATTTGTTGGCTCCACCGAGTGGATAAAACGACAAGGAGATGAATATGATCTTCCAAATAAATATGTTCCAGACTTCTTGATAGAAGCTATTGATATATTAGACATGAAACTGTATTATGAAGGTCTGCAGAACATGACTAATTTAGGAAGTTTACGGTGGCTTAGTCTACAGAACTGTCTTGAAGTTGATGACTGGTGGTTGGACAGGATCAGTAGTGAATATCAATTGTCTTTGGAATATCTGGATATTAGCAATTGTGTGCAGGTAACAGAACGTGGGATTGGTGCCCTGTATCGAATGACCAAGCTTCAAACACTCAAGGTAAATAATATTGCAAGCAGTCATATGTTCCAACTTTCATGCTTGATGCTGGAAGATATTCATCCCCAGCTGAATATTGAAGGTGTCACATATTTAGATGCAGAAAATCAGGCTGTGTGATTCTTACATGTAAGTGTTCTTGCTGTTGTCATTAAAGTTACATAATTAATGGACCTTTCATCTAAAAGACAATTCATAACGTGTATCACATAGACTTCTAATGGTTTGCAATATTTGTACATGGAATGTTGTCTGTTAATATTAAAGTAATGAATGTAGTGTATTCATTGCCATATGTGTAGCAACCTTGCAAATTTCACACTCATTGTAGAGAAGGTAGTTTCATCTGAAAAAGATGTTACGTACAGGGGCATAGTTGGGCTGGCAGAGTCCGAGGGGCAACAATATGAAGATAAAAAGAGACTGTGAGCAAAACAAAATTCGAGTCATTGAGACACAAAAAAAATGTGTTAACTGTGGTATTTTTAAATTTGTAATTTCTGTTACTGTTGGCCATTGTTATTACTCACCCCAAGGCACCAAAGCTTAGCTGTGCCACTGATTACATAGGTACTGTACAGAGATGAATCCCCAATTTTAGTGACTGACAGTGAAGTTCCGTATGTGGAAGACACCATGAGACCTTCATATGCACAAATGTTCTACTGTATTAGTATGAGGTACAGTTGCCATGCCTAAATCTGCAGCCAGGAGCCACTCCCACCTCTTGAAGTCTGTTGCTCACTATTATACAATGTCTGTTCAATGCAGAATGAAAGCAGCACTGGAGAGGGTTACTTGTTATTAGCTGAAGTGAGTTGTCTGCACCAATATGAATGGAACTCACTACTAGATCATATTTATGGTATATCAGTTTGTAGTCTTATACTTAAGCAATACAGGCTGTTGTGGACCTTGGCTTCCAGTACAGACCTTCTCCATTCCATCCAGTCTCTGGCCACTCTGTGCCAAAGTGTTATTCCCATTTCCTTCAAATTCTCTTCAGCTTCATCAGTCCATCTTTTTTGCGCACCTTATTTTCCTTGCTCCATCCATTCTGGCATTCTTTTGTTATTCAGCCTCTCAGTACGTCCATACCATCTTAATCTGAGCAAGTGTATAAATTGCATAATGTCTGTCATTTGTAATATAGTATCTTGCATTTCATTATTTGTTATTATTATCCAGCTTTCATCTACTTTGGTTGGACCATCACATTTTCTTACACTCCCTTCTTTCAGATACTTTAAGATCATTTGTTTCATCTCAGGTCAATGTGCAGGCTTCTGCCTTGTAGCTTAGGATTTGGGTCATGTTCAACTTTCATCACACCAATTTAGACCTGAAAAGTTTTGTGTGCTGCATATGCACATTTTACTGTCAATTCTAGTTTTATATAAAGAATGTGATTTTTTTTCAGGCATGAGAATTATACAATATGAAAATCATACTTGACCTATCAGGACAGAGGCAATGAACATAGCTGTCTTCTGAGGTGTGGCACTGTACAGTTTGGTACAAAGGTACAAAATGCACAGTGCCACATCCCAAAAAATAATCTTAAGACAGCAATGTTTAACACCCATGATCAGTTGGAACATAATTATACATATAAATCCTACTTCACTGCAAGGGTAGCTCAGCTCATCAATATGGTGTTTCGAGTCCTTGCAGGGTCACGAGGTTTTCATTCTCTCTTCTCTAAAACAAATGTCTACAAGACCTTTGGGATCCACCCAGCCTCCTGGTCAATGGGTATGAAGGGTTCTTTCCCCAGAAGGAAAGCAGCCAGTGTGTAAAATTGATCACTCAACTAAATCCAGTGCCAAGAATGAGTGTATCTTTAACTGTGCTTCTCCTATATGCCTTCAAGGCATGCACAGGAACAACTTCACGTATTACCTTTTCTGTTATAAAGCAGGGTTAGAACAACCAATCTGAAATCTACTTTGTAGTTTCTTATTATATGCATATGAAAAATTAAGTACTGGTCACAAGAAAGTTGACACAAAACAAATTTATGGAAATGAGTGATGTTTCATATTGGAAGGATAAAAAATATATAAAGTTATAAATTACCAAATATGTATCTGTGTTTTATTTATTTAAGAAGATCTTCCCATGATTGTCTGCAGGTGGCGGCAATTGACAAACCGCCCCGCGTCAAAAGTAAAGTGCAGCTAGAAAATACAAAGTTGGACAGAAACACACAAGAAAACAGGCCAGATGCTTAGATAAAACTAGGAAATTTTGTTTCATTTTACATTTTTCAATAAATATACATTAGTGGTATCTGCATTTATATAATGTCACTTTGAAACATATATTAAAAGTTAGAAAGCCAACTAATTCATTTGCTATTAATTAGTTTGTTCAAAAAAATAAAACAAAAGCAAAATTAATCTACTGCCAAAACAGTTACAATGAGTGCAGACGTATTAAAAAAATCAATATCATAATGCAACATAAAGACTACTTATTTAGTTTCAACATAAGTCTGGGAACTTCTAAAACAGCAATGTAAGCTGGGGACATGGGATGTGTGTTGTCATGCAAAGGAACACTTATGAATAGAAAAAGCAATGTGAAGACTGAAGCCTCACATTCTGTTGAAGCTCGATAACAAGGAAACGCATGACCAACATCAAGCACTGTCAACACCTCCCCACTAATAAATGCTGAGCTTTATCTTTTAGCAGGTTGTGTATCACACTCATGTAAGTTGCTGGTGAGGATGGACTGAAAAGTTGCGTTAACAACACTGCTTATGCAGGTAATAGGGCATTACATTCACATGTTCAGTGTGAACATTGCCATCACCTAGTCAGGAACACACTTCAATACCAATGGAATTCCTGACAGTGGTATTCAATACTGTGTGCCATGTTCTCTTTTTGTTTTGCAATTTTACATTTGGTAGTCTTTTTAAACTCAGTATTTCTCTCTCCTATTCATCACATTATACACTTTCATTAGTCATCAGTAATTGCACTGCTCCATCAAAACAAAAATAAAAATGCATATCCATTCCATCTGACAAATTGGCTGAAACCTCCTACATACATAACTGCATCTTGATGGATCAATAAAAATGTATCTACATTTGAGTTCTTTACAAAATGGTACAACAAACTGCAGTTTCATGCTTCTGGCAATATTGTGCCCAACAATGACATAGCTAAAAGGCTGAAAGATAACAACATTTGTCACTCTGAACTATACACATCCAACAATACAACAATTTTCTTACGTCAATATATATATATATATATATATGTGTGTGTGTGTGTATGTGTGTGTATTTTTTATCTCTGTATTTATATATGTATATATTATAACAATGTAAATATATAAAATATTAAAGGGTACTCACTAACTGTAAGAAGTAATTACAATGTGCTATTTGCTTTCCAGCAAGAATAACTTATTTTAAAATATAAAATAAAAAATTGTAGCACCTACACACAGTTTAAAAGTAGCCAGTAGCATTACTGAACCATTCTATTGGGAAAATCATCGGTACATGGGAAGTTAAATGACACAAAGTACACGTAGTATATTACTCATGTTGAGCAGATAACACAAGTAAAACTAAGGATTCACACCAGGTGGCTTTCTGATACAGGAAGAAATGAATTGCTCTTTACGTGTTACAGCAGTCCAGGACAAACAATGACAAGGACAGTCCTCGTTTCTAGGGATGGAATTAGCTACTAATGTCACAAATTTCCAATCAGAATGTGAGTGTCACAAAATCAGCTAGCCTATATACAATTTATATATCAACACAAGTCAGTGAAAAACAAAAATTCAACATTCTTTTTTGCACAAAAAGTAAACATTTCCATCCCCTGAAACATCTAGATGTAACAAAGAATCAGTAAAGAAGGAAGGAAGAAGTGCTAATAATAAATGGTATTTCCTTATATGTAGGATAAAATACTGCACTCTGAATCTTGTAGCATACTCTACACGCTCCATGAGACTTGCATCAGGTATATATCATTCAATGGCTAACATCAAGTGTATTTTTAACACAGTACTCTGAAGTCACAACTGCCTGTATTGTTTTAAAAATGACTTATAAGCTACCTCATTCAGTAGCTGTTCTCTGTTACTATACAATCCAAATATGTTAATTGAACCTCATACATTAGTCAAGTATTCTACATTTCATTTTCTTTACATCTGTACAGATTCAAGAAACGTAAAATTATAAAATGTAAAATAACGGCAATGCCCAACAGATACCATAATGATATCTTTAATGGTAAAAGAATGCATAACTAAAAACTTCACATTATATTCTGGGATCTATTGCTCTTTTTGTTCCTGTAGTATGTGTACCAAATACTCTTGTAATACCCACATACCTTCAAAACTTTATATTTGCAATGATTTCTTAACAAGAATCATCTTGTAACTATTTTAATACCAATTGATGGTACTGCCCATTGAAGTTGGTCCCAAAATGGCAGGGCTGGTGCTGCAGCTAGCTGCTTGAAGAGGCAGGGATGGATACAGAACTGTTGGCAGTGCTAACCAAGGTGGCTGAATGTGGTGGCATGGTGGATGATCCTGCAACACATTCACATCAATGTCATGCAATTGCTGGTATTCATTGTGTGTGGTTTGGAATTAATGGTCATCTCTAAACTACAGGCAAAACAATGGTGTAGTTTCGAATTTTCATTTTATATTGTACATTAAGAGGCCTAAACAGGTCTATCTAGGTCTAACTCATATGATGGATGATGATGATAATCATCATATCATCATCATACATTGAGACACCTCATCGATGTCCAACACATACTGATTCATACACGAGTTTCCTGATAGTGGTCTAAGGACCTAAACATGTAGGAAAGAGTTCACCCTATAAGACAGCATGAATACCCAGAAGTGGAATAAAAATACATATATATCTACTCTTTCTTTAACCTCAGTGCTAGATGGGATGAGTGGTTAATGCCATGCCCCAGCCACTTTATACCCCAAGAATAGCCCAGTACCCATTGTATAGGATGCTGGGTGGGTCCCAGGGCTGGTCTGGGCGGGTGCGGAAAAGCTGATGTACAGCTACACTAATTCTTAACCTCACACCAGACAGGTGAGCAGTCAGTCAGTTTCACACCCTGGCCACTTCACTGATGACAAAGAACCCTGGTACCCATTCAATATGAGACGGGATGAGCTCCTGCCAGTATAGATGTTTTGAAGAAGACAATGTGTTGCCCCTGCCAGGATTTGAATCCCGCACAACCCAACCTGTAGCCTGGTCACTACACTATGCTTCTCCACTTCAAGTTATGATGGTAAAATTTTAATTACATTTATATGGACAACAGTATTTGGCAATTTCAGATAAAAACATACAGCACAATTCAGCAAAAAGTGCCATGGCATACAATCACAGTGTGGTATTGTACAGTATCACCAACAAAGTAACTGAAGTGCTAAACACACCCTCCTAATATATGGTGACATTAACAATCTCATCTATGGGATGCATGGATGGGATCTATGCATTCTCCAGCTGTGGCCAGTCCTCTGCCAACACCAGCAAAGTTCGAAAATTCAGAAGTCAGAACAGGAAATGCAGATGGGGAACATATACTGTTTTTCCTTTAAGGTAAAGTGCACCCTTGTACAGGCACTGAGGCTCTGTACAGGCCATACAGCCCAAAGGGGGAGAAGAGGTATAACTCTACTCTTTCTTGACCATGGCACTAGAAGGGGGTGAGGGGTCAGCATCACGCCCCAGGGCCAGTCTGGACAGGTGCGGAAAATCTCACCCCCACCGGGATTCGATCCCTGGACCATCCAGCCTGCAGCTCAGTCGCTATACTGACTGAGCTACCCAGCCCATTGGTGTTCCTTAAAGTGTGTTATTTAGGTTTATGTTGTGCCAATACCAGCATGTTAGAAAATTTAGAGGACAGAATTGATTATTATTATTTCTATATTATCATTTATTTATGCATTATTTATTGTTTTTCTAAGTGAGTTAATTAATGACTCTGTTAACTACTAAGATTATACAATGTCTGTGATCAATGAATGAGTATGGAGTATTGGTGGTATGAATGTGACATGGGACAAATGAAGTACACAGAGTAAAACCTGCACAACTGTGCCACTTTGTCCACCACAAATCCCATGCAGACTGGCCTGGGATCAAACCTGGGCCCCAATGGTGAGAGGCCAGTGACTGACTGCATGAGCCACAGCACAGCCACTATGATTATGAACAGCTAGAAAGTGTATGGCAAAAAAAAGAATATCATTTTGATGCAAACAAAGCCACAAAAAGAGCAAAGACTGAACTCCATTGGTGTATTAGAAGACTTTCCACTTCTGCACACTGTTTTCTTCATGTGATAGTAATTTTTGAACCCACACATTTTGTCTATGTGTCACCCAGTATTATGGAACCATCATTTAAGTTTTCTTTTGGGAATAGAGAACCTGAACACTAAATTGAGAGAAATCTTAAATTGAAGAGACTCAACATAGAAACTGACTTCAGAGCATTCACATCAAGCACTGAATTAAGGAAAACCATAAAAGAGAAACTTTTTTGCGGTTTATTTTACAAAGTCATCATCACCCCAGACTAGTGTCAATCAAGGAACATTATATAGGGATGTCACGGTGTGATATAACATTATATGGGGATGTCACAGTATGATATAACATTATATGGGGATGTCACGGTATGATATAACATTATATGGCGATGTCACAGTATGATATAACAATAAGAAACTGTGACAATACTGATAACTTACCTTCTCATTCTCATCTATGGCTGTCACCTAGTAGTTTGATTTGAGTGTCATGTGACATACAACAGACCTGATGCCATTTTCACAGACCCCATACTAAGTCTTGACACACACTACAACTGAATTCCATCAAGTGGTTTGGGTGAAGAAACAGAGGCACAGACCAACATGGCATCATATTATAATCTCACTTTACAACTTTCATGGACAGGACAAACAAACCATTCACATTTTATGTGCATGGATATGGACATGATTAAAAAAAAATTCCACACCTTGAGGTATTACATACAGGGGTGTATCCAAACGTTCCAGGGGCAAGTCAGTAACAAAATATAGGCTTACCTTGGTTATCAGATATTACTGTCCTCTATAAAGTAAAATTCCCTTCCAAGTTTATGTAGTGGGACCAGCATTTGTCATTGCCGGAAATAATTTTTTGAAATTGCACGTATGATGGTTAGTAATTCTTCCTGTACATCAGTGACATCCTATGAATGATGTCCTCACAGCTGTCATTTAATTCTTGAAAGCAAGAAGAAACCACAAGGGGCCAAATCAGGCAAGTAAAGTGGGTGGGGGACCACAGCCAAGTTTTTAGAGCACAAAAACTGCTGTGCTGACAAAGTAGTGTGCTCCAGTGCAATGTCATGGTGAATCAAACGGTCATCGTTCCAACACAGTTTCAGATATTTAGAGCAGACATGCTCCCAGACACATTACAAAATGTCCTGGTAGGAATGCTGAGTAACTGCTTGACCTGGAGGAACAAATTTCTGATGAACAATAACCTCAAAGTCAAAAAACACTATCAATATGCCCCTAATGTTGGACCTGGCATGCCTTCCCTTTTTCAGACATGGACAGGACAAGTTTCCACCAAAATGACTGCTGTTTGGTTTCTGTGCCATACAAATTAACCCATGTTTCATTTCCTGTTACAATCCTCCAGAGTAAGTTCTGTTTGTTTCTGACTTCATTCAACAGTTTCTGGCACATAAACACGTGCTATGACTTCTATTTGTCCATGAGCAACCAACCACAAACTTTACACGTTCAGGTCCTCCCTCTGAATTTGGTGCCACACTCAATACAACGCATCTAAGCAGCCAGCATTCTCCTAAATGGTAATTCATCTTTCTGTGTTGACCTAAATGTTTTCAACTTTCAACTTAAGTTCCTCTATGCTTCAATGAAGAATACCATTCAGAAGCCTGTCCTCCTCATAGCACTGTCACAAAAGCCTGTTTTAGCATATCATGTATTTCCAATCAGCCATCAGAAAATCATGGACTTCACTTTTACACAACAATAAACACCCACTGAAAAGCAGCACAGAGGGTTCAGGCTGCAAAGCTCACCAGTCTCAGAAGATAATTATACTACAGAATCTGGTGGCAGAAAGCTGTACAACTGGTCCTAGCAGTGACTTGAGTGGATTTTCAATACACCTTCAAATGGAGAATAGTATTGCCATGAATATACCTGGTGTGGTTGCAGCAGAATCAGTGCTAGAAGCCATGGGACTGGCTAATCCACTTGGCGTCATTGTGGGTGGGTACTGGCCCATTACTTTTTGCCGAACCTCTCGAATCTTCAATTGTAGACTTGACTTATTTGGGAAGATATCAACGTGTGCAGCCTGGGAAAAACAAGCATGTAATTTACCCGAATTCCTACCATTATGTAGATGGATGTAAAAGAAATATCACATGCTGGTTACAAGAAAGTGAGGGGCAATGTTGGAAGTACCATAAATACTTTGTATATAAGGTCACATATGTCAGTCACTTAGCAAGATCCCACAGAAACAACGGTAAATTAACACATATTTTGTTTACAACACTTTTAAAACGAAGATTTTCTACCCACTGAGCACTACCATTATGTAGTTTTATCCATTTCTGCACAAGTTCCTTCCAAAGTTCAGCCCTTCACTAGTCACATAATGTACATTTGACATGTAACAGTATTTCAGCTTAACTTAACCTTTACATGACCAGGTTGGTATGTAAATTGTAACACAAAGTTTGTGAAAAATGTATCATTTGAACAGAAAAAGATAAAAATATCACATATATGGCACTTTGTGGACAATAAAACACAGATTATGCAGCAAGCCTTACCCACAGAAGCACAATAAATTTCCTTGTTGTCTAAATATACACAACAAAATTGTAGGGGTGTTTTTTAACATGTCATCAAATATGCAAACATGTATGTAGCATGTATGAAAGTTAAACTCATTATTCCTTCCTATGGATGTGGGGGCAGAGTATCTCATGATATCACCATGCAGTCTACATGCTACTGCAGAGTAGCTGGGCCAAGCTAAATATCATTTGAAATAATGACAATATGAAAAATTGTTATGCAATATCCAAATACACTTCAAAATGTCTCTCCCAAAATCAACAAATTTGCACTTCAACAATTTTGAATCTTTTTTGCCTGTCGTTTTGTATGGGTGTGAAACTTGGTCGTTGACATTGCGGGAGGAAAGGAAGCTGAGGGTGTTTGAGAATATGGTGTTGAGGAGAATATTTGGACCTAGGAGGGACGAGGTAACGGGGAAATGGAGAAAACT
>Ga0123352_10007346_pt1 | contig 16980 bp, 17 predicted proteins | sample TergutLab28metaG_FD_89700 | JGI IMG/M metagenome (GOLD analysis project Ga0123352, IMG submission 89700) | Labiotermes labralis P1 segment gut microbial communities from Petit-Saut dam, French Guiana - Lab288 P1 | ecosystem: Host-associated > Arthropoda: Insects > Digestive system > Gut ... | reverse complement strand
CAATGATGGTTGCCTGCAAGAAGTTGCAGGCTGGGGGAGCAATGAGGCAGTGACATTGCTGTATCTTGTACCTTAACTAAGCACCCCGACATATAGAGTGAAAACACAGTGTTCAAAACATGAGTCTCACCACAGACCAGACATTCCATTCACACAGCAGATAACTGTCTGCTTATTTTACTGTGTCTCAGGTATCTGAGCATTTTGTCAAGCTGTCCTGTTAACAAATGTGATTGCCACCAAGGTGTGAAGTTGTCATAGACTGGACCCACAGAATATCATCCACATACTGTGTTTCATTACTACAAACTTCTTACCTATCTGTTTCATGATTATGGCAGCTTTAGTGATATTTCAGACGTGAATTTAGATGGAAGTGAGAATAGCCAATTTTCTAACTTATATCCATATTAGTCACATGGTTAGACTCTGCACTTTACTGTGAATGTACTCTCATAAGGAGGAACTATAATCTTTAAAACACGAATGTCATATATATGTGACAGCACGCCTACACCTCTCATCGCCAGATGACAGATCTATGCGACGCGCTGCAGCTGTAACTTCAATTGGGCCTGATAGATTTATGAGCTGTAATGAAACTATAGCAACAGACCAGGACCCTTGTCAATAAATGAAGCTTTCATTTCCTGCAAAAAGAAAATTTACGCTTCCCACGGTTTGGCAAGTACTTACGTCCAAACTTGAAATAACTTTATTCTTTCACACAAGGAGAAAGGTCCAGTCTCTCAAAAATGTTTACTTCAGAAACTTGACCTCCAGTCCTTTCCAAGTTTCCATTGTGACCGGATGTTCGTGAATGTATTGGTGGAGTGTTTTGAAGATATCAGTGACGGATTTTTAATGTACCGTGTGCTTATGTTTTGTTCTATAATTGAAACTGAAAAGTTTGACAATTTCATAAATTGCACTGTCTGCATATACTTGAATAGTGGCAAAACTGTTTGTTTCATGTGTACAGTCAATATAACCATAATATTATCGTAATTATCACATAAACCAATTTTTTCAGTAGCAGATTTTGATTCGGAGGTATAACATAGTATTATCTGATCTGTAAACTGAGGTGACGAGAAAGAGTATTTGAAAACACTAGTGCGATTTAGTTGGTACATAGAAATGGAACCTCAAAAGTGAGCAAGATATTCCAAATCAATGGAATTCCTGGAAATTATGGATGTTTTGATGGAAGATGAGTCAGACGAAGAATTGGAAGAACTGAACGAATTGATTGAAGGCAGTCATAATGCTTCTTCTTCTCCTCCTCCTCCTCCTTCCTCAGATGAAGAGGAAATAGAAATTGAATTTCGCTATAGAAGAGAAACAGATACTGCCAATACCCATGATTTCACTGGACTACCAAATGGTATCAAGCAGTCAGCTTCTCCTAGTATCTCACCTGAATCCTCTCCATTTACAATATTTTTTCTTTTCTTCCACCAGATTTTTGAAATACTACTGAGAGAAACAAACCGATATTTTCACCAATATGTTGCCTCCCTAGATGAAGCCGGTCAGATAGCACAGCAGCCAGATGTCACAATGGAGTAGCTGTACCAATTTTTTGCCATCATAATTCATATGGGTCATGATCAGCATGATTGTCTCAAAGATTACTGGAGCAGAGAAGAACATTATTTCACTCCGTTTTACTCTAAGACGATGGTTCATGACAGGTTTTTCCATATTATAAGATTTCATCACTTTGAAAATAATGATAACCCTCCTAACCGTGATGACCCACGTTATGACAGGCTCTGGAAAATAAGAAATATTTTTGACACCCTGAACAACAAATTTTACTAATTGTATAATCCAACAGAACATCTGGCAGTTAATGAAGTTATTGTTCCCTTCAAAGGAAGGGTAATATTTCAGCAATACATTCCTTAGAAACACAAGCGATTTGGCATCAAAATTTATAAATTGTGCAATGCTTTAGGTTACACATATGACATGTCCGTCTATCTAGGGAAGCAAAGGCTCTTGGCAACACAGGAAATGTCAGCAACACGGGATTGTTTTAGAGTTGGTAAGAAGAGTGGAAGGACTAGGCCATAAACTATATATGGATAGTTATTTCTCGTCGCCTTCTCTATTCAACGATGTGTTCAGAAGGAAAATAAATTGCTGCGCAACTGTTTGCGATGACAGGCGAGGAATGCCCAAAGACGTTTCATCCCGGGCAATAAAAGCAAAGAAGGGAGACATTATCACACGGGTCAGAGGAAATCAAAGTACTGTACGCTGGAAGGATAAACGTGATGTGTATGTTCTCACAAATATGCATACTCCAGTGGAAGGCAATTTGTGCAACGAATCTGGCCGTGCAGTCAAACCTCGTGTAATAGAGGACTATAACGCTCACACGGAACATATGGACAAATCGGATAGGATGGTGAATAGTTGCGGAATTGCCAGAACATGGAAGTGGACTAAGAAACAGTTTTTCCACCTGACAGATATGACCATCCTCAATGCCTTCCTGCTCCATAAAACATGTGGTGATAAAATGACACAAAAGGTTCAGGGAGGTTCTCATTCGTAATTTGATTATGGAATCCCATAAGCAAAATGTGACTGCAAGTGGCGTATCTCGAGGGAGGCCGAGTCCATCTGTATCCCAAATAAGTCGCCTGGAAGTGAAACATTCCCAGCCTTGGCTCTCAAAAGGGAAACAACGTTGTTGCTGTGTGTGTGCAATGAAGAACAAAAGAGGGAGCACACTGTATTTTTGTGCCAAGTGTGATGTTGGTTTGTGCATCATGGACTGTTTTGAAAGATGGCATGCGTGTGTGAATGTGTGAATGAGTAGCGTGAGCTACCAAGCTCAACACAAAGATAACAGTGTATAAGATGTACATCTTGCCAAAAAACCATTCCTTCATAGCCTTTTCTGTGAATAAGTGATTTTGTAAATAGTGTATAAGGATAACATCACTCATCTGCCAAACAACAATGCTTGTAGGTACTTTATTTAAAATAATATGGATGAAAATTAGATTAATTTAGTCATATGTGTTCATATAGCAGCTTTTGTACTATAAGAATTTTTTAATGTACAGGCCCGTGTCTTAATTATAATCTCGTTTTTTATTCATATTTTTATCACATCTAGAATAAGAACTACAACTTTTTTTCGAAAATATTGTAAAATATGGGTTTTAAAGGGCATTTAAATTGTGGCGGCAGAGGAGTGCGCAGCATTTAAAAGTCCGTATGTTAAATGTTAAACGTGTAATTTGTGACTTTTGTTTTTTTTATTTACTTTTACTTTAAAATTAATCCACTCAGTCAATTCTGGGACATTAATTTAAACTTTGGTGCAGTTTTAGTCACCATGATGTCTGTCAGGAATTACTTTAATTGTAACCAACTGTAAAATAATTGTTCTTTGTCTCAGAGATTTAGTATTGTACTGTGGACTCGTGTCTACCTAAGAGGATCTGGTACAAGAAGATGTGCCATTTTCAGTCAGTTTCCTCTGGCTCATAGTCAGTTTTCAAGGAGCAAAAGAAAGTCAACTTGAAATTACAGGGTCCAGTGTTGTATCATCCCCTTATGTCAAGTGTTGCAAAACATCACTTTTGTCCTAGTTACAGCGTTTATCAGAGAGTATAGCATGGTCATCAGAGAAACACCATTTCCGTTCCCTGTTCAGAATCTTACACAGTCATCAGAGAAACATCGCTTCTGTTCCCTGTTCAGAATCTTACACGGTCATCAGAGAAAAATCAATTCTGTTCCCTGTTCAGAATCTTAAACAGTCATCAGAGAAACACCACTTCTGTTCCCTGTTCAGAATCTTACAGACACATTGTCGGACTGCATGCAGACAGAGTGCAATGCCCCCTGTTGCTAAACACACATTTGCTGAGTGGGTCACTGTTTCACTGTACCGTATTGTAATTGGAGTATTTTTTTATTCTCTGGCAAACCACAAGTATGATCTGTGTCCATATAAGAACTGAATGTTGAACAAGCCATGGAAGTCTTTCATGCAGCCCTTGAAAGTCTGTTTGCCATGATTGAACAGCTACACGTGCCACTCACAGCTGTATGTCAGGCCGTGAAAATATCTTAGCAGTTACAGCAAGCTGGTTGATCTCTGTATGTGGATTTTGATTATGTGGTGTCATAAGCGGATAGTCTTATGTATGGTAGTTTTTTGGGATGAAGGAGTATTTGCACCTACTACAGAAATGTTGAGTGGGGAGAACAGGACCAGTCCCTTGACCTGGGAAGTTATATGATTTTACCTTACTGGACATTTAATGAAGTAATGTCACAGATCCATACACATTCATCCATTAGTCACTTTCCTGATGGAAAGACACAATGATATTGAACATGTTTTGAGACGTGCTGTGTTCTGGGATTGGTCACAGCATGAAATGGTAATTCCATTCTGATGGGTTGGGATAACATTCAGTCCCATCTTCAACAGTCAAGATGTCCAAGAAGAGCATGTTTTGATAGCAGACAACCTGCACACACTGGATGTCTGTTAAGGGCAGCTGACTGTTACTGAGCTTATATAGTGATAGCTGTTTTCAGGGGAGACATAGATTGGTTTAGATCTTCAAAGAATAGCTGTAAAATATCTCTGTCACAGATCATTCTGAACTTGTGTCTTGTGACTGGAAATGGAGCATTTGATTCATGTGTTGTTGACACACCAAAATCAACTACATTTTTGGTATTTAATTGAATTTGATAACAGGAGTCTTGTGCTATATTATTTATGTAACTGATTTGTAACTTGCATTTCATTGTGTATTTTACCACATTTTTGTAAATAATAATGTTAAGTCCTTTCTTCTTTCAACAGGGGTTACATAGTGTTGAACGTACATATCCCTGTGGTGTCTGTAATAAGATATTCAGTGAAACAGGTAGTCTGAAGGTACATCTGCGTGTACATACTGGAGAGCGTCCATATCGCTGTGATGTGTGTAATAAGACATTCAGGCAAGTGCAGCACCTGAAGGTACATCAGCGTGTACATACTGGAGAGCGTCCATATCGCTGTGATGTGTGTAATAAGACATTCAGGCAAGTGCAGCACCTGAAGTTACATCAACGTGTACATACTGGGGAGCGTCCATACTGCTGTGATGTGTGTAATAAGATATTCAGACAACAGCAGGACCTGAATGTACATCACCGTGTACATACTGGGGAGCGTCCATATCATTGTGATGTGTGCAATAAAACGTTCATTAAAAAGAGTTCTCTGAATGTACATCAACGTGTACATACTGGAGAGCGTCCATACTGCTGTGATGTGTGTAATAAGATATTCAAGCAAGTGCAGGACCTGAAGGTACATCAACGTGTACATACTGGGGAGCGTCCATATCTTTGTGATGTATGTAATAAAACATTCATTAAAAAGAATTCTCTGAATGTACATCTACGTGTACATACTGGAGAGCGTCCATACTGCTGTGATGTGTGTAAAAAGACATTCAGGCATTTGCAGCACCTGAAGGTACATCAGCGTGTACATACTGGGGAGTGTCCATATCGCTGTGATGTGTGTAATAAAACATTCGTTCAAAAAATATCTCTGAATGTACATCTACGAGTACATACTGGGGAGCGTCCATAATGCTGTAATATGTGTAATAAGATGTTAGGAAACATTTATGCATGGACATGACCATCATAACACAACTATATTGTCAATTATACATATCACGTCAACTACATGTTTCGGCCAATACTATATTTGGCCATCATCAGGTTGGGTACAATTATCAGAGAAAACTACACAATATATAGTATGATACAGTATAACCATCAGTGTTGGTGTAAGTGTAGGGGGATGTGATCTCGTTTACAAAAGAGTTGGACGGTTTGTGTGCAGAAGGTTTAATATGTAGATCTATACATGTCATGTTACCTCTGTGGCTTCATAAAGATCGCCATTATTGCCAGAGTTACCAGTGGGGTGTCATAGGCTTGAGAGGGAAGACAGCTGGTATTGCGGTGTAGTAGTTGGTGCCAGTAGTAGGGGGAGCTGATATTCACACAGGTCTGCCTTAGTGGCTGTGTAGACATCATAAGTTGCTTGTGTTTCAGCTACCAGCCATGGACGTGATGTGAGAATGGGAAATCTTTTTGTACCATGCGGGATTGTCAGGTGGACATCTATTGTCAACTGTGTTTATATTTAGTGGGGCCTATATTAAAAAAGACATGTAAATGGAGGAGAAAAACAAAATAAAAATGAAGTAAAAATGAAAAATGTAAACAAAATGAAGTGTACTGAATTATATAAAAACTAGAAATATAAAAGTAAATGACATAAAATTAAGTGAAAATGGGTAAGTTAGAAGTAAAACAGAAAATAAGGACAGAATGAAATGAAATAAAATAAAAAAATAATTAGCTGGTAATGGGGGTAGAGATATGTATAGAATTTATTACATAAAGAACAACAGCATGTTTCGGCACTTTACATTGGCCATCAAAAACTTAGTAAGCAGCTATACTCGACTTGTGTGTGTTGTATAAAGTGGGGAGGTAAGAGGTGAAGTGGGTACGAGATCTCGCATGTGTTATGTAGGATGGGTGATGTGTGTACATGGGTTCTGCTATTGTATGCTATTCTAGGTTAATATTGTTGGATCTACGGTATCATATTTGTGGAGATTATATATACATGTACACTTAGCTTATAAATACACAGTGTGCAATTTTTATATGAATGTAGTTCCTATAGTTATAGTGGGTTCATTGATCTAAGACTATACGAAATATAGTTCCTGTAGTAACAGTGGGTTCATTGATCTAATCATTTTGTTATTATATTTACTATTATAATACATCAAGTTTGATTTTCATACTTTGTCAGTTCAGTATCTGAAGTAAAACTATTATAGGGTGGAATAAAAAAGTAAGGTGAGGGAAGTAAATTAACAAACAATAATGTGGAAAAGCAACATACTCGTACAAGCAAATTAAATTAATTTAAGGTAATATTGAAGTGTTAGGTTTGGATGTTTCTCTTCTGGTGTCGTTGAGTCGTGCGTATTCTGGTTGAAATGTTCAAAGAAATAGGGCTTCAGATGGTCCAACCGTCTGTGTGTGTAACAGTGATGAATTTCGAGGATGGCAGATAGGACAATCCTTAGAAGCACAACTTTGTGTATAGTATGTGTCAGCTGGTTATTTGGCACGTGTTAGTGTAGGTCATTCATAGTGTGGATTTACCTGTGGAAAATATAGGGTGATCTTTTAGTGGCTGTGTTCACATTAATGTTATCATATAGAACATGTATAAAGTGGCTGTTTATATGCGGTATACTTACATTTCTGAGGGTCGGATGGTCGTTGTGCTGAGTGGTGTGTGGATTAATAGTGTTGGCTGGGTCGTCTCCCTGGATTACTGAAAGCTGGGTGTGTAGATGCAGGCGCAGGTGGGTTTTATGGCCCGGTTCATGTATTATCCTGTTGGATGATGTCACCTATTCACTTAGTATGTGCGTTGTATGTGTGTATCACCGAATAGAGTCATGTTATGTGAAGTCGGTGATTCTGAGCTTGTGCTGAGTGGCTCCTAGGGTGGAAGTCAGCTTGCTGCTATGTTTTGTGTAAATGGCCTTGTCCTTTTGTTAGTGTGCTTGGGAATGTCTATAGTCGGGGTGAGGGGGTTGGGCAATTGAAGTGTTTAATGGTCGGTCGGTCTTTATGAGAGTGTCGAAGATGGCATTGGGGAGTATCGTCTGAGGGTCATTAAGGTGATTGTTTTTAGTGGATTCAGTGTGGATATGGAATTTCTCTACTGTGTTTAGATGTGCCCCTTTTTTGTGGCAGTGTACTATTTCCATGATCTTGTTCATGGGGCCAAATGAATGGGCTTCTTCTATAAGGTGTTTTTGCAAAATTGGAGGTAGTGCTGTGGTTGGACCATGCTGTCTTGTGTTCTTGTAGCGGGTGGAGAACTGTCTACCTGTTTGTCCGACATACGTTTTGTGGCAGTCAGGGCAAGTTAGTTTGTATACACCTGATAGGGAGTATTTGTCATGTGCACGGCCTTTGTGTGTAAATAGGTTGGCTAACATGTATGTGGTACGGAATGTAGTCCTGAGGTCCGTTCGTTTAAAAATGTTCTTGATGTATGAAGTTTCCTTACTGACATATGTGAAGCTGGCCCATTTTTGTGTGGTGTGGGTAGTTATTTGTTTGTCCGGGTTGGGGGTTATTGTGTAGGATGTTATGTATTATGTTTTGTTCTTGTTGATATTCTCTTTGCTGTAGGTTGTAGGAGTCGAGCCTGTTGTACAGGTATCTGATGGTAGCATATTTGTGTTGCATAGGGTGGTTGGAGGTGAAATATATGATGGTGTCTGTAAATGTGGGTTTTCTGAATATGGCGGTTCTCATGCCTGTGGGTGTTCTGCATATTGATAGGTCTAGGTAGTTTAGTGTGCAGTCTTCTTCTGTTTCTGCCATGAATCGAAGTTTGGGGTGTAGGGAGTTGAAGTCATTTATGATCTGTATGTCAGAGTGATTAGGGTCAAATATTATTAGGATGTCGTCCACATACCTGCAGTAATTTATGATCTTGTGTTTTTGTGTCAAGTTTGTGAGGTGAGAGTGCTCGATATATTGTAAAAATATCTCTGCAATTAGACCAGAAAACGGGGCTCCCATGGCGAATCCATCATGTTGGACCACAATGTGGTTCTTATGTGCAAAGTAGTTTTGTTTTGTAATGATATCAAACCACCTGAGTAGTTCCTGTTGTGTTTTTAGGAGCTATTAAGTTACGTGTCAGAATGTTGGAGTGGTATCCGTGTTGTAGGCTGGCCTGCAACACAGATACCACTCCAACCCAACCACACCGAAACTCCAACACACATCGAACCAAGAACAACGCGACCGATGTGATAATTCAACAGGAAAGTTGCAAGCTCCTGATGATGGATATATTAATGTCCGAAACATGTTGAACACATAAGAAGTGAAATAAAATAGCAAGTGACATCAAGTTGGTCTTTTATTCTTCAACTATCACAATGATGCACAGTCCAATAAACATAAGAAACCAATTATTATGTACAAGAATACAATTATAGTATATAGCTCAAATATAAAATTCCTGTGTTGATATATTATGTGAAAGCCTGAAAAAGGTATAATGTATGGTAAAATGTTTAAAAGACATAATAAGTCACCAGGCACTTATAATGTTTTATCATGAATATTTTCAGTCTCCTATGAAGTACAGTATTATATTTTGGTTATTAGACAGTTACAGTAAAAATGTTGTTTGTATTAAAAAAAGTGGTAATTTGATTTTTGGGATTAAAGGATGTGCATCGTGCAGGAATAGTTTTAAGGCACATAAGGTTTTAACACTGGCTTCAACATGTGTTTTAGAAGTATGACGTTTTTATGAAAAATTATTGCATGAATATGAAATATAATTAAAATGTACACCAGAGGCAGACATGACCCCCATGTCTCAGACTGTAGCACATTTTTATATCACAATGGTGTTTTCAATATGGACACAAAATTACATAATAATTTGCTTGAAAAAATAAAGATTACACACACATAATAATTTAATCAAAGAGTTGAAATCTGTACTTTTGCAAAACAGTTTCTATACCGTAGAGGAATATTTACAGGCAGCATTTTATTAGCTGTTTGTATTGGGAACTGGGCAAAATAACTATAATTACCCACATGCTCATAATTATATACGAGTATATTATTTTTTCCATGTGGTGATATTTGGCTGTGGAATGTTCGTGTTTGATCTGTGCATTTTATTTGTTTGTTGGTATGGTATGTATATTGTTGTGACTTGTCCAAAAGGGCTGGACCTTTCTCAACAAGCAATGTGAACAGATTTGTCCCCTTCCTTCACAGGCTGGATGGCTTATTACATTAGCTGCTGTTTAGCATGTGTGGGTAAGCGTTAATGAAGAGGAAAAGTTCAAATACCTTAAGACTGAAAACCTAAATCAGAATGTGCTTGAGAACACTTATGGTGCTGTTTGTTTGCACCATGGGTCTAACAATTAACCATCTGTTGGACAGTTTGTAGATGCCCTGCAGACTGTCATCATCAATGGCCTTGCTTATAGAGGTCTTATTTGTACAATTTGCATTCCATCCTCAAGCCATCCATTCCTTCTTCACGCAGTCAGCTTACAAGTCATGACGGAGGCTACTGGCGATGTTCTGTACATTGTTCACATGAATGAAGCACAGGAAACAGTCTGCACCATCATACATGCCGGTGACATGAGAAAGTTATGGGTAGCATATGTCATTGGTTTTATTGCCAGGAGTCTGCTTCTTATGGAAGCTGTGATGCTTACAAGGCCTATCTGATACCTGAAGCACCGTCACAAACTGATATCTACATAAGCTGCAAGAGTCGCAGGAGCACCGTACATTCTCTTACATATCCACCTGAGAATTTGGTAAAGACTGTTGGTACTGCTGTCACTCTTTTAGAGGGTGTGATATAGGAGGTGGCTCAGTTAGGTCAGTCAAGTCCTGTATTAAAAGAGCCATTAATGGGAGTGTCAGCCTTGACTGGATTAGTTCATCTGTTTGTCCTCTTCACCACAAAGAATAGAGGATGAAATTGTGAGGTATGTCTCAAGAATTTCAATTCCTTGGTGATGCAAGTGGAAGAATGAATCACTGGGTGGAGCAACTAGGTGAAAGGCCATAAAGAGGAAGTTACAGACTTTATTGCTCCAGTAGATTAGTATGAAAGTAATGACTCTCCATTTTTACATTATGGTAACAATGATGTATGGAATCTGCGTGGTCCTGGTGATCTTTAGGGTATGTCGTAATTTCCTATTCTTTGTAGCGGACCTGTCCATCACAAACCTGCTGCTTTAGTTGTTCTTGCAATATCCCTTGACCAATAAAGCTTGTGCAGTTCTTGATTATAACTTATTCTTCTATTTCATGCCTAGGACCATATATTTTTTTGTAAAACGTTTCTTCCAAATGTACACAGCCGTAGTTGATCCAATTGTGTTAATATCCGTGTTTTTCTTCTGTACTCCAGAAAATGGGTTAACAGAGGTTTTGTATGTCCTCACCTTATACTGACTTAAATATACAGTCCACAATTATTATGTATTATTCGCCCAAAGTATGCTTCATATTTCCTTTAACATGTATGTAGTTTTTCCTTCATTTCCTTTTAATCCCATTGCATCATCTGTAGTTTTTGATGCCTTCAGTGTTTTCTCTCTGATCTCCCAGTTATGTCTATAATATGGCTGCATTCACTGGTAGGAATAAAGATAATTACTATCAAACTGATCTTTCCACTGTTCAGACCAATGTTTTCCAACCAGGTTTCTGTAGAACATCTTCAGCTGTTTTCACAGAAATTGTGGAATTAAAAAATACAGAGTTTGGAATACCACAAAACAATTTCAAATATCTGTCTGTCCAAGAAGAACTGCCAGTACTTTGGTCAAAGCCAAGAATTCAGCATTATTGCAAAAAGTATAGATCCCAAGTGTCACACTGAATGTAAACCTTATATTGACTTCGGATGTGAGGTTCATTGTGCTGTTTAAGTAAATTTCGTTTTCGTGTTATATTTGGGGTGGGAGAGTACATCACACAAAGCAGTACTTGAAAAGTGCTTCAATTCTTTTCTTTACAAAGCATGCTGACTTACCATCACCTTATAGGTGTATTTTCTTGAGACTATCTTAGCAGTAATTGAGATGCTGTCTCAATGATTAACATATTTTCCCTATAACATTCCCATGTATGGGGGTTCCTCATGATATAGAATTATTTTAGTGGTTCATGGAGAAAGGGTGGGGATACACTTGCTTAGACCATCCATTTCAGTGCACAGTCTCTAAGAAAATATGCTAAAGCTGTGCGTCAGGTTTCATGTAAATGTATATAGGCTGTTAGAGAAGTCACGAGCATCCTTGATTGGTGCACATTATGCTGTGTGTAGTAGAATACAAGGTGTAATGAATATCTACTGCAGCAAGTATTGACATTCGTGACAGAAATGCACAATTTTTTCTTGATGTCCGCTCCCTGCCTGTGTTTAAAATTTGAGGTGCCCACAGTCCTGAGGATTCATAATGTTATTCATCATCATTTACTGATTGTATGTACATATAATTCTTAATCTTGAGTTTTGTATTGCAATTTGTATGCTGAAGAGATATCTGCACTGGCTTTGCTTGTAACACCACAAAGTCTGGTTTATGGTCATTAATGTTTGGCTGGAACATTCTGTATCAGTTGTTACTATCTTCACAGGCCAATGGAAAATGGAGTCAGTATATTCCTGAACATTGTCACCCAACGACAATCTACATGCAAAGCCTGTTCCTTAAGTGACATTCCCACGGCTAAAATATTTGTTGAACAAGCTTCATTATTTGTGGTAGAGGGTACTGACAGTAATTGAGGTAACGTGAAACAGATGGTGCAACAATCAGTTAGTCATGCTATTTAGGGGATAAGTTTACATGCAGCGGTAATGATAGTGGACACTCTGTCATGCAGAAAATTTGTGCTGTGACACAGTTTATATAGGCTGAACATTTTCACCCACACATTTCACTGCCAGTTAATGCTGGAGTTTGGTGATTGTGTACTGAGACTGCATTATGTATGGAGAGGGTGAAGAGAGTTCAAAAGTTGTTTGGGTTCCATCATGATGTTTGCTCATTTCATTTCAGCAGATCAAGAACATGTTAACACAGCGCAGGGGGTGGAAATGACTTTGGAAAACCAACACGACATAGTTTTAGTTTTATCCATTGCAGTGGAGTGATTTGTGAAAACTCTACCCAACATTGTCCATGTACAACTGGGATACAGCCAATTGTGTGATGGTGGGTACCAAGATGCTTGAAGGAAGTTCACGAAGATTGATGTATGGAGGTGCTCTTTCACTTCTTCAGTCATTTAAAGGAGTAGCAAAGAGGTTCCCCGAATCCATGGTGACATTGTGGGGGACGGGTTCACCATTTTGCTAAAAATGAACTTTAGTGCAATACACACATCCATCTTCATAGATAGCCACAAAATGTAAATTGTGCTAGTATGCTGGCAGTCTGTGACATCTGTACTCTATGCTGCAGGGGTTATCAGCATTGTATATATGCTTTGAGACCCTTCAGGGAATGTAAACATAGGCTATGTTATGCAATACATAGACCTATTATTTTACATTATACTTTGATATGAGCAGAAATGTTTGGCAGGAAATATTGTGAGAAATAGTATGGTATGTTGCCTAAGAAGTGTATGTAGTTGTTTTGTAACAGTTTTGAAGTTTTATATTTTTTAGCACTGTTTAACGAGTAGCTGTTGAGTTGTGCAGTTATGGTATGGCGGGATCCTGCTTTACCCACAGATCATATTTACCAATGTCATTGTACAAAGTTTGAAAAATTGCCGTCAGGAGCGTGCCACAGAGCCATGCCGGCCACGTATAGAAGTAGAAGTGGTTGAAGCCGCTTGTGGCCCGAACTTGCAGGTTTCCACGAAATTTCAAATGAGTACAACTAATAAACTCTTGTATTTGCATGTTGGAATAACGAAAGTTTTAATCTGTGCGTTAAAGTGGCGTCATTACGCGGGCTGGAGGGTTTTCTGATCTTTCGAGTTCGGGTGTAGTGAACTTAACAGGAACAAAGGAGATTTTCGGTAAGTGACAGCAGGGTGTTACGTTTTCTTTTAGTAGACTGACATTGGCAATATGGTGTAAAGCACTCGACAAGGTCTCTTCGTAATTGACTTACGCGCTAGAAACATTTTCGACACGAGAAATACATGTTTGGGTGCATGGCTGGCTACTCGCTTAGTTGCATCGCCATAACGCATTGTATATTATATATTGGATTGAAACGGACAGGTAGGAAATTGGAACTAAATGACACACGAAAGCTTCTTTTGTATCGTGATTTAATGGATGGAAACATAAGCGTGATGAATAAATATTCAGAGCTGTATTAGGCAGCTGTCAGCAGTTTGGTCTATAAAGGAGAACACAATGTGGGCCAAATTCTTTTCACTAGAAAAAATATTTCTCTGTAAGATATCGTATACTCCACAAATATTACATATACTAATACCATTAAATACCTGATATAATAGATGGAATACACAGTTTATCACTTATGTAAAATTTCTTGTATTTTCATTCATTTTATACCTTGGATGAATATTTTAGTTGTAATAAGATTTAAAACATTTACTATTATTTAGCTATTTTTTATGTGCTAAAGTCTCATCTTGAGAATTGTTGACCTATTAATTAATTTTAAATAGTAACATATTATAAAACTGTACAAATGAAATGTATGTTTAAATTAGTATATATTGTTAACCTTTTGACTACCATTGATTCTATAGTGGCTGCATTGTGTTTTGTCCTGTTTTAGACTGCTTGTATCTATTGTAATGTATTGTAATACTCATTGACAGAGTTAAATGTAATTGACATGTTCTATATATATAAATTGAATTGAATTGACATATTGGCTCACCATCTGAACAGTTACAATTCCCCACACAAGTTGCCAACTTCCACCAGCGTAAGTAGCCCAGAACACTGGCTTTTGTTGAAGGAATTATCTTTCTTTTTTTAAAATTATATGACCTGTCTAATTTTGTACAGTGTTTTTGTATTATGACTATTTGTTCCTGTGTAGCATTCATATACCATTATTTGTAAGGCTGAGAAGTCTTCCACTAATCATTTTTAATTATATCTAAACTACAGATGTGTGATTTGCTTTTGTATTTCTCACATAAACAGCTTGATGATGGATACTTTGTAGCTGAAACATATAGCTGCCATTTATAATTACTACAGTGAAGTTGTGCATTAACAGGCTACGTTTCTGCTCATATGATGTATTCTAGAGGCTCAACAGGGATATAACACCTTAAACAAACATGAGCTAGCTGATGCCTTGTTTGAAATTTTGGAAGGGGCTGGAACTTGAAGAATTTTGGAGCAGCATTAAGGAATATAGATTGCAGAATCAAGAAATTGAGAGGAAGTTAATTTGGAGTAATACCTAATACAGCGTCATAAGGTTTTGCTCTCCTTTGTACATTCAAATAACATGACAATTGAACTATAAACATGTGTGTGTGTTTACCTCATATCTTCATAAATGTGGGTGTGACACTTTGTACATGACTTTGAGAGTAGACTGTAGACTGGGTTTGGGAACAGTACTGATGAGTCCTTACACAAAACATATGGGCCGTTATAGTGATGTTGTTCAGTGAAGAATATCTGAGAACAGAAGATAGGTGGGCTAAAGAAATTAGGTGATAGGGCATGAGTCAGGCTGTGGTGAAAACAGGATTGAACATATGTGTTCTGTGAAAGACAGGAAATTGACTGAATAGCTGAGAAACTGTTAGCTCTTGAGGAAGGGCTGTACTACATGATATTGGTTATTATTCATTGTAGTGATTTTGACAGTTATAATGGAGGGAATCTCCAAAGAAGCTGAAGTATTATCAGTTTTAATTAAAGTGTGTACCATTCCTTGTCATGACGGATGTCACATTATTGTTATGTTGGTTTTACAGAGCTGCACAGATTCTCTGCAAGTAATGGCATGTTCATCTTGTGAGACATTTCCAACATCATCTGATAGTACATTGGACTTTGGTAAGATAAAGGTTGAAGAACATACAAATATAAAAGAGGAGGAGGAGTTGAATGTGAAAACAGAGGAGGGCATCTGTAGTGAGGAAGAGGAGTGCATAGATATAAAAGATAAGGAGGGCAAATATTGTGAAGAGGAGGAGGAGGACATAGATACAAAAGAAGAGAAGGATGTACACATAAAAGAAGAGGTGAGTTGAGAGGATACCATATGACATTGTATGAATTAAAGGCTGAACCAGATTAGGTGATTTATATGTCTGCATCTCCATTATTAGACCTATTTCAAAAGAATTTAGAACACTCAGCCGTCTTTGGCTTAGCCATGTGTATGGCCACTGCAGGAAACCCCACTGTTGGGAATGAAAATACTTAACTGGAATTTTTTATGGGCTGGGGAGGGGGGGAGTTGGGGAAAATTCTACAAGAAGGTAAATGCAGAGCAGAAGAAAATACATTCTTATGTCCAAGTAGAAGAACAATCCTTATCCACAAGACGTTTTCTAAAGGTTGGGCTGATTTCAAGGGCTTGTACAGTAGAATCTCTTATGTCTGGCGCACACATGACTGGGGACGTGACACATCAGTAAGTATTCTGTTTATAAAACAGTACCTGTACTGACCTTAAGTTCTTACAGGTAATTTTTTCCATGTGTTTATACCATACATGGTCAACAATCCAATCTTTTATGGTGCCATAATGACACTCTGGCTTGTAGAATTTCCAGACTTTCTAATTTTTTCATGTCTCTCAGGAATTGGTAATGTTATGTCCGTTGTTGTGCCATTAGCTGCTTGTTTACATATTTTGTATTCTTTGGGAGCCATTATAATAGCTCAGTGCACTATGTGAAGTCCAGATAACAAAATGTGAAATGACAGTACCAATATGCATACTGGAAGGTACCAACACCAGAGCGTCTGGAATTAGTGGCTATTTTCCTCAACTGCTGTAGTATCAGGAATTGCAAAGTATCAGCACCATATTAAAGAAATTGTACTGTATTTCTGACGATCCCTTAGCTGTATTAAAAGATGAATAGTGATTTATTATAGGGGACTGAAAATTCCCCAGAGAGCAGTGGTTCTCCTTCCTCTGGAGAGTGATGCTGCATGTACCAGTTTAAATGGAGAGTGTGCAATAAATAGTGCAATGTTGTTTGACATATGATGCTACAAAGCGATAGGAGATAGAGAACAGGACTTGTGAAGGAACTGACTGCCTGAAGGCTGCATTATGAAGTGGTACAACAGGCCTACATGTGATGCTTGCCTCAACAATAAGT
>Ga0123352_10007344_pt1 | contig 16982 bp, 9 predicted proteins | sample TergutLab28metaG_FD_89700 | JGI IMG/M metagenome (GOLD analysis project Ga0123352, IMG submission 89700) | Labiotermes labralis P1 segment gut microbial communities from Petit-Saut dam, French Guiana - Lab288 P1 | ecosystem: Host-associated > Arthropoda: Insects > Digestive system > Gut ... | reverse complement strand
TGGGTGAGGAGTACAAATCATTTAGCTCGTCGTTATGCAATCTCCTCCATTCCCCCGTTACCTCTTCACTCCTAGGTCCAAATATTCTCCTCAACACCATGTTCTCAAACACCCTCAACTTCCTTTCCTCCCGCAATATCAGCGACCAAGTTTCACACCCATACAAAGCAACAGGCAAAATTACGGCTTTGGTTGTTGCGTGAAGAAAATAAAATGTTATCCATTTATAAGACAATTCAATTTGTGACTTTATAGCAGAATCTGTTAATCGCCAAAAGCCGATTGAAAATCAGTATTGCTCGAATTTAACCGGAGATTGCTCATGTGATATTTCAATTAATGTACGAAGCGGTTTTGGGATACACTGATAAGCCCCTACATGACTTTACACACAAGCAGCAAGATTCGCAATTGGTCGCACAGCTCCGTCCATTATTAACATCTGCACCAGATGAATGTGAAGTGGTCAGCTTCACGCCTCGGCCACTGTCACCTGGAGGAAAAGTCCCTGGTACCCAAAGGACAGGAGCATGTGTGGGAACCACAGTCGGTCTGGACGCTCTGGCGAAGACACGGTTCTTGTGAAAGCTTAACGAGGATTCCTCGGTCGTTCAAACAGTAGCCTAGTTACATTTGGCAAACTGCAGCAAGTTTCCTTATCATTAACTTCAGTTTCCCTGTACAGGAATGACCAATCACAAGGCGTCTATCTGCCGCATACAACAAATAAAAATATGTACAAGAAAAGGAAAGAGAAAAAAGAAGTACAGAACACAGAGCGATAAAGAAAGCCCTAAGAAAATAAACCAGATACATATCTTCAACTTCCTTGAAGGCCTGCTTTCCGCATTGGCTATATTATGCTTTACGAAGACTGCATCATTCAGCAACAGCAAAAGAAACACGAGTCTGAACGATTCCCAGATATCTTGCGAACTGCGCCATCGAGACAGAATATATATTTATAAATGTAACACTTAAGAGCTGCCGCCACCTCAAACAAACATTCCACTGCACTCTGTTCATGTCCAGAAGAACATCTTCCGCCGACACAGGGCGTTCCATTCCATCAGGCATTACAGTGTGTTTAAAAAACACATACCTGCTACTGGTGAGAGTTTCCTCATGACGCACCACCTCGATTTCCACTACAAATAAAATAAGAGAGACAAATGAATACCGCAACAACACAAAATATCTTAACAACTGATTATTTCCAATAATCAACTGTAATACGATGTGCAGTAGTCCATTACTGTGCAGCTTACTGGAGAGTAAAAACATTTTTTTAGTTCGATTGCTATGCACGAATTAAACAGAGTGTTCCACAAATTCCTCCTGTTATATTTTTGTGTATTTCTTACACCAGGTGAATCACCTGTACCTGTAGTAACACTGGACAAAATTTTCTTTTTGTTTCAGAACACAAAACGCTTAAGCTTACTCCTCTGTAGTTGTGTATGTTAGCAGGAAGTTATGAATAAGGGCAGGCTTGTGCAGGTAACAGTGTCCAACCTTCTCATAATGTTTTCCCTAGAAGGCAGACGCTTAAAGTATATTTGTATTCTAACGTGTTTATAAGCCTTACAAATACAGAGCTGTCTTTCCAGAACTTTTCCAGCTAGCGGTGTTAAGATATTTATGAGGAAGGCTGTTTTTAACAATCCAACATTGAAATGTCAACGGCTTTTAGGTTAGTTTCGAAAATAAATCCAGGTTTCTACTTACAAATAAAGAAAACAAAGCTGAATCACACTTCAGCACAAATATATTTCGAAAACATTCAATCGTTTCTATGTTAAACGTTCAGGCATGAATCCACCATTAATTCTCTCATCCTTCAAGTGTAGAAGCTACTTATAAAATGGCCAGAACAAACTAGCTATATAACATATAACTGCAACGTCAGATCAAATGATCTGTACGTTTTCCGAAAATGATTGTGACAAAATTAAACAAGGTACAAAATTAAAAAATGTATATATCAAACATTAAAACTCTCACTTTAATTCCCTTTAACACGGCTTATTTTCCAAACCTTTATTACAGTCTGTGTAGTTAGGTAGTTTGCAGCATACATATCAAACGGCCAGAACAAAGAACACACTTAGATTTATGTGTTCCTTATCCGTGCACTGAATAATATTTCATACTTATATAATAAACAACAAATGCACATTTATAAATATACTCAACCACAAATTATCATTTTTCTTCACCCACAAGTCTCGGTCAATCCTGTGACCATCAGCAGGGTGTCTTATAGTAAGAATATAATTGTACAGAAATGTATGATAAAATCACTAGATATTACACTTATGTATTACACTTACACTAGAGTGATATTACTCTAGTGTAATATTCAGTTGTTTTTTCATACATTTCAGTACAGTCACTCCTGTGACCATTATCAAGGTATCCCACAATAAGAATACAATCAGTATGCAAGTAACTGTGCAATCACTTGTATACTGATTGTATTCTTGTCATAAGATGGTGGTCACAGAAGTGACCGAAACATGTTGGTGAAGAATAATAGAATTTGGTTGAACATATTTATAAATGTGCATTTGTTGGTTAACGCATAAGCGATTATCTTTATTTGAGAATGTAAAATACAATGAAATTAATCCATGAGGAAAACTAAAACAGGTAAGTTAGGAGGATATTATGAACATGATTCGAGAAAAGAACAGAAAGGAGTGGACGGGAGTAAAGAGTCCTGGGAAGGAGCCCATGTTCAATAAGAATAATGACATTTTGAGGCATGTCTTACAGAATAACTACACCTGACTGCTGAAGTATTGTATTATGGAGGTCATTAGTTGAGGAAACGGTCTGAGGGTTTCACCGAGGTGACGACGACAGTTACTGTTTTATGTTATTTGACAAACTATACTCACGCAAATATGCAACGACGTTTCGGAGAAACTGGTGACAGTCCTCTGAAAGCGTGGGAGAAAAAGGTAAAGTTCCAATTACCCTTGTGCATGCCATAAATGTATGTGGGGTGGAGGAATAACCTCCAGTTTTAACTTTGGTACTAGGGAGAGGTAAGTGGACAGCTTCACGTCCTGGCCACTTTATTCCCAATACTCACTGAACAAGATGCTGCTTAGGTCTCAGAGCCGGTCTGCACGTTTTGAAAGACAGAAAACCGTTTGCCTTTGCCGAAAATCGAACACGATTTCTAGGTCTTCCAGCCCGTAACCTAGTCACTACATCAACTGAGCCACCCCAGATACCCTAAGCCTGGGAGTCATTAGAAGAATATAATGAGGTTATGGCGTGCTTTAGATTTCACGGTAATGATCCTACAGGTCCTCCGAATAAAAATAACATCTTAAGTTGTGAAAAATGTTCAACATCTATCGGAAACGGCTGTACCTACCCCCAATGTAAGGGTGGCAGGGTCATTAGAAGAGTGTAATAGGGTATCAAGACACTACAGAAGCCGGAGATCAATAAAATAAACATGGTCTGTGCCTGCCGTTTTGTTGCCACAATAATCAGCACTGTGCTACGTCATCCCAGCTGGTCGTTCCCATTCAAGTTCCACGGAATTAAAAACAATTGTATTCTGGCGCATAATTCCAGGAATATTTAGGCTGCGTAAATGTATCTTTCATGTCAGTATAGTTCCATTTTGCACTCAAATCAAAAACATTAATACTTCGGCGTAAGATTCGTGCGATATTTAGGTGCACATTGAAACCGTCTTTTCAAAGCGCATATTAACAACAAACTGTTTAGTTTTAACGTCAGATTATCCTTATATAAGTATCAGTCCACCTAGAGGCACGAAAAATGTATCAGTAAACATAACAGCTCATCGTGCCAGCATGGCTCTTCTAATGGAAAGAGTTCAGTATTATATACTACTTCAAATTCAACACATTCAAGACTTGGAGAATATGCTCAAGGGGGACAGTGAATACCAGCAGCGTATCTTCAGGGCTGTGACTAGTGCCGCTGAACATGCTTTGCAGCAGCAAAAACTTATCCATGTCCGCAGGTTCTCTTGGTTGAATCTTCAACGGAAAAAGTCCCTCCGAATTGCTCCTCGGGGACTGAGAAATTTGTGTTGAACTGGTCATCATTTTGTCCTTTCTGAGACAGAAGAAGCACAGCTGAAGAAGGGTTTGCATTTTGCGGTGTCATATCCTGGTTCAAATCTGAACATGACAAGTGCTATTGAATCGGTGGTCCCAAAACTCTCGCCATCAAAACTGAAGATCAGGTCCTCGTTGCATAAATTAAAATCATAAACTTCTAATACGGCGGGAAGGGAACTCAAAAGCATCAAATCACTGAAAGAGAATAAAGATATCAGGAAACAGGCAGACAAAGGCAACTGTATAGTGGTGCTGGATGATTCCGAAAATAAGCACGCGTTGAATTCACTGTAAGAATCAGGGGTTTATGAGCCGTTGTCGAAAGACACAACTTCTGCAGTGGAGAGCGAAGTTCAGGAACTCCTTTCAAAATACAAAAACACACTCCCTACCTGTTTGAAATACAAGTTAACCCCCCCCCCCGTCATATTAAACCTCCACACCTATAGGCCTTTCTACTACACACGCGCCACATGTTCCTTGAAAGACCTATAAGTTCTTTTGTTTATCACTGTTATGCTCCAGCTGGTTTCTTACATAAGATATTATAGCCACTGGCTGGCAAGACTGAAACTTGGGTAAAAAATTCAGAGCAATTTCTGCAGTTACACATATCTGTAAATGTTCGAGAATCAGATATATTGGTAAGCTTTTATGCTGTCAGACTTGTCACTAACATTCCGGCTGAAGAAGTTTTAGAAATCATCGAAAACAAATTTCTGGAAAGTGACAAATGGCAGAAAGTTCAGTTCTGTAGGTGGATGCCATCATGGAGTTACTGGAGGTGTGTCTGAAAACCACGTACTGTCAAGTTGACGAAAAGTTCTTCAAACAAAAAGAAAACACGACTATTGGGAGCTCTCTGTCTCCAGTGGGAAGCAATATTTTTCTGGGGCATTTTGAAAACTAGCGCTGGATACCGTGGAATAGAAACCATCAGCGTGGCTCCGAAAATACACTTGCGATTTGGCTTCAAGGATCAGACAGTTTGCAGGAGTTCTTTAATCACATCAACAGTCTAAGACCTACCATCAAGTTTACCATGGAAGTAAAAACGGACAGTGCAATTCCATTTCTGGACATGTTGGTCATCAGGAAAGGATATACACTGGACACCAGGTCTACAGAAAACCCCAAAACACCGGCCGTTATCTACATTTCCAAACGAATCATCCACCACATGTGAAAAGTGGAGTTGCGCAGAGTCTATATCACAGAGCTATCATATGCCAAGAGCAACCAGACCGCTCTGACGAAACTGATATCTGAGACAGGTCCTGCAGCCTCAGCGCCTATCCCATAGGGTTTCTTCATTCAGTTATCAACAGATATAAGAGAAACGTTCCCCTGAAAAAGGAGGCTATACCACTCGGATTTATATCTACACTTTATATAACAGGTGATTCTGAACCGTTTAAACGTATAGCGAAGAAATGTAATATAAGAAATTTTTTCAAAAGTAGATGCACCATGAGAAATTCTCTTATAAGAACCAGGCCAATAAGAGCTCCACAGCAAACTGCGAACTGTGTCTGAAGTATTCCCTGTGAATGTGGAGAAACAGGCAGACCGTGGGAGGTAAGAATCAGGGAACACAGGCAAAATTGGCGAGGAGGTCATATGGCCAGACCCAGATTAGTGCAACATTCATTGGAAGAGAATCACCGTATCGCTTGGAAGGAAGCTAAGATTTTAACCCTTATCCTGCTAACGTGGAGAATATGGTGAGCTCCTAATAATGTTAGCAAATGGCAGATGGGATTTAACTCGGCGTTTAAAAGGCTAAACAAAAGAATTCAGTATATAGAGAATATAAGGAAGCAGCCTAAATGTCATGTTTACAAAACCCCCATCAGCCGACTCAGCACTGAAATTTCGACCATCTGGTATCCTCTAATCAGCATAGAATTGTCTAAATAGTACTCTGATCCCATGAATATTCCCAATTTTCTTCACAGATGGTGTTAATGGTGTTAGGATTTTTAAATGCGTGTGTTCTGGTTTTTTGTGTTGTATCTGTGGTCTGATCAGTCTGACTGCACGGCGCTTTTTTACGGTTTTAATTTTTGGAGTGTTCCGGGTTTTATTTTTTGAGTCGTGTTTATCTTTAATTTTTCTGCAGGTCTTTTCTTGTTATTACTGGTGGACTTTAATTTTTCTCTGGCGCATACATTGAATGAGTTGACTGTCTCTATGGTAGCCAGTGCCTGAAAATATTTCGATCTAAGGAGTCCACTAGATTAGGTGCTTCATTACCTGAAGAGCCGGCTTCCGAAACGTCGTGCTTCTTTAAAAAATTTAGATTATGGATAAATTTTAAAAAAAAGGAGATTGTATGAGTTAGTCATACACCACTGTTAAAGCTATATAGTATTCAATTAAACCTAAATACGTTTACCATATAAGAATAATGAAAGAAAATGTGGATATATAGCTGGCGTAGTGGTAACCCTCTGGCGTTGAACTAGAAAGATGCCGCCCATTTCAAATCTCGGCCGGTAAAACAGCTGTTATAGTTGAGTTTTAGTTTTCCTCTAGGAAAACACCTAAATGATATGTCAGTGAGACCACAATCATTCTAACATATTCCACTACAAACCCAAAATTTGAGACACTATCAGTGATCTAACAGAAACCGGAAATAAATAAATAAATTTGAATCTGACGCGGGTTTTCGGGATGAGGTAGGTATTTTACATGATGAGGAAGTTGGTACTGTATTCTGTGGTTGGTGAAGTATACGTGCTTATGATGGGCTGGCCACGTGGCTCGAGTGACGGTGGCAGAAACGCAGGTGAATTGACAAACTTCGTGCAAAAAGAAAGACAGAGAAAGAAGAAAGAAAAAAAAAAGGAATGGGGGTAGAGGGAGATGGCTCCGTCTGGGCTTGATATGAATAATGTTGAAATTTAGAGTCTTAATGTTGCAGGGCATTGAAAGTGGAAACTCTGACAATGCAAGGATCAACATTCTGCCAGACTTGACTGTAGTAATGATATTCAGTTTATGTTACAATAAATTGGATCAATTTGAAAGGACTTCAGCTCTTGCTGCGAAAGCAAATTCTTCCCTTATTCACTTTGGTCGGAAGGACCCTGTTAAATTTCGGCTTAACTTTCGGGGAAGACGGTTTCAGGCACAGAACAGCAAAGAGTTTCGCCGTTTGCTGTGGAACTACTTTCTTCGGCGTGTAAAATAATACGTAACGCCTAAGGGCGCGAAAGACGCGATAACTTTATTTTGTTAAAAATGAAGCTCGCGCTAACAGAAATTCTTGGAGTATGAAATTTATCTGAATTACACACACTAAAATTCAGTTAATCCCTCGTGCTAAACAGTCTCCAATTACAAATACAGTGGAACCTGCCCACAACGGAACAGCGTGGGAACGAATTTTTTTCCCCGTTGCAGGCAGGTTCCCTTACTTGAAGTCTGGATCCTCGGGACTGTAAACGTTTTCCGCTAAAGAAAGGTTTCTGTTATGCCCCAGTTGTGTTTAAGACAGGTTCCAGTGTATTAACATCTTAAAGCCTACTGGATAAGTGATGTATCAACAGGTTTAACATTAAAAAATTGTACATTCTGCCCACACTACATGTATGTGCTTTGTTATCTATCTCAGAACATCCAGCGATTTTTGTCCCATATAACATAAACCGACTCGTTTTTATAACCGAGATGTAAAGTTTTTACTGCGCGGTACGAACTGGGTCTTTAAATACAACTGTTTAAGCTTGGTGTTTAAAGGCTTAACTGGTTAATAATGATGACAAAAATAATCATTTATTGTAGGTATCATAGGAACATCTATACACAGTGAGAGTAAAACGCAGTTTTTAATTTTAGGTAAATAGTACTGTAATTTAGTGTGCTAAGAAATGTAGCCACGAGCATAAATAAAAGTTTTTGGACACGAAAAAATAAAATAAAAAATCCTTAGTGTGAGCAAAAAGAAGTAAACATGACTGCAGCTGGTCACCAAAAGTACGTTCAAATAAAATGCATATTCATGCACGACATGGCCTTTGAATATTACGTGATCCAAATAAACATCGAATTCTAATGTTTCACTTCATTTGAACTTACAAGGGATAGACTAAGGGCGCGTCAGTATCGACGGCTATAAGCGAAACTTGCGAGTCATCAGCTACCCGAAGTACACTATGGTTAAGCCCGGTGACCCAAGAGACCAGGCGTAATATTCACCTTAGTTAACGCATATTCCGGTTGTGAGTTCTTGCAAATCAAATCATGTACCCTCAGTCAGACTCTTCGTTTTGGTCCCTTAAACTGTGACTAAGTTGGCTTTCCTGGCTGTCTTTATCACCGTGTGTCCGAACGACAGGTCAGTAAGCGGCCAGCTTTAAAACAAGCCAGCGTAATATAATTACGGAGCCATACGACCTCCAGACTGCACACGGATGCTTTTGCTGTTAATAAATATCAAGGGTTTAATTATTCATAACGTGTACATAGCTCATTTCTGCGCCAAGGCACAAGGTTCAATTATACTGGGGATAGAGAACACGACATTATAATTCAGACAGCACAGAAAATGAAGGATGTAATTAAATCGGAAACATAACAAGAAGAGTTCGGTTTGAATATTACAGTTACGAGTCTATGAACTGTTAATATTAATAAACTAAAGTCCACAGCTCACAGGCCTACAGAAGGAAAAATATATAAATTGACATGATGGTGACAGAAATGAAATGTCTATTACGCTGAGGTGTGTCATCCCCGTTGTGTGTAGAAAAGACTAATGGTGAGGTAAATATCAGTCACGAAACCACAACTATGGTAGTATGGATTTATGATGGTATTTAATAGCAAAAAATAACTAATCACGCACCCCCAACCCAATTGAATACCATAGACAACACAACCTATTATCACGGCCCCCAAACAACCCCCCAATACCTACCCATAAACGTACATCCTACCAGTCATTGGCCATTAGACTTCTCACTAAATAAACTGATTGTAACGCGTAACGATGATGAGATCTCAGCATCACCTCAAAATATAGGCATATATATGTTACTCTTTAAGCAAAATTGTAATAACCTGAAGATGGCCGCAATTGGCCGAAACATGTAGTTATTTTTTGCTATTAAATACCATCATAAATCCTTAGTACCATAGTTGTGGTTTCGTGACTGATATTTAACTCACCATTAGTCTATTACGCTGCTTCTACTCCCCATTATACCCAGCTACCCAAACGAACATACTGTGATCGAAATAAGGAAAGGACCATGAAAAGAAATCAAAACAGCTCCATGGAGAAGGTTCCCTATTGAGGAGCTAATAATTTATTTGCCATTAATTAAGAACATTTACTTCATGGAGCCCGAGAGTTTAACACCGTACTCACATCATGCAACTGGTCCGCATCCTGAGCCAGATCCTGCCCGCACATTATCGACGTATCTTCAAGAGCCATTATATTATTATACTATCTACACTTAAGCTTTCAAACTGCTATCTTCATTCAGGCTTTCCCACCAAAGACCTGTATACATTTCTCTCCTAAACGTGCTGCATGCCCGGCCAACCTCTTCATCTTTGGTTTGATCATTCAAGTGGGCTAAAACATGGCATGGAATTGAAACTATGAAGTTCCTCGTTACGTAATCTTCTGCATCCTCCTGTCACTTCCTTCCTCTTAAGTCTAAGTATCTCCCTCAGAACCCTGTTCTTTAAAACTCCCAAATGAAGACACCAAATATCACTTCCATACTAAGAAAAAGCCAAAGTTCTGTACATTGTAATCGCCGCGTCTACAGACAGAGGGCTGGAAGATAAACGACTCAGGACCGATTGGTAAAGAACATTCCCTAGATTCAGTCCAGCTGTTATTGAACATGACACCGAAACTTACCGAAACTAAATATATTAAATGCATAGTTAAATACTATTGTGTACAGAGTATTCTAAGTTGAGTAATTTTAAAAATAAGAATCTATGTTCTTCCTTTGTAAAGGTTCTTTCTTTAAACGTTGATAATTACGCAGCTTATTAAAAATTTTCTTGTTTCCTGTAAATCAGGTTCATAAAACCCAGGCATCAGACACTATCATGAGACTGACAAAACCACATGCGAAATCACACTGCATTTCTAAAGCAAAGTTTAGTATTAGCCTCCTATTTTACGTCTATTTATCACGCGTTGTCGCTTCCCCTTTAGGTACAACCATTTTCATACAGATTTATGAGTCCCATCCCTCCTCCATGCACGTTATATGTCCCACCTATGTCATCTTCCATTAATTACCCTAAATATACAAGGTGAAAGGCACAAATTATGGCATTCTCCTTCTGTTATTTTACTCACAACAATATTACTTCAGCATTCGGTCACATTCTGCACAACACCTGCTCTCACACGCCCACAGTCAGTGTTCTCATATGACAGTGACAGTCCAGGTATCACAACCACTGGAAACGAGAGGTAAAAGCGTACTTAAACCTGCTTCAAACAATATAACGCTTTGGGATAATGACCATCTTATACCGAAGTGTCAGTAAATATATGCTGTACAACGCCGCAGTTCTTGTGAGTTGTACTCAGGTGCGTGTTTCGAATCTTGGCCACGACACTGATTATTCTAACTGATAGTCTCAGATATTTTTCTCAGGTCGTCCGGGAAAATCTCGGGATAAAAGAAATGTCCCTGTTCATTCCATGAAGAAAAACGCGGGGACCAGACGTTTGTCTCCTCTACACGGAGTGGTCGACTTTGTACTTCGGCCAGAAACAGCCCTCAGTACGCATTGAATGGGTGGCTGGGTGTGCCCCAGAGACGATCTGGACGTTACGTTGAAGAGGAAAATCTCTTGCTCATGCCGGTATTCGAGCTCCGTTTCATCCAACCCGCTGTCTTGTTCCTACACCTTACAGTACCTCAGTTTACGCCTTGATCACTTTATTCTTTCATGATTCACTACGTTCTACTGACCGTCTTCACATACTATAGCACTGTAATTACGTAAATGTCAAAATCTGATACTTACTATACATTCTCGGCTTCAGAATTACAGGACTGGCAACGCGAAGAGAGAATCGCTGCTTATCGCTGATACATTTTCTCACCGTCAATTGAGAGCAAATACTGTGGCGTCACTATCCCAACTACTAACTCGACGTGTTTGCTTCTTTGTTGCTTAAGAAGAGAGGATGGGCGGTGAGTTCAAAGCAAGCCGGCCGCAACTACTTCTGCCAGTCTGCTGTCACCAGGCCGGATATTTTGTCGCCAGTCCGTGACTTAAGTAAATACGTAGTCAAAGTGTAGTCACTTTATACAGCAAACATAACGTTTGAGTGGAATTTCGGTTATTTAGTACGCCTTCTGCTTTATATTTCACATCTGTCGCGGTTTATTTCACAACGCTGACACTATCTCAGACTATGTGATAAATGATGAATGACATATGGAAGTGGTCGTGGTCTAATTACATCTGGCATGGTATACGACTGGACGGAGTGAGTAAAACCATGGAAAACGGTTGTTAGATTGTCAGTGTCCAGGCCTTGATTAGCAACGGACAAGCAACCACACAGGTATGTACGCCACAAGAGACAAGCAAATTGCATAAAGTGACATACGATATCAGCAAGTGGCGGAGTTTTTAAATGAAAAACCAAAATGTGTTTCACAATTTTTAATACACTGTGGATAGGAAACAGTAGTGACCTGCTTCAAGGTTCTACCTCTCACTGAGAAGGGCTGATGAAAATATGTATCGAAGAGGATACAATCAAAATAGTGTTGGTTATTAAAGTATTAAGCGTAAAGTTCACCCTAGAACAGGCCATGAAGGTCGAGAGTGAAGTACAGGTGCTGCTCTACTCTGTAACCTCGGCGCTAGATGGGGGTAGCTGGTCAACGTCACGCTCCGGCCCCTTTACCCCCGTGAAAGAGACTCGGTACCCATTGTAGAGGAGGTTGGGTGGCCCTAGGGCCAGTTTGGACCAGTGCGGAAAATCTCGCCCCCACAGGGAATTGATCCCTGGACCGTCCAGTCGCTATACCGACTACCCTATTCTATTAATATTCTACGCTATTCTATACGCTATTCTATTAATAAAACAATATAGACTTAATTTCTGATGATAAAATGAAATAAAAAGGATTCGAAAGGCAGAGGGTAAGATAATTTCAACACATTATTGATACATTTATACGGAGCGACGCGGTAAAAAGCGAACGTTGGTGCTCTTGCCGAAATACGAACCGCGTACCACCAACATACGATCTATCAAAGAACTGTGTCCAACACGACATGCACAGGACAGCACTGCTACCTCGTGTTCGATTCCCCAGCCCCACCCCACTCTCTCCTCGGACACTGGCTACAAACATTCAGGAGTGTAATGTTTCCTCACCTCCATCAGGCCAATTATGGGACAGCTCCATACCTTAAAACAAGCATCTACATCTTAAATTCACTGTACGAAATTAACAGATGCAACTGAAATAATGTCGTTAAAAGACTCAAGAATAAATCATTCCCTAATTACGACTACGGACTGAACTGACACTAGACATGCAAGGTTAGTGCAAAGGAAACACAGTTGGCAAACGTGTCATTCAAATCCCCTGATTAAGTCAGTCGCAGGTTACAGCTACACTGCAACTGACGTCAGGTTACCCACTGCGTATCTGACAGGCCCAGCGCACCCAGCAGGTGAAATTACAGTAAAAATCAATTACCCGTAACACCATACAATAAATAGTACAGACAGCTCGTATGGGCTGGGAAAACCCGAGAATCGGGTTGCAGTCCCGGTAGGAGCAGATATTTTTCTCTTAACAACAGCGTTTAGCCCAGTACACCCAGCCTGCTGTCCAGTGGTTCAGGTCTCGGCGATAAAGCGGCAGGGCGTGATCCGGATCACTCACTTCCATCTAGCGCCGAAGTTAAAACATGTATCGCCAATGCGTCTAAATGAAGCAGTGTTGAACTAAATAAGCAGGAGGGAATATTTTACCTTTACTTTGAGTGAACAACCAAAGGCCCAGTAATAGCCATTGACCTATCCTATTCTCTAGTCCTAATTTCTTCCAGTGAAGTACAGGCCAACAACTTAAATTCAAACTTGATTACAAATTCTTCAGACTGTCTCTGTAACCGTAACTTTAAGTGGTAAAGTTTGCCATGTGCTTATGCACAAGATGCCATGAAGAGTTGTATGCGGCCCAACAGTAAAGCATCGCTCTCTTTGAGCTTCGATATTAAGATGTGGGTGAGAGGTCAGTTGTTCCGACCGTAAAATCAACTACCCTACCGGAAATACAATTACAACAGCCCAGCAAGCTAAACGTACATGAATACATTCCCGAATTTTATTTCTCATTATGCGCAATTTAACTACATTACGGAGACAAACAGAACACGTTGTGGGTTCTGTGACACTCTTTCAAAACTGGAGGTTTAATCGCAAGGCGCCTAATAAGACTGGTAGACGATCATGTTGAGGGAGTGACTGGAAGGAAGCTACGGTAGTACAGTGTAACTCAATATCCCTCTAGGAGCACATCATACAACAATAAAAAATAAGGGATATTGCAGACAGCTCTGCCCAGATTATAACCGGCCACCGCCCAACAGCGTTTAGGGGGCCCCTTCTCGATAAAGTGATTCATGGGACAGACTGGTTCGCGTGACCTGACAGCCACCTCTGCCTTGGTGAAAAATGTGACCTGCTTCCAGGAAGTCCGTGTTGTTTAGCTCCATTTATTTAAAGACACATTTCATCAGGACGTCCCTATATGAATTTGGCCCGGGCATCAGCTATTCTGATGGAGGTTTTTCGTGATTTTCTTTCGCCCTTGCAGTCAAGTTCCGGGACGGTACATTAAATCAGAATAGAACTGAACCGTCCACGTAATTTGCAACTCATTATTCACTAATAATTTTACCATTCGACGTCATATAGCTTGGAATATTGACAGCGTATCTAGATAACCGGTAAAGCAGGTGAAGACGGCTCATCAACTGCATACGTCGAATGAGAAGGTGAAACGGGACATAACCCATTAGCAGCACAACGCGAGAGTGCTGCATTTATCAATAGCACGGTTGGTCACATTGTGCTCATTTCGCTGTGATCCATTCCATATCATAGGCCGTGATGGAACGATTTTACTGAACGTGCACACTGTGAAGTGGGAAAACTTGCTGGAGAGACTGCTACTGTATGTGAGATGTACAGTAAATCAATTATACCGCCCGCACATCAGCTCTCCATTTCACATATTTCACCGCGACATACTTCAAACCTTATACATCGCTCGCTGGATGAAATAGTGGCACAATAAAAAAAAAAATGATAATTTGAAGTTAATACAAGGATTTAGCTAAAAAATTTAACAACTACATCCGACAATAATGACATCTAGCGGGGTATGTTTAAACTAACGAGTGTGCTGGTATTGTCGGATGTAGCCGTTAAATTTTTCAGCTCAAACGTAGCATTAAATCCAAACGGCAGTTTTTGGATTGTACCACTATTGCATTCAGTGGGCGATATGACCATCTTCAGAAGTTAATATTAAAAATCACAGAGATGATACATACACATATAAAGCCATGTATTTGATTTAAGACAGCCGCTGTATTCTAAACGTTTACACAAAACATTAAAAAGCCCTCTTTTTATATTTTGAAAACACGACATAATTCACCTCACTTTCCAATATACTATATCAATACATAACATGGATGTCTTTAAGATCCTAGTATATTACCACGATCTTATAATAAATGCCAACGAGATGCACTATTTCACAAATTTATTTTGGTAAAGAACTCTACATGTTTCGGACAGATTACTGTCAATCATCAGGAGTCTCAACACTGTATACACAGCAATAGGTATTTGTCATGTCAGTTGACTACTAGCTACGTCAAGATGGAACAGGAACAAATACCTATTGTTGTGTATACGGTGTTGAGACTCTTGATGATGGACAGTCGATCTGTCCGAAACATGTAGAGTTCTATACCAAAATAAGTTTGTGAAATAGTACATCTCGTTGGTATTTATTATAAGAATATATTACGATGCACGGTCGTCTGAATGTCAAATATATTACCACGGTCTTTCTTCTCTGTGGATATGCATCACAGTACTCTCAGGGGTAAAGCTACAACCTTGACACCATTACCACCAATCAACACTTGCGGAGGAAACACAGTCCTGTAAGAAGCACAAATTTCTATCACTTTCCACTGGTCGCTTTTTATTAGGTTCATTCACACAGAACATAACAAATCCTGTCGAGCATAAAAGAATTAAAAGTTTTCCATCCCGAAGTGTTATAACATACAAATAAATACTATATGTCACTAACACAACTTTTATTTTATATACAATGGTATATGACGTATAGTATTTATTTGTATAAAAGAATTATCTCCCACGCACAAAACACGAGTGAACCCCTACGAAACCAAAGCCAAGGTCACAGCTATACTCCTCAGTGACAAACAGTAGTCTTATTCTGATATGCTTATTTATGTAACGGCAAGTTTCTCCCCATTAAACAGCAGGTAGATTCCCTATTTCTGTTTCGTAATGTCTATTACTGTTTTGATGGGGAAACTTGAGGGAAAGAGACCACTTGGAAGACGACGGTGTAGATGGGAGGACAATATTTAAGATGGATCTTCAGGAAGTGGGATGTAGGGACATTGACTGGATCGAGCTGGCTCAGGATAGGGACAGGTGGCGGGCTCTTGAGAATGCGGTAATGAACCTTTGGATTCCATAAAATGCGGGGAATTTCTTGACTAGCTGAGAACCGATTTGCTTCTCAAGAAGGACTCCGCTCCATGGAGTGAGTGAGCAAGTAAGTAAATAATGTCTATTACTAGCACACGTGCTGTCGGTTAAGGAAACGGTCGTTGGAGGAATCAGCTTATTCCACTATGTGACTAGTATGCACATACCAACTGCACTGAATACGAATAAGAAACTGCGGTGTTGCTGTCTTGAGGTACTTCGAATATGGGAGCAGTACGGTACTCCGAAACATTGCCATTTTATCTACCAAACTGCATACTGGCTGGTGCAGCGTTAATGTTCTAGACTTATATTCATACAGCTCGGTTCAAATATCCGGCTGAACTAAGGCCAATCGTTTTCCCCTTCAGTTCCTTCAGGCCAATGCCGGGATAGTATATCCACGAAGCAATGACGGATGACAGAAACTCTTTCCATGTGCTCATTTACCAGTCACCTTACCAAGAACACGACGTAGTCTTGATATACCGACAGAGTTGTAACGTAAACAACTGACACACACACACACACACACACCTTCACGATTTTGAAGGCAGTAAATTTAATGTCCCGTGCAAGGGTACTGGCGGGCCACATTCGGGCATGAAAGTGGGTGGCATGTACGGGGTACAATGATAGCCAGATAAACAGAAAGTGAGAACGAAATGAGAGATGATGAGGAAACAGCAGCAGCACACATTCATATTTCACAGTCACAAAAGGTTGTACCATTACAATGGTATAACTTTGAGATAATTACTCATCGAGCACAGCATTATAGAAAAATGTTCAACTTGGGAACAGGAACGTTTACGGTCATTACACATTTTCGTCCCATACTTTTAGTGGAATTTCTGAGTTTGGGTGTCTGGCTAATTTCAAAATGTGTATCTGCGCTAAGATTTGGAAGGAGAAATGCGTAATGTAAATTGTAAGTGTTCATCAGTAAAAAACTCCGTGGCCTTAGTCCGCACGCGAACTATACCGACAGAGCGGCCGCCGCCGGTCGGCGAAGTTAGTGCCAACTTTTGCGGGTAGAGGGGTGTCACGTGGTCAGCGCAACGGGTCCCCAC
>Ga0123352_10007343_pt1 | contig 16984 bp, 9 predicted proteins | sample TergutLab28metaG_FD_89700 | JGI IMG/M metagenome (GOLD analysis project Ga0123352, IMG submission 89700) | Labiotermes labralis P1 segment gut microbial communities from Petit-Saut dam, French Guiana - Lab288 P1 | ecosystem: Host-associated > Arthropoda: Insects > Digestive system > Gut ... | reverse complement strand
CCCCCCCCCCCCCGAAAACGAAAACGAAGGTGCTTAACGAGGAGTGAGGCGCTTAGACGTCGTTAGGCGTATTTGCTAAAGTGTCATTTATAATTTACAGATTAAATTGCGCGTAGCTAGTAATTTTGAAAAGAACGTAGCAGGACATGTTTTCTAGAACAATCGTGTTTTGTTCCCCTCCGTTGGAAATTGCTTCTGAACCAACACTGTGGCTATTTTCGTGACATAGATGTCGACACACACACACACACACACACACACACACACACACACACGCATACAATGTAATTTGAAACGCCACTTGAAATGTTACTCCTTAGGAACCATTTAGTCATGTACTCTTATGCCAATTCGTCTGTTTCTTTGTACTCCTGCCAACATGAATCTTAGGCCTTCTAAGAACGTATTCTGTGCTGTGTAAGAGACTTATCCTTTAAATTAATTGACTAGAGTATTGCCTTCTGTCTTCCGATAGGCTGTATAGCAAAGGAAAACGATGGACTCCTAAAGAAATGAAGGTTGGGCCTGTGTGTGGAATAAATTTTTCATAAGTTTTTTTTTGTTGTTGATGTACAGGATTGTCACTCTATGGACATCGATTTTCCTTAAGTTTTTCAGCATGCAACGCTGAAATTATACTATGTAAGGCCTGGTTTTGGGTGTTCTTAGACCACTGTTACGAGTTGCACTGCGCCTTGACCTGGGCTGTGGTATGGATACTCAGGATGACTGCAAGAAACTCAGCCCTAGTTCGGTATACTGGGTTTTCAGCTTTGTCGTTTGGAATGTGTATATACATTTATTTGACCGTTAATCTTTCAAATCTTTAATTTATTTTTATTCGGTTATTTTACGACTCGGAATTAACTGTTGGCATTATGTAGGTTAATGATGTTATAAATCCTAAGAGGAATATTTGGGCCTACGAAAGAAAATCAAACACGGAGGATTAAAAACAATGAAGAATTGGACAAACTGATAAAGCACGGAAATATAGTCAGCCGCATTAAAGCCCAAAGACTGAGCTGGTTCGGCCATATACTAATAATGCCTGAAACCAGGGCAGCTAAGAAGATATTTAAATGGAATCCCTGAACCACTAGACCAAGAGGAAGACCCAAACATAGATGGGAGGACAACATCTTACAGGACCTTGGTCAAATGAAGATCAAAAATTGGATAACCAGTGTCCAGGATAGAGCAAAGTGGAAGGATGTCGTTGAAAAGGCCAAAACCTCCAATTAAAAGAGGTTCAGCGCCAGAAGAAGAAGAAGAAGATAAAGAAGAAGAAGGTTATAATGCCGGATCCAGTGGCCGTGCGGTCTAAGGCGTAGGTCTGCGGCCGCTCGCCTGCTGAGATCTTGGTTTCGAATCCCACCGATGGCATGGATGTTTGTCTGTTGTGAGTATTGTGTGTTGTCAGGTAGAGGTCTCTGCGACGAGCTGATCTGTCGTCCAGAGGAGTCCTACCGACTGTGATGCGTCGTTGTGTGTGATCTAGAAACATCATGAATGAGGAGGCCATGGCCCGCGTTGGGCCGCAGCGCCACAAGAAAAAAAAATGATGTTATAATATATTAGTTTTATGAAGTCCCTCGCGTGTTGTAAGTGAGCCTTGGCTGACGTCTCGTGAGTCATGAAATCGTTTGCGCGTAGATCAGCGTCATTCTGCAAATCAGATAGGAGGGAATGCTGGCATAGAGTGCCGCGTTTTGTACGTAACTGCTGTAATCATGTGACAAAAAGAAGGAACGTGAATTTAGGTGAGACGGTGCATCGAAGGTCATTATACGGAATGGGAGAGACTATATGGAAGTAATTCATGTATACATGATAGAATGATTTGTCAAGTAGGAGTTGGGAGGAGTGTAAGAATTGACCAACTTCAGTTTTAAGTTACTGCCACATAATTCCATGGACGTTTTGAAGGAAAACACAAAGAACTGTCAGGCTAGCCGAAAGTAGGCTGGGATTAAAGACGTAAGCCAGCAAGTTACTTGACTTTTTGGGAGCTGAATTACAAATCTGTGGTTAACTTCAATTGCTTATGTTGCTCTGGAATATAGTAATTTAACACTTTAACTACGGTGAGGTGAGTTGAAAAGGATTATTATTATTTAGCTTATTTCTGAGACATGTCTTTGTGTGTGTGTGTGTGTGTGTGTGTATATATATATAATATATATATATATATATATATATATATATATATATATAGTACGTATTGTAACTTGCTGCTTGTGTTTGACATTCACTAGTCAAGTCTGAAGTACGGCCAACCTATGCCCATCGTAGTAGCTAGAGGTTAGGTTTCTAATTATATTGTTGGCTTTTGCAGGTGGGTGGTATTAACAATGTCTTGGTTTATGGCCGCCGCTCTCCGGTGGACTCACGAACGAATCCAACAACATTCGTCGTTATTCCATCTAGCTGGATGGGGACTTCCTGCAACACAAACCATTGCGGTGCTTGTCCTACAGGACGTCGACGCCGATGAACTCACAGGTAAGGTTCTTTACAATATTCTGCAATGCCTGTATCGAAGAATTTTTGCCAAAAGCGAAAGCCATTAAATATTAGTTGATAGGTCTAAGTTATATAAATTAAGTTTGAATCTCAGCTAAAGGAATGGCTGAAAATTACGCATGAATAATTATGTATTCATTGGCGTTCCGTGTTACCAATATCCTATTAATATAAAACTTTAAATTTTGTCACCGTGAAACTCTCACGGGACGTGTTTATTAGCCATATGCATTGTATAGGTCTAATTTAAGCCTGTACGTTGTGTATGTTTTCGAAACAACATTTTATTTATTAGGCTAACATGCTAGCGTGCCAGTGATAAAAGTCTGTGAAGGTTTGCTTCACGTGCATCACGCCTACTGCCGGTACAAAATTTAGTTCCGCCGGCTGTGCCGATTGAATCCACTATTATTTATATACTGGCCTCTTTACCCGTCAGAAATGGTGGGCTGGTAAGTAGAAAGAAGTCCAAAGATATTTTATGCATAATCGAATAAGAAATATCAGTCACAGACTAAAAACACAAAGAGACCCAGGGCTTTGACCTTTGTTTATGAGAATCGCATTAAAGGTTTCCAAATTGTTATCAATATTTGGGCGAGCTTTAGTTTCTCAAGTAACACTGTGAAAAAGAATACTGAAATATAAATTAAATGTTTTAATTATAATTGAATGATATATATCAATGGCTTATATCTACGTAGCTACGTAACTATGGAAACCAGTCGCTGAAACCCCCCTGCCTTATATCGATACCTCTAGTGTTTGATATTTGGTGTATTTGTTGACTGCAGTTGTGTTGACACCCGATGCCAGTAGTACAATACATATTTACACATAAAACAATACACAGAACAACACAGTGTTTACACGGCTTTGACATTACTCAGTAAAGAAACTCTATCGCAACCGTGGATACCTGTGGTTTGGCGTCACAAAGAAATGGTGTCGCGTAAGATGGTGGTTTTTGTACGCCTAGGATCGGCCTAGATGGGAGGACAGTATTGATATGTATCATATGTCGGAAGCCCTGTGTGCCACATAATTTTTGTTGCTAGAAACGGAATCGGTGGCTCAGTCTATTAAGGGCGTCATACATCATCCAAGAAGCAAAAAGGCAAAACAAAGTTTAATTTAATTTTCGGTGTTATCAGGAAATCGGGTATGCGTAACATTATCTTAAAAATGAATCATACAAACACATGAGGTAAATGTTTCTTGTGTAAAAGTCCCAAGTTTTGTCTGAAACATGCCGGGCTGAATACTAAACTAGACGCATGTCAACGTTCTTTTGAACCTAACCACAATAGTGCCTCTCTTAATTAGGCAGCATGCTTCTGTGACACTAATGTCAAATTTAATACGGATTTTTTTTAATGTTTTGTTGACCGTGCATCATTGTATAATCTTGTAAATAAAGTCAGTATGGTGCAAAATTTTTCTTAGTGTGTTTATTTCTTTTCTCTACACATTTCGGGCGACTATGTGCCCATCATCAGGAAAAAGACAACTGTATTTATGCGACACTTGGTACTTGTTATTCTGTACGGATGACTGTCTGGTATGCACCCAGCATACCAGACAGTCATCCATACAGAATAACAAGTACCAAGTGTCGCATAAATAAGGTTGTTTCTCCTGATGACGTGCACATAGTCACCCGAAACGTGTAGAGAAAAGAAATAAACATACTAAGCAAAATTGTGCACCATATTGGCTTTTTTTACAAGATTAATATGGATACTGTGTCCCGAAAGTTGATTAGAATTCGTCCACTTCAGTACGTTTGTTATAATATTAACGGGTAAATTTTGAAGGTATCGCTCTTGATACAGCAATTTGTCGTAGCCCACCGATATTCATTTTTTACAGGAGACAGAAATCTTGACCGACCCTCAGCAGAACAACTCTTAAGCATGTTAGGTTTTTACTAAAATATAAGGACAAGCCTTTATTTTTTTAAAGAACATTTTGACAGGATGTGTTTTTGTAACCCAGCTGTTTAGTAATATGGGAATCTCAGTTTGACGAATTGTGTGGGTTTCGACAAATTGTCTTGTCATGAGCTATATTCTGTTAAGCTTAAATAAACTAGTTAACTATAAGCAGTTGTTTTTAAACACATACTTGGGTCATGAAAGTTTCAATCTCAGTATTTTCCGTTCAACATTGCTCTCTGAGTAAAAAAGGAAGAAGCACGTGACCTCATTACACCTTGTCAAGGGCTGTATGCTCTATTTTTTATGTTGGTTTGTTTACGTTTGATCACGTGATCGGACCTGCGGGGAGTAAAGGAAACCTCTACATATTATTGTACTGTACGTTACTGAACCCGGATCTGTTTAATGTAACAAACTCATTCCATAATTCTCACTTTTGTGGTAAGCTTGACCGCAATATGATATGTTTGGCCAGGGCTTCTTTTAAGAAATGTCATTGAAGTGACATTCATAAACCACGTGTTAATGCGAAAACGCCGTACAGACGTGTATTTTGTTGATTTATATAGTGTTTGTTATTTGGCGATATTTTCAGTTGCTCTGTCTGATCTTTCGGCGAATTTATCTACCGTCTAGGGTTCGTACTGTCCGAATAGGGTTTAGAAATATTGGTGGTGGTGGTGGTAGTAGTAGTAATAGTAAGTAGTAGTAGTAGTAGTAGTAGTAGTAGTAATGGCGGCGGTGGCTGCGGCAGCGGCGACAGTAGCACCAGCAGTACCATCAGTACCTATCATTGTAATAATAATTGTAACTTGCCGATAATTTTTTTGCGGATGACTTGCCTCCCCATTCGGTGTATGGTGTGTAACTAACCATCTTATTCGAGCCCTTGCTTTCGTTTGTGATGCTTGCAAGTTACATTCTGTTATTCTTGTTAGGAGCGTTTTGCTTCCTAAACCATCTCCCCTTGCATTTCACGGATTTCTGAGTTGATGTTCGGTAATTTCAACAGTGAATGAATATGTGGCACAAGCGTGTAAATGTTATTGAAAGAATACGAGTAGAAGAAATATTTACATTGCCTCCTGTTTGCATGCTGAGCAGGATGTTTTTGGTTCTGCAATCTTTTGTTTACTCAAAATAAACATGGCTTTGTCTCCATTGACAGGCAATATGGTATAGAGGCAGGGTATTCTGTCTTTAAAACACGTAAGTTAAATATTTGTGTGTTCGTTGAGGATATTCTACAATTAGCCAGGCTGTGATTGTCATGAGCTGGAGGTGAATGGGCGCCAGAATGCCCTGTGTTTCCATCCCGTTCTCTAAATAAATGATACCCCCACGTTAATCAGAGATGGTACGTGAACTGAAAAGAAGTCAACTGAATCGACTACACATTCGTGCACTTACTTTTTCAGTTTGTGAAGTTAATTTAAAAATGGCTATCCTTGCGTTTACAGTAATTCTTCGTGGCTGGCAATACTAAGGTCTTATGAGAAATTGGAGGTTACGAGAACCGCGAAGGGTTAGAAAATGACGCACCGCAATAGTAATCCGGTAGCTGAAAAATTATTTTCATGTCACTTTAAGAGATGAGAATTTCTTTGTTCTGAGGCCACCGATGTTTCCTGTGCCCACAAATTCTCCATTCCACCGTATGCCTTCACAGCGTATACAGGTACTGTACAACATTAGGGCTGTTCGCAGAACTGGATGCAGGTGGAAGACTGCGAGTACTTTAAATCCGGAGGGACTGCTGCATGATGCAGTGCAACATATTCCTTCAATTGTGATAAATGTCGGAAATCGTATTGGTTTTAGAAAAGATAAAAAAATTGACTTTGTTTCTTGGTTTATTTAATGGTGATGTGTTACCACTATTGTTTGTGTAGTGTAAAGTTAGAAGACGTTGATTATGACGCCAGTTGTTCGAGGATGGAGGAAATGACTGCGCTATGTTTGAAGAGTTGTTCCTGAATTCGTCTGGAGGTACTGAGGAAACGTGCTAAAAACATCAGTCAGGATGAGAGATATTCCAGTTGAAAGTCGAATACGAAGCTGAAGTGCTAACCAGTGCATGGCAAAATTCAGTGTTTTCGTTCTGGAATGAGGACCTTAGGGCTTTATAATTGCCCGCATAATCACATACATTTGCAGAAATATGCACTTACACCGTACGAACGAATTTCAAAGCCCGAAACTGTTTAAAGAAGTGCTGTCAAATGGTCGTAAAGAACACAAAAATTAAGGCTAATTTTTCTTAGGTTATATACTGACGCTGCGTTAGATTCGGACGTTATTTAGCGTCGAAGAAGCTGATAGAACGACGTAACGTAAGGCAGAAATATCTGAGGAGGAAGTGGCTATGCCATATTCGAAAATACTTTCTGTGTATGTCTGTAGGTAATGAGGCCGATGTTCCCTCCGAGACTGGGCCCAGCGTTAAGCCTACATTTTGTGATAAGCTGATACGTTTCATAAATAATGTACTTTTAAAGCATGCAGACAGTTCACCTTGAAAAGAGTTTCCAAATTTGATTTGGTAGTATTTGTTATCGGTGATGTTCATTTTATAAAGATAAAAATGTATTGCTGAAACCTTGAGGTAATAATTACAGTCACTACCGCCACAAATTCTAATGCCAAATTGGAAAATATAGGCAGATTTTGTACATTTTATTAATTTCTTATTCGTTGCCTGTATTGAAGTTTAAAACTCATAAGTAAAAGTTGTAAATTCGAGTGAGAGCTCTCCATAATGTCGTATTGTGTGATGGGCAGTTCTTTGAGAAATCTCATTAAGCTGTTTTAGCGCCGTGTAAAATAGTTCGTCTCTACAAACTAAGTTTCAATACTCCCTTTCGCGAACTTGACTCTTTTCAGCGACGTGGGGGCATGTGGATGACAGAGATATATGTGGACGTTTCTGAATAACCTGCTGCCTCCATCAACTTGGTAAAAGTGTTTGTAGTAAGCGGCGTAATATACCGGCGTTAGATCCTCAATTCTCACTCCGAATGTCGTTTCGATGAATATCGCTTATTTGCTTTGGGAGATGAGCCGTTTGTGATTTCTGTATTATTTGTTCTCTTTAGGCGTTTAGTATAAAATTTGAAATACTGTGACCAATACCTCCAAGTCAGTTCGTTGTTGGTGGCCACCTGCCAACGTTGTCGAGGATCTGGCGTAAGGAAGGTGAATCTTGTATAAAAACGAAGGTTGTCTTCGATCAGTCAGCACTATGTTGTTTCCTGTTATTTGGTCTTCCTTTTGTTTTAACGCTGCTTCTTCATGATTTTGGCAAACACAAGATTAGTGTTAGTAATACCAATATAAAAGACGTACGGCAGTTAACACTTTGTACACAGAGGAAAAAAATGTCGTTTACACTTCAACCCGTAAACTTGTTGGGATCCTATTTAAGTTCGTTTTACTAGCTCAAAGATGCCGACCGCATGGGGGAACAAGGTATCCAACCAACTAGACGACACAACATGCTGTATGCTCAAGATCTTTTACAGTATTCAAGTCCTGAGTCTCTGAGCACAGTCTTTCCATTAAATATGGATGGATTTACGTATGTAGTCGGAACCTTTAGCGCGGAAGTTCTTATTCTTCTTATCTTGTTTGCGTGTGTCGTGTCTAAGGGCACAAGAAAACAAAACTTGCTTCTTCTAATGCTGTTCAGTGCCCCTCAGCGGTATCTTTAAAGAGCATGTAGCATTAATGTTAGCAAATTTAGCAGAATTAAGTTTTTAATGTGATACAATTTGTGATTATATTCTGCTTCAGAGAAAATCCCTACAGTCTAAGTTCCGTTTCAAAATCTGAAGATAATAAAACGCTAGAGTTGTTTATATATCTACCCATACTAATCACTGTGATTACTGTATATTGCAACTGCATTTTCCCAGTTGTTAGTATTGCGCTCCGGGAAACGGGGAAAATGAATAGGCAACAGACTGTACTTACTACAGTCAACGAAACTGCTGTATAGGAACAGACCCACATCTCAGTATGTCTTATAAATAGCTGTGCTTCTTCTGCGACCGTATTTCGATTGAGTTACGGTGTAGATTTCAATATTGCCTAAGCAACGCTTCCTTTCTCAGGAATAAAATTATTTAATACATACACTTTTAAAAAATACGCTTGAAAGCGCATGGTTCATCCTGTGCTTGTCTTAATGTTACCCCGTTTACCGGTAATGAAGTGCACTAATTTATATGCTTTGACGTTTTGTTGACCGTGCATCTCAGTATATTTATTTCAGTATTTAACCAACTTGATGCACAAAATTTGTTTCACAATAAGTTTTATTTCATGTAGGTGTGATGATACCAGAGGCTGTGTAATGCAATTTTGACCTCCTGATGATGAGCACATGTGATCGAAACATGTAGAGGCATGAAATATAACTTATTGTGAAACAAATTTTGTGCATCGATTTGGTTAAATACTGAGATAAATTTCTATGTTGTTAACATGCTAGGTTCCTCCAAGTAAGACTGTAATGTACAATTAATAGCACGATAATGATTTATGGGGATAATACGAATAATGTTTCTTCTGTTTATTTATTACCTTTTGGCCACCAGTTTTGATGTTTGTAGTAGAGATTGAGTCATAGTTTAAAGAATAACCTTCTGCGCCAAATATTCAACACTGTAAAATTATGCAATATATCACGAATAATAGACCCACAATCGGCCTGTTTGTATTGTTATTGACCTACATCGGTTTGTCGCGTTTTGAGCCTTTATGGAATTATTAGGTTCACAGTAAAACAACCATAATGTTTACTAAGCATTGAAAGATATATGTGAAACGGACAAGACATTTGTTTACGTGGAGGTAAAAACAAAATTTTTATATATTATTTCCGTGAGTTGTTTCCTTTAAAGGTCCTTGACTTACCCGGTATTTTTAAATAATAATGATAATAATAACTTCGGTGCAATTCCGTTCTTGTTTATTAACATTCTGAGTCAACAGCCAGAAGGGCAGTAACAGAAACAACACAGCATACAAACACATATAACAAAGGTAAATAAACAGGACACGTGTGAACAAACACAAGAAAAACAAACAGAAAAATACTTCACTAATTCATTAGGACATCGTATCGTAATAAAATCGCAATATTATTGAGGAGTTCGATGAGTTGCTTTCTGAAGACATAAAAATCACTAACAACTGAATTTGCCGCAGTGACACATCTGGCAGAGGGACGATTTTTTGAAAGATGGACTGACGTGAAACAGAGAAATTCTGGGAGGTTCCGAGTAAATACTAGAACACCAGTAATTTCCATGGAAGGTGGACAAGATTTAGAACCCCTTTCCAAAAATAAGAACATCATGTACAGTACAATTATTCTATCAAAATATTGTTGCCTGTCATGTAAAGTGCGTAAATTAAGAAACTGAGGAGCATTAGCATAGTTATAATCATTACTGTCTGGGGAAAAGAATCGCTTGTAGCAAAGAATACTGAGAATCACAAAATTAGCAGGACACCAACCTTATATTGAATCGATATCTAATTGTAACTGAGAGTAATAATTGAATGGCTCTACTGCACGAAAAATATTTGTATCATCGGCAGAATGAAGAAACTCGGAATGTGTTATTACATTACATATATTATCAATACAGACATTGAAGGCCGACGACCAAGTACAGAGCCTTAAAGAACACAGAAAAGAACTAAAGAAATGACGTCGAAAAAATACCAGAAATTTTAACATACAAAGATGTTGCAGTTTGATAGCTTAGGTACCAACTAACATAAGTACCCTTAAGACGAATGGAACTAAATTTACGTAAAGGCAAGGTATGTGACGAGATGTACAAAACTACTACAGTCAGAATACGCGTCATCAACTTGACGCTGGGAGCTAACTAAAGGGTTTATGTATCAAGATTAAGTCACCAATTTAGAGGTGGTGGTGCTGTAGTTTATAAAACCATGTTGACAGTAGTTAAGTCTGACCTGAAAATAGAGTGAAACATGATCATGAATCACAAATTCATATGCTTTAGAGGAATGATTAAGGATCGAAATAGGGCGATAAGTAACAAATAAGAAATTGTTGTCTTTTCTAAAAATAGGCACAATAGTAGCTTGCTTCTAAGAAGATGGAAACAGCTGCTGACAGACTAAGCTTAAAAATATACTGAAATAAAGGTACAAAAATATCAATACGGTACTTAATAATAGAGCCTGGAATACCACCAAGTCCCAACAGTTTTGGAATTCCTTGAGCCGGTTTACGTACATCCGCTGTGACAGGAAATAAAGGTAAATTATGTAACGAAGGAACGTCAAAAGAAGGTAATAGAAAGAGAATGAAGCTCAGAAGCTGTTTTATTGTACACCGATTAAAAATGTCTTGGCAAGGCTTGAGTTTGCTGGCTGCGAGAGCTTTGCTTCGCCTTCCTCAATGTGCACTTTTGGAAAACATTATCACCGTGTCAATTCAAATCGTTTCACTCGCCCGCGGCCTACGATAAGAGATATTTAATGATAATGCAGGGTGGCGCACGATACGATACTGATTGAAAGCGAAAGTAAAATTTTTAATATTCGTACAATGAAGATTACTGTTTTTGTGTGGGTGCAACAGGTCGTGGAGATATGTTAGGTGGCACATGTGACATGTGCTGAAACGCGAGAAATAGCGAGTGTTTTCCCTTCAATGTACAAGAGATGGCAGGCATTCAGGGGAAGGCTTAAGGTGCAGCAGATATCACAAACTATGCTGTTTTTTTGCCGAAAGTGTGGTGGAAACGCAGAGATGGTTTCACATTCGTCTTGGTACGCGGTAGGCCATTTTTCCATTATCTATTCGCGCAGTTCAGCAGTTTGAACACTATGGCACAGTTTTCGGAAACAGCTGTAGATGTGGTGCGCATGTGCGTAACCCACAGAATATCGACGCTGTGAGAGTAGCCATGCAAATAAATCCCAGGAAATTAATTTTAAAGATTTTATTTAAGCTTTCAGTCGAATTTCATTTCGTGCGCCACTCTGTACATTAGGCATTCTCTAAAACCTCTTAACATCGACATATCCTCGATAGAAATTGGTTATTTTTGTGTCAAAGTCTAAAGTAGGTCTAGGCTTTCTGGATAAAACTTGTGTGCCTTTCGCGGCAAGGACATATTTTTCCATTTAGTTAGTGCTCTGGTATTCTTACACGTGCTAAGGATACGACAAATCTTCAACTTCTGTAGGCTCTAAAGCTTAATCATTAGCTTGCGTAGCGTCTGATTATGAAATCCCCGTAGAAGCGGACAAAACAGATATCGGTCTATTACAGTGTGTGCTTGTATATGTATGTATTCTGACTGAGCACTATCAGATCATAGCATTTTGACGTGAATTTTCATGATTCTTACGTTAACATTCTTCTGCGCGAAAGTGAATCTGCTGAAATCGACCCTAAGTATGATTAGAGAGTACAAACCATCCCGAAGAGAATAAGAATGTGATGGTGACTGTCAGCCACTTCTACGCAAGTGCCTTGCGGTATCGTCTGTCTCCAATACGAACTGCTCGGCTAATGGCTATGAAACGTCACGCCGGTTTTCTTCTACCTCAGTCAGTAGGTTCAAGAATGTTGTCCATTTCATACCCACAGCACTTTCGATTTCAAGACAGCGGTTCATGAAAGGCAACTCCTATGCCTTCACTCCTCGTGCGAATTAAAAAAAAAACACTCTTTGCACTTGTGAACCTGGTTCATGACAATAATCTGTGTTAATTGTATCGCATTCAGGAATAAAGAACAGAAGAGCTTGATCTCCATAAATCGAAGAATCAGTTCTGGACTCCGGTTGTGTTTCCCTTAGAGTCGTTTCAGATGATGATGATGATGATGATAACAAGAAGTCCCTGTACCTGCGTCTATCAAATGCCGCCATGCGGTGGTTGGTTAGCTTCCTCTTTCGTTTTTGGGAGGCCGAATCTCAGATTAATGTCGGGCAGGTGTCTGTGAGTTCTGAGTGTGTCCAAAAAAAACGGTGGAACTGTACTTTAAAATAGACCACTACTGTTATTACACAGTTTGTACGTGCGCAATCTAGCAACATGGACTTACCTCATTGCACACGATGAGTTTAGATGCATACTGGGTTGCCGTCATCACTAATCGAATTGCCGAAGTCAATTTGGATGGTGGGTGCAATAACGGAAGATCATCATGTAGTTCTATATTCGGGCTAAAAGTACAGCTGTGTTTGTTTAAAGAAGATTTTAGTGACAAGAGAAACAGTCCACATGCAGGTTTTCTCTTTTGGCACATTCTTGCCAGCGCACACAGATAAAGAGACTGAAGACACAAACCGAATCATTCGTCCTCTAGCCACAACGTTAAGATTCATCCTCTAATTTGAATTCTGGTCACATGCCCAGTACGCGTGACATCACTTGGAGGAACGCAGTCGTAGGAAACAACTTTTTATTGCTGTAACGAAGTGTGCCAGCTGCACTCATCTACCATGAAATCAGAATACTAGTAAATATGCATGCAAACTGTACGCGAAACTTCCACGTCTGTTTTTCTTTCTGAAGGACTTAGCTGTAGTTGAATCATCTAGTTCTCATTTGTACTTCTTATCCGAATTTATTGATTAGGTTCATCGTAGCTTATTTTAATTACTGGGATCTGATCATGTTTTTCTGTGGTGCCAGTGGCATTGGCACTGTTAGCTTGTACTGCGGTTTCCGTAGAAGTTACAATCGCCTTGAGACAAGGGTGTTGTTTCTCAAATTAATTTAGGGTACTAAATATGCCATCTATCGTTGTAACTGTTCGTATTTGGCTTCTTGTCCGTTTTAGACTGACAGCATTTGCGGTGTCGTATTGAGAATAATGTTAAGCATTGTGCAGATTGAAGTGAATTACAATTTAATTCTTTACAGTTTATTCATGTCACTGTCCCGAAGTTTGCCGGTTTTTTTTTTGGGGGGGGGGGCTGATGCTTGGCTTTTATCCGAGTAATTAAGATTCATTTCTTATTTTCGTTATTTTGTACTTTCAGTTATAGAGCAGTACGTACTTTAAACCCCTGAACCATCATCCTTGTTTAAGGCCTGTCTTCCGGTTGCTGTATTCTGGCGTCATCACACGCCATATTGATGATCATGCGCATTAAAACATCAATTGGCATTATTCTTTCAGTTGCAGAGAGAACATGAGTGCAGATGGATTGCAAAATGTATAGTTCTTGACGTAGTAAACACACTTTACCAGGGAGTTCTTTACTTACAAAACGTCTTACAGTTTCATGGTACATGGGTTAATGTAATTTTATTTACGGCCATATGAAAAGTACGGCCTTCCCTGCGCCGATTTCCAGAAAACTCAAAAGTTCGGACAGCATTATGTGAAGATCTCTTGCACGGAATTTCACCCAATCGACAATAAATGTGTAACGTACAGATAGAAATTCATTTACGTCCATATGTAAAGTATGGTTTTGGCTGCGCCATTTTTTCACGAAACTCATAATCTCTCAGTAATTTTTTGAAGCCATATCTTGTGGCTTCCCCCTCCTCCTCCTCCCCCCCCCCAAATCGGATGTAGAAACTACTGGTACTGTACCCTTAAGTTAAATATGGCTTTCGCTATACTTATTTTCACGAAGCTCAGAACTGTTAAACTGCATTACGTAGATCTCCTGTACATAATATCACACAAATTTACAAATAAATACGGAAGATAACGAGCAGAAATTTATTTACACATGTAAGTAAATTGTGGCTGTCGCTGAGCCGATTCTCACTTAAGTTACGCTTATTTAATGACACGTTGTGTATATAGCTCCTCATCAGTTCTTTTTCTCCATATTCCTTGCTCTACCACTGATCCATGTATCCTTCTTAATATTTACCTCTCCCAAGTACTCAATCTTTTCATATCCATTACAGTCAAAGCCAATGTTTCACTTCCATACACAACACCTCGTTTCATCATCTGTTGTTTATCTTAATTTTAATTGCTTGACTCATGGTTGTATGCCTAAATATTTGCCTTCGACTGTAAAACATCTATTACCTGCAGCAATTCTTGATTTTATTTCGTCACTTATAACATTTTTTGGGTTTTTCAAGGCACATAAATATCTAAAATTCTGAACCCCTTCAAATATTTATCCATTCATTATCAGATATTGCTCTAAATTTGTTATATTTCTGTTTAGTTTCATATATTTTGTTTTGCTGTCGTTTATCACCAACCTAGTGCTTACTGCAGCTTCTTTAATCTGTGTTACTACTTCTTTAATTGCTCTTAACCATGTCCCGTATCAACACATCATCTGCATATGCTTATATACTGTCTCGTTCTGTTAAGCATTTTCCACTTGCGTTGGTCTCTATATTCCTTATCACCTCCAGCACAAAGTTGAACAGTGTTCTAGACTGTGCATGACCTTGTCTCAAACCTGATTCTGGGCCAAATACTTCGGTCATTTGACCTTAGATTTTTCACTTGTCCTTTTGAATCTTGCAAAGTCATTTTTATTAAGTTCACTAATTTCTTTGGAATCCCAAATTCCTTTAAAATTTCGTATAAATGTGTTGTATTTATTGAGTCATAGACCTGCTTAAAATCAGTTAATAATAAGTGCAAATATAAATGAAGTTCATAATTTTTTTCAAGAGTACTTCTAAAAATAAATAAATTGTCAGTAGTTTATCGTCCTTTCGTAAAACAACACTGATAGCCTCGTAAAATTTCCTCTGCATAAGGGACCAGCCATCTACTCAGAATATTAGTGAAAACTTTATAACATACAGTTAATAAAGAGATTCCCCCATGAGTGCTACATTGCATTTTATCTCCCTTCTTATGTCTAGGCTTATAATTGCAGTTCTCCAGTTCCCTGGCATTTTTTTATGCCCGTATTACTTCGATTAGTGCATGAGTTTCTTCCCATAATTTTTCATCTCCATACTTGACAAGTTCTGCACTGATACTGTCCTCTCCTTGGGAATTATTATTCTCTAATGTTCTTATTATTTGTCATGCCTCATCTTTTGTTGGGGATTCAGTTTGCTCTTCTGGTCCTTGATATATTACTTCTTCCCTTATCTTCACATTATCCTTACTATTAAAAGTTTCATAAAAATATACTCCTTCCATCTTTCCATTATCAATCTGTGATTTCCAGTTAAGTTATTATCCCTTTCTTTAGAAATAGACGTTCGTGGCTGGAAACCGGCCTTCTTTCCGCGAGCTATTGTATAGGATTTTCTTGCTGCATTTTTTATTGGCTTCCTCCATATCTTCCAGCATCTTAAGGTCATGGGATCTTTTGTTTTCTTGGCTTCCCTGCGTTTATTTTTGTAATTCTCAGTATTCATTCACATTCTCCTTTTCAGCATTTTGATTCGGACTTTCTTTCTTTCTTCCACCTTTATCTGGCATTCCTCATCATACCGATCATCCCTCTTCTTCCTTTCTTCATATCCCACTACCTCACTGGCATTCGTTGTCGCCATTTATTAATATTCTTCCACTTAGTTTCACTTTTTTCCTCAATCTGATTATTTTCTTGCTCACTATTCAGTAATCCCCTTCCTTATCTCTTCTTTATGTATCCTCATAATTTCCGTATCCTTTAACTTATTAACGTTATACTTCCTTTGTCTTGTACTGTGTATTTTTGTAATTTTATATTTTCTGCCGATAATTAATTCAAACTAAATGATGATCCAAGTCTCACCCTGCACCTCCACAACTTCTTACATCCATATTTATTGATGCATGCCTTCCATCTACCAATAGGTGGCCAATCTGATTATTAGTTCTCCCGTCAGGCGATTTTCAAGTCTCCGTATGTTTGTTTTTGAGTGGGAAGTAAGTAACTTACTTTTTATTGTCATATTACTATTAGAGGCAAAATCAATTGCTCTGATCCCATTTTCATGTATTGTTTCATGCAGGCTCCAGTGCCCTATAACTGAATTAAAAATTTCTTCTTCCTATTTTTGCATTAAACACACCCACTATAGTTTTTGTATCATGCGGTGGAATTCTATGATGTGTGTGATTAGGTTTACCGTAAAAAGAGTCCTTAACTAGCACGTGCATTTATTCCGTAGGTGTAGGTACCGAAATTATTGTAAAATTATAAAAAAAAAATTTCTCATTCTCACTGAGTATATTCTCTCATCCACTTCCTCAGAATTCGTAATTGCTTGTTTATACTTCCTGTTAATTAGAAAGCCGGTTCCAAAAGTGTTACTTTCATTAACACTATATCAATATGAAGCACCCTGTATCCAGCACGCCACTCCCCCTCCATCTTATCTCTTGGATTGCTGCAATATAAATTCTATATTTTAATGTTATTTTAACAATTCCTGCCCTATACAGACTGAGTAAAAAGTGATCCCGTTACAGGCCCGGTGTGGCCCAGAGGGTGGGTAGAGGTATAGCTCTACTCTTCCATGACCGCGGCACTAGAAGGGGGTGAGTGGTCAGCAGCACGCCCCGGCCGCACTTT
>Ga0123352_10007342_pt1 | contig 16984 bp, 17 predicted proteins | sample TergutLab28metaG_FD_89700 | JGI IMG/M metagenome (GOLD analysis project Ga0123352, IMG submission 89700) | Labiotermes labralis P1 segment gut microbial communities from Petit-Saut dam, French Guiana - Lab288 P1 | ecosystem: Host-associated > Arthropoda: Insects > Digestive system > Gut ... | reverse complement strand
GGGACAAAAATGTAGGATAGACAGATCTATAAAAAAGTGAAAAAGACTGGATAAAGAAACAAAAGGGGGGGGGGGGGTGGGCGGAGACCCAAAGCAAAGCCACAAGGAGATGAATGGATGAAGTGAAGGAAGAGGTTATGAATAAAAGGATGAAATAAATTAAGTTATGAACTGTGTAAGGAAGTAAATGATAAGAATAAGCTTGTTTTTCTCCATGTGAATATCTGAAGATGTGTGTATTTTATACATACAAAGTGTACATAATTTAACAGATACCCACACTTATGCCTCCTATTACAATATCACACACAAATTGACTAGTGTTACATATGTCCTTCTCACATATCAACATCCAGACTATTGACTCGCATTTCTAGCTGGAGCACAGCTTAATGAAACGACAAATCAACCCTCTGGTATTCACATTGTTTTATCAAATACAATCAAGTCTAACACCCTAAGAACAGACAAAACCTCTGTGTACAGCAGTTTCTGAGCTATGGTCATTTAACACTTTGAAGCCCAAACCCAAGCCAACTTTCTGCATGGCCCACACCCCAGCACAGTTCATGTTTATATATTCGTCTATGTATTATAATGTTCATAGCTTGAACTCAGGTTTGGATCACGTGGAAAAATATGTCAAATGTGCCTGGGTTTCTGGACCCAAGAAAATGCTAAAGGGCTGGAACTCTATATGTTAAACAGTCTCCAGAACAGTAACAGTTGTCAATTTTAAACCCCCTTTTTACTTAATGGATTAAACCCTTAGGATATAACATTTAGCATATTTATCTCCTATGTTGGTTCAACATGTTATGTTTAAAGAAAATCTGGGATGTACTCAGGTTTGGCTGTGCTGCATGACACTTCACTCTCCACAAACAAAACAGGAATACAAGAAATTCAAATACAACCTTTTTACTTCAGCACTCTCACAATCATGGGACACAGCCCTAGGTCTTGGTATATGATCCTGGGACCACATTATGACACACCAAACTGTTAGTCAAATTACAAAAATCCTACCATCCTTCCTGTGGAACATACTGAAAACATATGCAAAGAAGCTGATTTTAACATATTTTATCCATTTTTTAAACTGCCAGTACAGGCTTCATCATCAGAAAGAGTTACATATCCCACCACAGCACTGTGATATGCAGTAATTGCTGCACTTGGTATTTATCTAACTGAAATGCTGAAGACACTGGAAACTGAAAGAGGAAACACTAGATCACACTTACATCCACCAACAGCTAACTTAACAAAGTTTCAAAAGGGAGTGTACTACTCGGCAATTAAAATTTTTAACAACCTTCCTCACGAAATCAAAGACTTGGCCAATGATATATTACCGTTTCAGAATGCTTTAAAGACGTTTTTACTTGCAAATTCCTTTTATAATAGTAAGGAATATTTTAATTATCGGAAACATTCCATTGAAATTTAAATGAACAATTAATTTCAAGTACCTTAATACTGTACTTTATTTATAGCTAAGAGTCTTCCAACTCTGTGTATATTACATTAGTATGTAAGTGACAATGTCTATATCCACAGAATTGTATCCTAATTTGGATTTACAGAACGCAAATAAATTACAATTACAATTACTCTGTGTAGAACTAACTTTGGAAGAGGCCATGGACCTGTAACAAGACAGACTATGGAATGATGAATGACTGCAGAGAGAGGGAAATCTTCATTTCAGGCACCATATTCTTTCACTGTTAACTTGTGAGAAACCCCCAAGACCCAATAATAGAGTTGTAGCATGAAAGAATAGATAATAACAGTATTTTAAAATGACAAATGTAAGAGTGGGTCCATGGAAAAATTCCACCCCACAATAAATTATCAAAACTCAAAGTACATTACAGTTATTTTGAATCATACCAAACCTGAACTTGTAGGCAACTAGCAGGACAAACAACAAATTAATATAAAATCAATTCCAACTTGAGCATATGTTGGTGGTGTGACTAATGCCTCTGATTGCAATTTTTCCACCTCACCAGACTCTGCCCACCTTGGACACTAATGGAAACCCACTTGTGAAGTTGGGACACCTGTTAAGGTGGACTCACCATCCCTCATCAGGTGGAGGATCTGGTACTGTTTAGGAGATTAATCACACATTAATATCAGGCACATACAAACGAACCGTTTTAGGATACTCATAGGTGATGGTACTGGAGCAGAGAATTGTGCTCCTCTGGGTTATTATGCAGCGAGTAGTGGTAACTTCTTACCTATGTTTTGGGACAACCTATCACCCCATCTTCAGGGGTTAAGAATTCTTGACCTCTGAAGATGGGATTGATAGGTTGACCCGAAACGTCAGTAAGAAATTACCATTACTTGCTGTGTAATAACCCAGAAAAGCACAGTTCTCATCTACTGCATGCTGGAAACCTGACATCATGCATACTGGAGCAATTAGAATATATAACCAGAGTCACTTAGACAGGAGTTCCACTAAGCCAGAAGTTGGTGTATCTTGCCTGCCAAGAATTCCTTAGGCTGCTACCTAAATCACTGTACCACAACCTCCTGCACACCATTTTCTAATTTGAATTTGGGGGATTTCTTTAATGGTTCAAAAGTGTAAAAACACTATGATGTTAAGCTTGGGCTATGCAAGATGTCCGAGAATGTCCCACTGCATGGCATTCCGAACCATTAAGTATCATTCAAACACATGTTGTGTTTTGAAGTATACTCATTGGGTCTTTATATATGTATTAATGCAAAAGAATGAGCCTTGTTAAGCAGGATGATGCCGTCAGTGAGCTGAGCCAGTGTTTACAACCGAATACCATGGAATGGGGAAGTGTTTGAACACAGCCCAGACTTCCACCATGTGACTTTCACACCTCTGCAGTGTTAAATACAGGCTTCAGGTTGTATGTCTGTGTCTGAAAACAACATGCAGAAGATTGTAGTACAATGGTTAAGGCAGCAGATCAAGAAATTCTTTAAACATTGTAGTATCCTCACCTGCACATCAATGTAACAACAGGTCTCCAGTCTGAATACCTGTGGTGATTTTTTCTAACCACCTCAACACATTCAGCTGTCAGCATCCTCAAATGGGCATGCCTTGTAAATCTACAGTGGATATGGTTGGGCTTGAATTTAAGTCTTGTAACACATACACCGTTACTGCAATCACAGACCACGAGGTGCCCCAGTACTGATAAATCTGGTCCTTCTTAAGATTTCTATAATCTGTGATTGAAATTTCTTTGAAAATTCCTGGCATTCTCAGCCTTTCACTTATGGTGCAGAACCTTACAATGACACATTTAATTCAGGTATAAGAGATTTTAAATCCTTAATAAATATAAGGAAGTGCATTCAGCAACTGCACTAGAAAGTTCTTGACATCCACTCATTTCTAAGATAAAGTGTAGTAATCTACAGTACTTTATTTCCATGCTGTTATTCCCATAGGAATATCAAGATTGCAACAATCCCTTTAAATCACTAAATAATTCATCCACAGGTTTCTCTGTGTCATATTCTTTAGCCTTGAATTGTTGTCTGTGACCATCCACAGGTTTAGGCATGCCTGAGAGTTGACATGGCAGTGGTGGAGTGAAGAAGTAAGGATGAACAAGTGCCTGGAAATAAAGAATACTTGTAAAGAACACACCACACAATACAAAAATTCCAAAAGAGACAAATATTGACACAAATGCATGTTAAACAGACTAGAAAGTTAACACTGTAACCCAGTGTGAACAATGTTGTAACAAGCAAGACTTTTCCAGTGCTCAATATATTCCATTATCTTCCAAAATAAACACACAGCTAATATCATGGCTATTTAAATGAACATTACTTCTGATGTACTTGAGTTATAGCACTCAGTAAGCATAGAGATGGGATGTCTCACATAAGAATATTACCACTAGGTGGCAGTCAGTACCCAGTGATCTGAAAAATAAAGCCTGCCCTTCCCAATGGCAGGTATATTTCTTTCTTCTGTTGAATTCAGGAAACATAAATTAAAAATTAAACTTTGCTTATTACAGCCACGCAGTCTTGAAGGGTTTCAGTTACCTACTTGGCCAAAGAAAATGTAATACTGAGGTTAAAAATGTACCACCCTGCAAAGTAACTACTACAGTCAATTACATTCAAAGACTAAAGAAAGTGTCAATCAAACATACACCATACCTGTTTAGCTTTCAGCCTTCTATCAGTATTATATACCAGAAACTTTTTCACCAGATCTATGGCTTCTGGCATGCAGTCAGGGAAAATCTGATCCCAACTCACTCCTCGTGTTTCTGGAAATGTTATTTTGTTGAAATCTGGTAACTCTGTCATTCCTGGCCATGTTTCTGCAGTTGGTGTTCCCAGTGTCCGTAACACAATTGCTAGTTGCTCTATGTCTGTTTCTCCCTACGAACGATAAACAGCATGTTGCATACTCTAACAGTGTGTGAATATCCACAAAATATGAAAAATAAAACTTCTGGTAGGCTGGATTCCTGGCAGGAACAAGAGATGTTTCTCTTCTTTAAAAAAAAGAAAAAATAAAAAAAAAAAATAATAATAATAATATATATATATATATCCAGACAACTCTGAGACCCACTCAGTCTCCTATTCAGTGGGTAATGGGGGTACAGCAGCTGGGGCATGATGCTAACCACTCACCTCCATTTTGTGCTAGGGGTTAGGAAGAAGTGGAGATATACTTCTTCTCTCTCTGTATTTCATGGCATGCAGAGGGATAACTTTATCTTTTTCCTTTTAGGCCAAATCCTGAGTTATATGTCTATGAACTAGCTCCCTAAGATATAAGTCTTGAAGCATGTCTTGTCTTCTTAGGCTGACAGCCATGCCAGGTGGTTCAAACAAACCAAAGTAACTGAGCCTGTCTCCATTCGAACCCTCATGACTGAGAGAGAGTCAGTCTGTGAAACATCAGTTAATTTGAACAATCTGATACAGCTCTTAGCCCAAGAAGATGTTATTAGATTTACTTTCCTAACGATTTTCATTCTTTCTTCTCAACTCTCATTCAACCAACAGCTGGCATTTTAAAAGAATTGTAAAAAGACCTCCTGTTTTCAAGCTATATTCACAGCCCATTATCATACCTTAAACGACATTCACAGATGAACCACACAAATTACAGAGTTCCTTTTTATATAATTTCCTATGTTCTCAATTTACTTAATCTTACTCAGACTAAAAAAACAGAAACACAATTTTATATGACAATGCACATAACTCTCCTCAGATCACTTGCACATAGCAGCAGGCAATGCAAAAATTGCTGCTGTTCCAATCTGAAATAAGTCAGGGTCACGTATATTACTTCAATGCACTGCAGTTAATATGAGCTTTTTACCCATCGTATTTAAAGATGGCATGAGAAATGGTTTGTTTTGGCTCACAGACATTTCACAAACACAAGGTTCACTGTATGTCAAGTTCTGCTGATGAAAGCATGTAGGATGTATCCTACATGCTTTCTTTCACACTATTTTCAATGCAAGGATTTCTATCACATGCTTTATCCTTTATTGTGGGCCACAAGTAAACCTCAATAAAATAGCTTCAGACTTGCTGAATGAGGAAGCCAAAATCCCCTGATTATTATTCCATCACCAAAAACACTGTAAACAATGCATACGATTATGTGCAGTTTAAGTTGCAGCACTGTAGTGTTGAGAAAAGGCTTACATTCTCTCAAAACTGGAGAGGTGTTCAGGAAATGGTGAACAGTGTGTGTAATATACTGATGCAAATTGTTTTGAAGAAAAAAATTGGCTCTACTATAATTGTACTAACAGCACACCACAGACAAACCTGAACATCATGCAATGGCACATGCAGACTAACACAGGAAACCTGCTATTGTAAGAGTTCATGTAACGAGTCAAATGACACCAAACTTAACCTTAACTTACTGGGAACAGGGGAGAATATGTCAACATTTCCCCTAGGATGCAACCAACAGCCCATAGGTCAACACCTTCTGTATAATATCGGGCTCCATACAACAATTCAGGAGCGCGATACCATCTAGTGGCCACCTGATGCGAGTATGGACGATTTTGTTGTGCCCAAAACATCCGGCCAAGTCCCAAATCTGCTATCTTCAGCACTCCATCCTTGCTTACCAGCAAGTTTGCTGGTTTCAAATCCTATACCAATGGAACAGTAACCATCACTAACCTTCCTTTATTGAAACAGAACATGCTATTTAAATTACTCAAAATGTAATATGCATTAGAAACATGGGCACTTTCAAGCAAGAGTTAATATAGACACTTCAACAACCAACCCAAAATATGTTGGACCTAAGATGCTTCTGAGTGATGATAATAAAATAATTAATTATGCCTCTTCCAAAAATTTCTATCACACAAAACTGCCAATATGAATACACAACTAAAAGTAGAATTCATAAAACCTACTTTTCTGTTGCAGAGACTTGCAGTCCATCTCTAAAAATACTCTGTTATTACTGATACTCTTATTTTATATTGGATACAACAGTATAGTTACATTACATTTTAATCTTTATCATTTCAGATAGATGACAGGAATTAAACGATTCTGAAATGAATGGTACAAAGCATCCTATTAACTTAATCTCTGTATGTATTTGTGTTATGAAAATTAACAATCACTGGTAAAGGCACTAACTTAAGGGGAATAAGTCACCAAACCTAGTGAATTTCAATTACAATGAATGACAAAATGTCATATTTCTGATTAGTGACTTTATTGGGGTTTTTAGAATCAAACTACAGAAAAACTTAGACATCTCCATGCTAAAGTGTCTAGTGTGTGTAATTTAATACAACTATTTTATATGATGTTCTATCTGGTTAGAGATGGATACAAATTTGACTTTGTGCTTGTTACAATCTGAACAGCTGTTGCTACAAAAACTACTTTATACAGCATAGTGGTGCTATATATGAGGCAAGAAGAGTGTGGTTTGTGTAATTTTGACTCTTATCAAGAACCCCTAATGTATATGTGATATGACAGAAAAGGTTTGTGGACAATATAAATTTCAGTTTGGTGATTTTGCCAGAAAAAAAATGGAGACATTCTTGTATCTTTCAGTAACTTTGCCCGTGATGAATTGGCAACACTGGATAAGAGAGTCTCACCCTGTGCATAATGGAGTGTTCATGAAGATAGGCAACACCTTTCAGCAACATGGTCATGTAAGTCTTTATCTGGGGAACCATGAGAGGATTCTCAGCATCCCGTAACATCTCCCACAGCCCTGATGGCATGAATTCAAACACAAGGACAAAACCAAGACCCTGTGGGAAGACATCTAACAACTGGATCACCTGGAAAATAACAGAGTACTCAGTGTCAACAAATCTTACAATGGAAGTAAAGTGTGTCAATAAATGATATGGTATGACACAAGATGATCTGAAATATAAACAGCCAGGACCCTTGAGAATATAATGTGGGCCATGCCATTGCTCAGGCAGTTAATCACCAACCTCACACCACAGAGGTGTGGGTTCAATACCAGGCAAATCCTTGTGGGGTTTGTGGAAAGACAAACTGGCCCTGGAACACAATTTTCTACAAGTACCGTACTACAGATTTCCCTGTCACTATCATTCCACTGATGCTTCATGCTCATTCATTCATCTATCACCAACAACATATAATTTCAGCAGTTGACAGCAGTGTTAAATAACATACTTATATCTGTGTGTGTGCGTGTGTGCGCGCATGTGCGCTGATTACTTACCCAGACTTTAAAGTGGTTAATGCATTATTCTAAGAAAGTGTATTAACTGCTGAGTTATGTAGTTTTTAATAAAATACAGTAAGATGACAATCAATAACGAAAAAGGAGGATCAGGGAGGAAGTGAGCACAATTAACTCTACAGGTATCATTTCAGGATATCGCTAGAAAGTCTGACGAAGACCACATAAACCTTGGTCAAGATAACACGTTCACATGGGGATCTGAACCAGGTTGTCAATCTAATGTGAGTTCAGACATGTTACCAATGTCTGACGCCACATAATACATAAAGGACAATTAGGGTGGCAAATGATGCTGTTATCAATGAAAGGGGGTGAAAAGTTCCAACTACCGCCTAATGTTAAAAAACAGAGCAACATACTACAACAAATGAGATGATTAAAACAGAACTGGTTTCAGTCCTTACATATTCACAATCAATTTCTTGCAATGCCTTTATCTCCCTGATCACAGTAGTTGGAATTCCATCTTCCAATTTTTTTAAGAGCACTCTCTTTAGCGCAACTTCCTGTCCAGTGCCAAGTCGCTGTCCTCTAAGAACCAACCCATGAGCACCTTCACCAATTCTACCAACAACTTTGTACTGATCCATAAGAAATTACTCCAATATCTGTAACAGTCACACATTATATCAGTTGCCCTAGTTGAGTTACACTGTTCTGTGACATGGAAAATAACCTTCAATACATGTAAAGTCAAGAATATGTTCAAGGGACTTTGGAAGTTCTAATACATCTACAATTCAGCAACAAGCAGGCCTACACATGGCCACTACAAGCAGAGTTGCTACCCAAATTATTCAGTATGTCTGTAAAGTCTGTAGACAACTTTTCATTGAGGTCTTCCCCGTTCAAAATGTTTTTGAATGTGATGCTTGAATTATAGAAGGACTCACAATGCCATTTTACTGTAATAAAAAAAATAAATCAGATTATTTTGGTATATCTCTGAACATCATGGTTACTATAAGGAGGCAGATAGTTAAACAGCACAGATCATAGAAAGGAGGGTGTACGATTAGTTACAACACAACACATCAGATCCAGAAAATACCTACAAATACACTAATGTTGCAAAACATTTTCCAGGAACAAAATACACAGTAACAGACTCAAATGTATAGACTAAATCACTAAATATGTTGACTCAAGTGGTAATGCTTTTAACTTGTGTTTGAGAAGTGCCTAGTTTGAATTTAGGCTACAACACTATCCTCCCTTAGGTTTCCCCTGGTTCACCTCAATTCCTACAGGCAAATTCCAAGGCAGTATCTTAAATATGGTTATACGCACTTTCACATCTTCATTCATGATTAATCATCCAATTATTCAATGTTACTAAGTCTTATATTATTAATAAATATGTTGTGCATTTGTTGGTCTAGATAATAAACTGTACAAGATGCAGAGTACATACATTAAAATAGAGTCTAAGACATTGACAGTGTCAATGAATGTGATAATGCAGCTAAAAGGTAAATGTGTGAATGTTGGTGGATGCCATGACAGCATACATAGTGTGTATGTGTGTAGTGGGGGGGTTCAATGCCACTCAGTGGCAAGCTTCAATCCTTGGTTGCTCTACCTGTGGTGAAAAACCCTAGTACCTATTGAATACAAGGCTGGGCAGACCCCACAAATGGTCTGCATGCTCTGGTTAACAACCTTAGCCCTGAACCAAAATTTCTCTGAACAATAAATAAAAACAACGTCAAATCACAGTATTAACAACGTCTTGGCAATTTTACAGTATGTTTAAAAACAACCACCGGTTTATCAATACACCACTGCACTATGAAAAATAATGACACATAAATTTCACACACTTAACATTCTACATGGATATAGTAAGGTTAATTCCACACACATTCGAGCGGCCTGCCAGCATTCGTGGGCACATAAGTGAGGTCCAATTAATACGAGGCAAATTCAAATGCTTAGGGCAGAGGTATCCACCCCGCTACCACATTCATATGTCATACGCAATGAAAAATTACACAGCAATTTAGGAGGTTTGGAACACCACTTACCCATTTTTACATGGCAGCCCGCGTTCCACCCCACAATAATGATTGTGGGCCTTCGCCACGAAAGGTTTCACAGGCCTGATTTAGGGACTTACGGCGGTTTTTGAAAGCAATATCAAAAAACTCTTCTGTGGAACATCCTGTTGTGCTTTCGTGACAAGTGCAAACAACACCTACAATCTCGCTTTCCGTCAGCACAACGTTGTTTCTATTCAAATGCAGCAAACTGGTACACTTTCGAACTTTGCCAGTCATCTTCTGTCAAGTTCAATTATGAAAATTAAAAATAATACCAACATGCAGTAACACACTACCTTGGGACCCCCGCTTTCGTTATGCATTCACATACTAAACCTTTACATGTCACAATCTCCATGACAACCAGCCACCCGCACACTTTCATACATTGGTCATAAGTCACTGAGAGAACCGTTGGGAAACATGCACATTTATGAGTTCAACCAAGGTCACGGATTACTTCAATTTAGGCGAAGCAGATATATACTAACTACAGCGGTAATTTTTCTCCCTTCAGTTTGCGATAATGGACTCTAGTCACGAATTACGATCTACCCCTAATCCATGGTACACATAATACACAAACCTGTGTTTACCAACAAAAAACGCGGGAAATAAAAATGGCTGAGAAATTGAAGAAGAGGATAATAGCAACACTTAAACTTCACGGTTTATCATTAAGAAGGTTACGAATGTTGTAGACTAAACACCCTGTGTGAATTACTTATTTTATTTGCTTTTTATGTAAATAATTATGCTAACACGAAAGGCATTGTACAGCACTAGTGTAAAATGTCTAGGTTAAGCAACATACTGTCTCTTACATGTACTAGCAGAATTTAAGTTAGAGATGGCCTAGAAAGAGGCAGTTTAAAATGCCGATAGGTTTGTGAGAGGATAAAAATTAGAAATAGTGAATCTCGTACGTAAGAAACGTGTATGGTTAATGTTTTTCTATCATCATCAGACTGAAATTTTTCATTGGGTGGTTATGACTGGGAGGGTTAATTACTTAGCAGGTTGTATTTATAGGAAAGTTTTCTTACTTCCATCTTATTTCAGCGAGGCGTGCAACCTGATGGTTTCACAGCTCTTGCCTGTTGAGGAGACAGAACACAATGAATGGCTTGAGAAAGTGATAGAAAATATTCAGAAACAGTCACTTGTAAGCCCAGTACTGGAAAAGCAGCACATTGAATTGGCAATTCAGGTAATGATATTTACATCTTAAAGTTGATATAATTATGTTGCGTGTTGAAGTGTTATTATTTTGTTTTATGTTTGCAGGATTGCATTAGAAGTGGTTTGAATGAAACTGAAACAATTTTAAATATTATCAGTGCTTTTGAGGTGCCTCGTTTTGAATACAATTCAGAGAGAAAAAAATTTTTGAAAGCAAATACTGGCAGTGACCATGCTGAAACACCACATCTCTTTGACTTACCATCAGCAAAAGCCAGCCTCTTCAGAGAAAGGTATGGAAGAGAACTACTTGAAATGACATGACTATCAAGATAATTAAATCTGAGTTCAATAAAATTTTAACTGGTAAATCCTGTGGATATTTATTTGGTTTGAAAATATATGTTTTGGTATCCTTTAATACTGTAGCACTAACCTAAATATCAAGCCTTGGGATGAAGAGTTATAAATTATATTGTGTACTACTGTCAGTTCACTTAGGCAGCTCCGAGGGTTATATGCATGCCAGTACAAATCTAGAACAGTGCTTGAACTGACATGTACATGCACTTCCTCACTTGTCTGAGCAGCATTTCTTCAACAGTATGCAAGTAATTCATGCTCAGGTTTCTTAAATAACTAGAAGATTGGGCTTGTTATAACTCCATTGATCAGTGTAGTCTGTGAAGTTCATATAGAATCATATCAAATAAATGTATTTATTATCTGCCTCTTCCAGTGACCCCACGTGGCCCTCACTCATATATTTTATGTGACCAGAAATGTTTGTGAATATTTTAACATATTTTATATCAGGTATGCTATACTTCATCAGCGTACCCAGCGACATGAACTGTTTACTCCAGCAATACCGGGAATGAATTCAGATGATGCTGGCCACAAATTCAAGTTGCAACCCATAGAGTTTCTTCTCAGTTCTTCAGGAAAAGTAACAGAAGCAGTTGTTCTAGGTCTTCTTACGCAGTTGCGTGAGGGTCGATATTATCTTGAGGACCCTACTGGGATCCTGCAGTTGGACCTATCAGAAGCAATATCCTTCATTGTGTGCTAAGTGTGACAGCTACTTGGTCATTATGGGAATGTACACTGAGCCATCTTCACACAGTTATGCTACTAGTTTTTCCCCCATTTAGCCTGCATCCAAGTATTCCAAGAGGCCTGCTTCCACACCAAACTTTTCCCATTATGTTACATTTATGGTTTACTTTCACCATAAGGATAAAGTAAAAATTTCAACTTAGTAATTTTCTTCATTGTTTGTGCCTTTCTATCAAATTCCAGAGTCCCAGTTCCCAACCATCTCCTTCCAAATCCCTGATACTTACATTCATAATAATTTTTCCATATATTTTGATACTGTATGACCAATGCAGTTAAAACAGCATCAGTTATTATCCTAATTTTCTCCATCTGTAATGCTTGGGTTTAACTTGTCCCTTTTGTACTGTTCTCAAAAATATTTTTGGAGTACAATTATACAAAGTAATAGGTAGTTTCAGTGTTTAAATTTTGGACAATAGAATAAAATAAAATAGGTGAGGCAAATAAAATAAGGTTTTCCTTAAATTCTGTACACATTTCATTACAAACCATGTAAGTGATAATGATTTTATATGAATCTGAATGTTGGAGTTTTGAACCTAAGATGGGGAAATTACAACAAAGACAAACAGAAGTGCATTCTCATCAGATATTATCAGGGTGATGAAATCAAGGAGGATAAAATGGGCAGAACAAGAATGCATGGGAAAGATGCAAAATGAAGGTGCCACGGATGGAACTAAGGTGAACACAACAGACTAATTATAAAATGAAAATAGAAGAGGAGTGTATGTGTGTGTGTGTGAACTAGATTTGAAGGGGTCATGATGTGGTTGAGTGATGGGATTTTTGTAATATGGTGGAGTTTCAGGTTCCATAGAATGGGTGAGGTTCTTAATCAACTAAGTCAGTATTGTGCCAGTGTTGAGATTGTCTTGCTGAAGATTCAAGTAACTGTCACTTCCTTGGAAACAGGAAAATTTTCAGAAAAGAACATTAACAATAATATTATCATTTTCCAGCATGTTTTCCAGATCACTGTCTTAATTACCTTTATTAGTTTTTGTCTTTTTCCTAATTATATGGGAACTGTTCAGTGCTGTTTATGTTTCTGATATAATAGTATTCATTCAAAGGGAGCTGGAAGGCCAGGTACTCATGTCACAGTAGGTATGTGCAGTAAATAGTGGTTCAGTTATTCCAAAACTTACCCAAGAAACAATGTTCCTTCACTTTGATTACAAAAGCCTGCTACTGGACCCTGTTCTTTACTGGTTAAACCCACGTACAAATATCACAAACATCAGTAGTAGGCTTCTCTTAACATAGTTCCCTTACTTTAACCAAACAGATCTGTCTTGTACTCATGGACTAAACTGGTGCCAGTTGTCCTATCTGAACTCTTCGTGATTCACAAGGAAAAATGGCTAATGACCTTAACCAAACCTTTACAGATATCATACAGGCCTTCATACTGAAAACTGCTTTGTATTGGCTGAAGGATGTTATGAAGATAAGGTATTTCATGTTTCTGGTGTGGGGTTTCCTCCACCAGAGCCCTCAGATACTAGTCGGTATGTTAATTATGTCTACACGTAAATTTTAATATTACTCACAATCGAGCATGAATGCTCTTCTTGTAACAGGCATACTGAAATATCATATTCTGCTTTCTTTGTATGATTTTGTGCTACAGAGCTTTCTTTGTACAGCTTCAACCAACCATATCTCCTGTGCACGATCAAAAAGTATAGAAATAATTAATTTTCACAAACAATAAATTTATTTGTATGATTATTGTGTAAAAGTGAACTATGAGCATTTACTGTCTTTTATGAGTAACTAATTCTGTCCCTGGTATTATTTTATATGTGAAATGGCTGTTCTTATATTTCATGATCACCACAATAAGGCTAATTTTCATTTCATTACTTATAATAATGCTTTTATTATATATATATATATATAAATAAAATGAGTACAGTACATCTTCACTGATGTGTAAATTGAATTGAAAATTATATGTTGTAATGATGAAAAGTGAGAATAGCTTTTTCTGCAGTACAGTGTGTAAACAAGCCAGTAAATCTTTCAATCTGACTATATTTACAGCTGTTTGGGTGTTGCATGTTGTACTGTAATACAATAAAATTTGTGAAATCAGCACCTATTTGACCAGAGGTTTGATGGGTAACATTATTTACCAGATATTTGTGTCATATCTGATATCAGTCTTAGTATGCCTAGCAACTTCATGAACAGACCTAAAAACACCTTTAACAAAGGTTTTATTTAATGTTACTGTTACCAGTTCAATCAATACCTTCCTTCATAATTAAGTTACGTAATTGTATAATTTTTTTCTCCCAGTTTGTGGCATTGGGCTCCTGCCAGGTTTGCATAGTGGATAGTGTTGGCCCTGGTCATCTGACTTGATTCACTGTTCCTTAATGTGATGATTTGATTTTCAGAGCATATTTTGGGAATGTGAACACATTTGGAGGGCCATCAGAAGTTAGTCTCAAAACCTCTGTAGAATTGTCAAGATATGAACATGAGAATGAAGATGGAGTGCTAGTATTTCTGGCAGATACATGGCTGGACAGTATAAAGGTTTGTAAATTTCTTATAATAAAACCAACTCAATGCACTAATTTCTCAAATTTATTTTTGGAATAGAACTCTACATGTTTTGGACAGTTTCTCTGTCCATCATCAGGAGTTTTTCACTGTACACACAGCAGTGGTATATGTCATACAGGTTTGCTGACTGCTTGTGTGCAGGATCAGCACGGATCCATCCTGATCCTGCTCGCAAGCTGTCGGCAAACCTGTATGACATATACCATAGCTGTGTGTACCGTGAAAAACTCCTGATGATGGACAGAGGAACTGTCCAAAACACGTAGAGTTTTATTCCCAAAATAAATTTGAGAAATTGGTGCATCTAGTTGGTTTTATTATAAGAATTTATCTCGATGCATGGTCACCTGAACGTCAAAAAAAAAAAAAGTTTGTAGATTTGTAAGTAATCTGTCCTAAAACACCATATGACTACTTACAGATGGGTATGTATGCTATTCTTTGGTTAGCCAATGTAGAAAAAGACTACTTACAGATGGATATGCATGCAATGGTGTGGTTAGCCAACATCAGAAGTCATTGTATTGCACAAAAGGATGACATATGCACATGGTCTAAGATTATTCTGATGAGCATGTATTTGCATTTGTGTCTCACTTGGTATGCACACTGAGTATGCTAATTCAAGTAGCAAGTAAAGCATGGCCTATCCTGAAGTTTTTTAGTTATTTTTCAGTTCCTCAGGGAAGATGATGGAACTTTTACTTCCAAGAGCCAATTACTGCTTCTTATCCAGCTCCTGACATTGTAGAAATTGGTATCACATCCCCTATCATGTAGAAAGACCATTGTAGTCAATGCAGTGTCATTAAATTATCAGTAAACTCAATTTCATTATTTTAACCCTCTTAAGTCTCCTTCAAGGGAATACAGGATGCCCTTACAGATACATTTACATGGCAGGTCTTTGTCTGGCATTGTTTTCTTGTAAGATGTTTGGTACACATAAATAAATTAAATCTGGGCAGGAAATTGTGAGATACACAAGTAAAGCCAGAATGCCTAATTCAAATTACTTCTAAGAAGTTATTTCATGTCTGAAACCATTCCCAGCCCTGAGACTACTTCTTTCATTGTACTCTATGAAGGTAGGTACATGGTATTGGCAACCAGGACGTAATAATGGGAAGCAAAGCCGAAAGCTATAAAGCTACTGAACCAATTTAAGGAATAACTTCTGTTTGGTTATTCCACTTTTAATTTCATTAACTAAGTTATTATTGTTTTCAAACACGTGTACATTTTTTCTGTCAGAATATTAAAAATGAATTTACTTCCAGGTTATGGAGAAGCTCCGAGTGCTGTTTGCAGGGTATGCAGATTATCCGCCAGTTGCTTTTGTCTTCATGGGGAACTTCCTATCATCACAAAAAGGCAGCTCACATGCAGCTAACCTCAAAACAGGGTTTAAGGCCCTGGGGGATCTCATAGCTCAGTTTTCTGAATTGACTGAGAAAAGCAAGTTTATATTCGTGCCCGGACCTTCTGACCCTGCATCTCCTAACATCTTACCAAGGTGAATGCATGAACACAATTGTGAATCATGTGATGGAAGATCTGATAAAGGGCCACATACTTCAGGTTTATAGGTTTTTGATTTTAAAATATAGAACATGCCAGTTTTGTGGATGCAGGAGGAAGAGTGACTGATTTTCCAGTAATGACCCTCAAGGTTTAACACTGCCAGTATCAGCTCCTGCTATTTTATGCTAATCTGAATTCTCTTCAGTGCAGGTAACAACCTATAGCTCAGTTCCAGCTGAATAGTTTTGGTTACAAGGCTAAAACTGTTATGTACTTCTGTTGGACATCCCTGAAAACTTCTGCACTTCACTTTACATCGATAGAGCAGCTTCAGAATTCAGTTTTCAGGCATTTTCTCTAGATGTTCTAGAGATTTTGATACATCTTCCTGATATCCATTTATATCTATTATTGCAAAATTGTGTGTCATTTTCAGTGCATGATTTATTTCCCTGTATTATGTGATTGCTGTGAGCAATTGCACTTCTGCAAACTGTGTTTTTTTATTAATGTCCAACACTGTGATCCATATGACAGTGTAGGTATGGACGTCATTGTGTAGAGTTTCCATAATGTTTTGTGTTCAGCATTTCCATAGCAAGGAATTCATTCCTTCTTCTTCTTCTTCTTCGGTGGCGCTACAGCCCGGGGTGGGCCTTGGCCTCCTTTACAATATGCCTCCAGGCCTCTCGATCCCTTGCTCTGTCTCTCCATTCGTTTATTCCCATCTTTCTCAGGTCCGTGG
>Ga0123352_10007340_pt1 | contig 16985 bp, 11 predicted proteins | sample TergutLab28metaG_FD_89700 | JGI IMG/M metagenome (GOLD analysis project Ga0123352, IMG submission 89700) | Labiotermes labralis P1 segment gut microbial communities from Petit-Saut dam, French Guiana - Lab288 P1 | ecosystem: Host-associated > Arthropoda: Insects > Digestive system > Gut ... | reverse complement strand
ATGACATAATGGGGTATATTTCAAACCCAAACAAGACGCACGGCGAGTATGTTTCATCATACGGTTGTGTGCCGGAACTTGCCGCAGAGATGTTTGAAAACTCCATAAAAAAATATCACGACACAACAGGTAAAGATATAGATGACGGTGTCTTGCTATATCAGATGCGACAGTCATTTAAGCCGGGCGAAATCACAGCGGAAAAAGCTAACGAACTCGGTCGAGAATTGGTGCGTAGGTTCACAAAAAACGCCTATGCATTTATTGTTTGTACACACGTTGATAAGGCGCATATTCATAACCACATAGCGTTTAATGCAGTATCTTTAGATGGAACAAGAAAGTTCCATAATCCGTTTAACTCAAGCAAAATCATAAGGCGGATATCGGATCAGATTTGTGCGGAAAACGGATTGTCCGTAATTGAAAACCCAAAGAAAAAAGGCATGAAATATCATGAGTGGCTTCAAACACAGGATGTTAATTTAATCATAGATGTGCAGAACTCAATTAAGGCTCAAAACAGCCCGGGCTATGAGCATTGGGCGAAACTGTTTAGCGTAAAACAAATGGCAAACACTCTTTTATTTTTAGAGAAAAATAACTTAACAAGCTTAGACAAACTTGACACAGTAGTTGATGAATCGAAAAACGAATATAGCACAACAATGAACGAAATCGAAGCAATTGACGTTCGCCTAGACCAAATAAAAACGCTCCAATCACACATAGGTGCATACGGAAAAACCAAGGAAATTTATAAACAGTATCGCTCATCGAAATCCCCGAAAAAGTTTTACGCAGAAAACGAAGCAGACATAGAAAAACATCTATCTGCACGAGAATACTTCGATACACTAAACGTAAAACCGCTACCAAAAATGGCAGAACTGAAAAAGGAGTTTGCATCTCTAAAAGCAGAAAAAGGCAAGCTATGGAAAGCCCACCATGAACGAAAAGAAAAAATGAGAGAAGCGTTAATTGTGCAAAAGAATGTAGAGATGATTCTCTGCGTAACCAAGCAAAACGATAATATGACACAGAGCCGAAAGCGAGATAAAAGTGAGCAGAGATAAATACCAGAATCAGAAGAAAACAGCGCAAGCAGCAGACCGCAAAGCGGGCTTAAAAATCGTGAAACGATTTATATTTTCACCCGCCTTGCGGTGTTAAAATACGTGGGTGTGTACTCACCCACATTGCTTGCGACAATTATCGGCATGTGCCGATAACACGTTCTTTAATTGGCATATGCCGATAGCGTCGTATCGTTGTTTGAGATCCATAAATGGTAGAGGCTATGAAATAAAGTTTATCTCCAAACAGACCGCAAGTAATAACCCGTCTTTCTGGGCATAAAATCTTTCGAAAACTTCCGGATCATATATATTTATGTAAGTCATCAGCACTTTCATGCATACCGATTATCACAGCGGAACAGTCTTAATAAATGTTACATATGTGATGTGCAATTACTTCTATTCCTCAAATTCAAGCAAGCTGAATTCACATTATACGATTACATCCAGGTGCAGTTACAAATCTAACATGACCACCATGGTTTGTTCTGCACCAAGTGCAGATGCGATTGTATGTGCGTATATGCCTATAACACCGCCTCGTGGTTGCATTTCTCACACATGCCACAGCAACAAGAACTAGCCCTACATTCATTGAAGAACAACACGTGATTTGGGCGGGTGCTACTACATTATTGTTATTCTCGATTACTCTTATTTCTGGAGTTTCAACCGCTAGCACAGGAAATGTGAGTAGGGATGTCATTGTAATGATAATTAGTGTAAGTGACAATATTTGTCTACATTTGCGATTAAACATTATTTTAGGTCTCCTTTGAAATTTTTATTAGTCGATTGCGAAGCTCGTTTACCATTGGAAAAAGTAACAACGGTGTTAAAACCGGTATATTTTCTCCAGTTCTTTTACACTGCCTTTAAAAAAGTAGGATCTTGTAGCGATTTTACTTTCCCAAAATCTTGAATACAGTTTATGTACCATCAAATCTGTTCTTATTGAGTGGTTTGTAATACAATCATAGTTTCACCTTCTTTCAACATTTTCTTCACCAGGATCGTACCTTATGAGCACTAGCAAGCAATCCCTCATGCATCATCCGATAGACCCACATAGACCTTTTTCCCATATTCAACTCTGCTCCGCCACTAGAATGGAAGTACGACTTTGAATTATTCTTGCAGCATCTCGTGCTGTGCCGATACCATTAAAAAAATCTGACGCACTTTCGTTGATTATATTCCACACTAACTCATTTTGACGCGTCACTCCTGAAATGGACTCAATAATACTCATTAGCTGTTCAGCCTCTTCTTCAAGCAAAGGGCCGGCTTTAGCTATAATAATAAAATTGCCACCATCATCAATCAATCCCTCGCTGATGGTGTGTTCTCGCTCGACTGCGTATTTTATTGCATCTTCAAAAACAATGCGATTAATTGGAAACGAAAAATCAAAATTTATATGTTCTCTTTGAAAATTCGTTGTTAAAAAAAGGCGCACAAACTCCCATGCACCTTGATTATTCTCAGCATTTATTGTGATTGCCAGTCCTTCTTGCATACTAACTTTACTCCCGGTTCGATCGATGCTTGGCCAACCTTTCAAGACAATTTCTCTTCCAAAATTTGCACGTAGCGATTGAAATGTGTTTATTCCGCCTAGTTGTCGCCCGACCATTATTTGTCTGCCGGAAATTATATTTTCTCGTCTTTCGAGAAGAACAGAAGTGGGTTCAATTCCAAACTGCTCCTCGCCACGAGGAAACGCATTTGCAAGCTCAAGTAATTGCACAAAATTATCGGTGTCAAATGAAACCGCTTCATTTGCCCAATCAATAAATTCGTGAGAATTATGTTCGAAGACATTCCGCAAAAACATTATATCTGTTAGTTCTGCACCTAACGGAACATCTGCTTGCGGATTTGCTTGTAGGATTGCATTAAATTCATCAAATGTCCATCCGAGATAATCACCCAAAATATTTGGACTACCCATTATCGTATTGATTCTAAATGTTGGAGAAATGCGATATAGCTTGCCATCAATTTCGTCTGCTCTCAATACATTGTCAAAAAAGTCACTGCGGTCTAGCATAGGGTCTGCATCTATAAGTGGATTCAAGTCTACGAGTAATCCTCTCGATACATACAAATCAAATGGTAAGTTTGTCAAGTCCAGTATGTCGGGAAGTCTATCTGCCATAATTTCTGTATATAACCTAATGATACCTGCTGTGTTGTCATCAATTGTATTAAAGACAGAGTAGTCGGTGACATGAATTCGGTGTGTTGTACTTATTCTATTAAACTCCAACACTGCGTGCTGAATCTCTGCTGAAAATCGAAATGTAGCGAGATTGAGCAAATCTCTTTCCGGCAGGTCCTCGGTTGCCGTCTTTGTCAGCATAATTAGTTCGTTAACTATTTCTACTTCTGCTCTTCCGGGCGGACTTGCCTGTCGTTGAGTAGCTACCATAATTTGTCCGCTAGGCAAAACATTCAAGTCTTTTACGCTAAAACCCAATATATCACTGTCAATCCAATTGAGTATCTGCACTATTTCATAAGTTTCCGAGTCAACACCAAACAAACCGGTAATTCCATCGGTAAATAAGACAAAGAACTTGTCATCACCTTGGAATATTGAAGAAATTTCAATAGGTGGTAACGAAATAGTTGCGCCCCATGATTGATTTCTTACATCAATTAGCCTAATACCAACACTGTTTCCTACAATTCCTAAAAGAGCAATAGATCCATCCGGCATCATTATTAATTCATTAAGTGAACCTTGAGTATTAAGATTAAACAACTCCCCACCATCTGGGGTAAGAATATATACATTATTGCCAACAGCTAAATAAATATTCCCCTCATTATCGAAATTTATATCTCCCATACTTGCCATACCATAGGGTACAATGTGGCTGACATCTATTTTCAATAGTTCTGATCCTGTTTTGTCAAATTTGCGTACTTTTGCAAAATTTCCGAAACTTGTCACGTTAGAAATAGAAGTAAGGTTATCAGAATCAAGGTTATCCTCAAACTCAATTGTGTGAAATACTCCATTTTCAAAAGTCCAAAGATAGCCGTTGTTGTCAATGTGTAATGCCAGAATAACTGTATGGCCATCTGTAGCATCGTCCGGCGGAGTGGGAATTATATAATTCGGCAACCTTTCAATCTCTGTTCCGTTAATATCCATCGAAAATAGTGCATCGCTAAATATCGAAGTTTGAGATCCATAAAAGTTAGAGGCTATGAAAAAAAGTTTCCCTTCTCCAAATAGGACACGACTAATATCCCATCCGTCAGGAGCATGAAGCCTTCCTAAAACTTCCGGTGCATATATGTAATCGTGCAAGCCATCAGAATAAGAAATATTTGCACACCCAACTATAATAACTACAGTTATAAGAAAAATAGCAAGTACTTTGATTGACCTTATAACGAGTTTTTTGTCTTTTCGGTAACAAACCGCAAACATTATTTCATCACAACCCAACTTCTTGTATTTCCTCAACTTCAATACCGCAATGATAATCAGCATTTTTTATATATACTGATTATCACAGCGGAATTGTCCTGACAAACGTTACATTTGTGGTGTTATTACTTCTATCCCTTAAATGCAAGCAAGCCTCAAGCTCAAGTCATGATACGATTACAGCCAGCTGTATTTCTAAAAATATTGCCATGGAATGTTCTGCACGAAGTACAGATGCGGTTGTAAGTGCGTGTATGCATATCACACCGCCCAGTACGTGCATTCCTCCAACATGTCACAGCAGCAAGGACAGATGTTACACTCATTGAAGAGCAACACGTATTCTGAGCAGGTGTTACTACACTATGGTTATTCTCAATTACTCTTATCTCCGAAGCTTCAATTGCTAGGGCAGGAAATGTGAGCATGGACATCATTACAAACATCGTTAGTGTAAGGGACAGTATTCGCCTGAAATATTTGCGTTTAAACATTATTTTTGGTCTCCTTTGAAATTTTTATTAGTTAGTCGATTGCGAAGCTCGTTTTGCCATTGACATTAAATTAGGCGCATTTTCTCCAGTTCTTTTGAGTTGCGTTTTAAGAAAATCATAGGGGTCTTGTAAGGGGGTAGCAAATCTGTTTTATTGAGTTATTTACAATACAATCATAACTTCACCTTCTTTCGTTCAACATTTTTCCATAAGAATCGCATTTTGTGAACACAGCTATCGGAATGTAGAACATTCTACATAATCCTAAATACCAAACCATCAACCACAAGGTGAATAAAGAAAAGACTTATCTACATTGTCGCAAGCATTGCCACAGTGAGTAATATCGCAAACATTTTCATCTTTACTTTATTTTTTTTACAAATAATCAGTGTTGTGTGCATCTATCGCTGCAAAATAGAATTGATTTGTATTTTCATACTCGCTATTATAAAATTCGTTATAACACAATTTCCATGTTGTTCAACTAGTACTCGCCAAAATCACCTCAGACAAATAAATTGCAACGCGACTTTGAATAATTCGTGCTGTATCCTCTATAGAACGTTCTCCTGCAAAAAGCGCGAATGCCTCCTCCCAAACAATTGCCATAACATGTGGATTAGGATGATACTCATGAGTTATACTTTCCATAATGTATCGCAGTAAGTCAGCACGCTCTTCTGTAAAAGCCGGGATTTCTGCACCATCAGCAAAACCAAAAAAACCACCCGCTGAAAACCCACCTTCAAGAAAAGCCTTATTAATGTCATTTTCAAAAATACTTCGTTTGACAGGGATTCCCTCAGTTGCCCCACTGGCGTTTGGATATAGTAAGTTAAGACGGATAAACTCCCATGCGGCTTCTGTATGCTGGCTGTTTGCCCGGATACCCATTCGCCAAATCGGTCTAGTGGCGATGGATAAATCTCCGGCTGCATTAGGAGCACCTATTGGAGTCATTCCTCCAACCGAGGCATCAAAAATGCGGAAATCATTTACCTCCATGAAACCTAAAAAGTTGGTCAAGAGCTGTTCTCCGCGTGAGATGAATGCTATGGGATTATGTGCCTCACCTGTGTGCAATGCTTCCATCCAACGATTTTGTTGTTCATCACCAATACTATCAGCAAAAGCCAATATATCCAAAAACAAATCGCTATCGAAGTTAGCTTCTCCGGTTTCCAAACAGAAAAAGGTATTGTCCGCAAAAATCATAGTTTGTAAGACAACATATGGCAAAAAGTTCAAGCCCATCGGATATGCAATACCTTGTGCCTGAGAATTTCGTAAAAATGATAAAAACCCCTCATGTGTGAAGTCTGTGAAATTTTCTAATTTTTCACTTGGTCCCCAATATGGCGTAGGTATAACTGCTCCTGCAATTAAGGACAGTTCACCTGCTTCATTTGTCCATATATCCAAGATGTTTTCAAAAAAATCTTCACGTGACAAAACGGAATCATTTTCCAGAAGCACATTCAGGTCTGTAAGAAAGCCACCTCTCATAAGAGCAGTTGTTATATCATTTTCATCGCCCCACTGATTAAATATTATGACATCCGGACCAGCACCACGAATGAGATCTGCACGTAACCGCATTGCTACACCATCCCACTCACCATGCTCCGCATAATCAAAAATCACTGCTCGATGTGTGCTGCTTTCTCTATTAAATTGGCGTATCAAGCTAAATATCACGGAATTCTTTACATTCACACCACCCACGGTAAGTATTTCACGCTCGTCAATTGAATCCGTCCTAAACAGCATGAAAGAATTAAGTGTTATTGCATTATTTTCTTGTGGGTGCAGTTCGTAGTTGAAAACAATAATTGCGTTGTTGCTTTCTAAAAAAACAAGTTCAACACTCTGTGATATATCAACATCTATGTCTAGCCAAGCAAAATATTGAACAAGTTTGTTTTCTTCAGTAATTCCATAAAGACCGTTATTTGTATTGACAAATAAAACAAACTCGCTATCTTGCGGTGCGGTATATAACCCAAACACATGAACGTGTTCTAGTGGCAATTCAACGCCACTTTCCCAAGACCAAGTTCTTCTATTGAGCGAGCGGAGAACTGTAGCAGCTCCACTCGGAGACATTACTCTTTCTATGCCCCATAAATCCCCACTATACCCATTAACGAGCTTAGTTCCGGCATATGTACTTATGCGACCAAGTTCCCTTGTTGCTGTTGCATCGAGAATGATTATTTCGTGTCTTTGAGATACAAAATCATATGTACAAATTAGAATATTGTTATCAGCATCAAACAGAACATCTAATATTACGACATTTTCTCCTCCGAGTAAATGATGACCAATTTCTACTCCGGTTGTTTCAAACGTATTAAAGTAGCCTTTTGTGAGTTGTGCAAAAATCGTTGAAATCTCTCCGTTTTCTTTAAGTTGATTAGCGATGAGAATAATACCACTTCCTTCATGTAGAGACACAATATTTACTGCAAGGATATGTACATGCGTGACATCATGCTCGAATATATAACTGGTTATTAACTCCTTGTGATCATTTTCATAATCAATTGCAAATAGCTGAAAATATGGAAAACTAAAAAAATCTTCTCCGTATTGTATATCTTGCCCAACAATTAAGCGTTCTCCATTCGGACAAATCAACTCTGAATATCTTGATACATCTCCAACTTCATTATGCAGGTGCTGATATTGTACACCAGCCTCTCCAAGTAGCTCATCGCTCCACCTCAGTCCTTCTGCAATTCGCGGAATTAAAAATACATTATCATGCAAAATCACAGACCCAATATCATAAGATTTGTAGGGATTGTATGGGAAAAGCGGAAATTGCTCGGCTCTATATCTGATCTCAAATTCCTGAACACTAGTTGCTATAGGCGTGGAATTACTGTTTCCGGAATCTTCAATATTTCGCTCATTCTGTTGCGGTCTGTTGCACGCAGCCAATAAACACGCTAAGACTAACGACAATAACAATAGTTTTAAATGTACTTTTTTCATTATTATATTCCTCATGCTAATAAGCAATAATGTCTCTGCGATAGGTGTAAAAGATAGTGATATAGAAGTGTCGAACGGTGTGGATCGTTTTATTGTGTAGCTGAGGAAACAGACAACAATGTTTACATAATAGGAAGCTGTAACATATTATATATACTGGGTATTCTTTTTAGCTCAAGCTTTGACAACAGCAAACTATCGTCGACGAGACAGATTCGATTTTCTCAATGAACATCTAAAATTATCTTCCTGTTTCCTCAGCTAAACTTGCGGGAAGGTTTACATACTATCGCTTTAGGACTACTTTATACTCTGCCACCAAAGTCTGAAAATGTCTGAGTCCTTGCAGATGATGATAGCCTTCCGGAGAATGCCGTTCCGGTTGCCCCGGGAGCGATGTTAACAGCATTACCTCTAGGTGTTTGCGCAATAATTAAGCCATTGCCATCCATCAGTATTAGTTGTGCCCTGCTCACAATAGTGAAGTTTGTGTTGTTCCTCATTGTGCAAAAAGCTTCACGTGACACTCCAGCACTCGATACAGGCGTGTTACGTAGCCATTGCCACGAATGTGCGTTTGGTGCTGCCATCGCTATTGGCGAAATTACCGCAGATAGCATTACTAAAGCGAGGAATACACCTACTGTTTTTTTGATTTTTTTCATAGTTGAAAATTCCTTTCCACACTGTTTAATCAGCGTAATTGATTTTGATTTTCTGCTTTAGGCAATCTATAAAATGATTTTCTTGGCTTGTTATAGTTAACTCAATATGACATGCTAAGATAGCACTTCCATAAGCATCGCCCCCATTCCTTTATCTTTCGTACTCAGTCCTTAGGCTAGATTGCCCCGATGACATAAACACGCTAACGTCTACTATTTACATACTTTTTCATTCCTGCCGGCACCTTTGGTTGATGGAACGTTAAGACGCATATTGCTTGAGTTGATGCAACACCAACAATCAAAGCAAATGCCGCTAGCAGCCCACCAAATCTAAACCCCAATGCTTTAAGACGTTTCATTTTGCACTACCTCCTTCCTAATATTCGTGCTGTATCTTTTTCGGCTGATTTCATTCTTCACTTTATTGACAATCAGTGACAGAGCCACAGTCAGATTGCCAAGTGCAATTGAGAACGCAAATCTAGCATCAAAAACGAAAAATAGTAGTATACATATTGCCGCAACATAACATATGATTGTGACCCGACTTTTTTTTCTGAAACCAACTCGCTCATCATTTGAAATTGGCTTGTTAGTATCTTCCGATGGAGCAATAAGAAAAACTAAAATAATCGAGATAGTCATTGCAAATGTAGTGGATAAGGCGAGAAACGCAACTGGAAGAAAACTCAAAAGCAATAAGAACGCAACATATGTAAACATCAGAATGAGAAAGCATCTAAAATGATTTTTGGCATGATATCCGCCGGCAATCAGGCGCAATGGGATAAAGGCAACAAAATAAAGGGCTGTGTAAACAAATGTGTCGCTTGCAATTGCTATAATAAAAATCACAAGGAAACTGAGAGCCGTAGATAGCAAGATTTCAAAACTGTACTCGTAAACTTCCCGATCATTATTCGCAATGATTCCGTGTACAATAAAAAAAGATGATACTTTCCTACATAGTCGAGTAATCAACAAACCACCCCCTACGACAAAACGTATCATCGCTTTTATGAAAATACAACTATTTTTGCAACTTCGTTGAAAAAAATGGCAACTTCGTTATGCAGGCTTGTTTTTCAATAAAACTTCAAGCTTGAACATCCCAGTTTCCGAGTTGTAGCTTGGATGCAAATCGCCATTATATTTCTCGGCAATAGCTTTCATCTGTCTAAGCCCATACCCATGATTCGCCTTTTGAGATTTCGAGGTTCTAAAACCTTCGTTTATTGGACCAGATGAGTGGTTCTCAACAAGAATTGATACGTAATCAGAACCACTTACAAAATCCAACCTAATATCGCGCTCAACAGCACTCGACCGCAATATTCCTTCTATTGCATTATCTAGGGCGTTTGCCAAGAGTAGTGCAACCTCGAATTGATCGATGGTTAATTCTGCGTTAAGTATAACTTCGTACTTAATATTTATGCAATGGTCCACAGCCATCGTTATTTTAGAATTCAAAATCGCATCTATAGCCGGTAAGCCTGTGTCGATAATATTTGCAGATTTCGACACATTATTATTAATTTCATTTATACGCTCTACTGCATCAGGAACAAATCCTTTTTCGAGCATACCGGATATTGCTAATAGATTATTACTGATATCGTGACGGACTGTCCTCATATCGTGATGTGCGTCATTGAGTTTGCGGTAATGATCAACCTGCGTTTTCAACATAAACTGCATCAGCTCGTTTTCGCGATTGTGAGCAATATTCTTCTGCTGTTTTTGCAAAATAATCATCGTGATTAATACTAATGCTAATGCAACAACAATTGCGACAATTCCCAAGAGAGAGGTCTCCAATGTGCCAACGATCATGGAGTAGCCAAAAACAATAAAGCAAATTAAGATTGACTGTAACGGCATTATTGCCATAAGTATGTTAAATTGATTATCTGCCTCATGTTTATGACCCTTCATGACAATTCTCGCTATGTATACCAAGAACAACACAAGCAGTCTTGCCACAATCACGCCAAACATGTAGGGTAAGACAAATTGTTGCACCTGAGTAAGGGGGATTCCGAGTACATTAATCATAAACATGCCTACGAGCTGTTCAACAATGAGCAGGACAGCAGTAATTATGATTGCAAGTAATATTTTTGATGTGATTTTTGAAATATAGAAGAAGCTCAGGGCAAACATAAGTAACACTGACACAGTGAGGAGGAGGGCTGTGTTTAGAAATAATATCGTAAATATTATATTTATTACTGCGATAATAAACACACCGCAAACAGTCAGGAGAGTTGTTGTTTCCTTATGAATCCAGAAAGTTCCATAAAAAGCCTTTGCTACGATAACGCCAATCAATGCCCCAAAAAAGTTTATAGTTGTAATTTCCATTAATCAAATCCTATACTTTATAGTGTATGAATTGTAGGCTCTCAAGCAAATTGGTCTTTTCCTTTTACTCATGGGAACTTTTTTCTTGCAGTGTGTGATAATTTCTGAGCACTCAATACTTTTAATATTGCGCATATTAATCATTGCATTCCGATGACATCTCAAAAAGCCGTATGGCGCCAGACTATCTTCAAAATCAGATAGCTTTCCATTGCATTTCTGGAAGCTATCCTTCGTATAAAAGGTAATTTGATTAAGTTCACCTGTAAGATAAATGATTTCGCTGATATCTAACGCATGTGTATCGCCCTGCCATTTTAAATGAATTACAAAGTGCTGTTCTCTATACTTCCTTAGTGCTCTGTCGAGCACTTTTTTTGCGTCGTAATCGGTGACAGGCTTTTCAATAAAGCTGAAAGCTTCGACCTCAAATGACTCATACACATATTGATTATGGCTAGTAACATAAATAATGATGACGTCCTTGTCTATACTTCGTATTTTACGTCCGGTTGTGATTCCGTTTATCCCATCCATTTCTATATCCAGAAAAATAATATCAAAATGATTTTGCTTATGGCGAGCAAGTAATGCCACTCCATCTGGAAAGACTTCGGTAACAGCATGAGGAGGCAGCAACCCGGTTGCATTCAATATCTCCCGCAAATCTTCCCTCAACGTATATTCGTCATCACATATAGCAATTCGCAAAATATCCCCTCCGCCAATCAGTTTGAAATTATTATATTTCAGAATTGTATTTCGTTTTTCTGCTTTTTTCAAGTCTTTTTTTGATGTTAGCATTTATTGTGCACCCCATTTGTAGTATGCAGCTATGAATTTAACGTAATCTGCATTTTGTTGCATTACCATTATACCGCCTAATTGCAGGCGATACATCAGCAAACAAGTTCATTTCCAAACACAAAAACAAACTTAATAACTCAGGAAAACTATCGAAAAAATCAGCCAATACAACAAAATGCAGAGATTGTTGTATTGGATAATACAAATTGGAGGTTACCATCATGCCGACTACTCAACCTATTCGTAATAAAGATCAAGTAAGTAATCTTATAGAATACTACTTAAAAAGAGGAAAGCTTAGGGATTATCTCTTAATAACTATGGCAGTGCATACAGCACTTAGAATAAGTGATTTGCTTAGTATGAAGTGGGACGACGTTTACGATTTCAAACGTAAAAGATTGCGAGAAAACGTTGCTGTGCTAGAAATAAAAACTAGCAAGACAAATCATATAAAGCTTAATAAGGCAATCGTAAATGCACTGAAAATCTGCCTGCCAAACGCAAAACGTGAAGAATATCTCTTTAAGAGCCGGAAAGGCGGAGCAATCGGGCGCGTACAAGCTTATCATATTATTCGCACGGCTGCCGAAGCTCTTGATTTCAACTCAAGAGTATCATGTCACTCGTTGCGAAAGACGTTTGGATATCACGCATGGAGAAGCGGTGTTTCGCCGGTTGTTCTTATGGAAATATTTAACCATTCAAATTTCGCAGTTACCCGAAGATACCTTGGCGTCACTCAGGATGACAAGGATGAGGTCTATGATAAGATTGAGGATATTTTCTAGTCGAGTATGTTTACATACTCTCGACAATCATGAGTATCTCCGTTGCTCTTCCAGATATACTCATTTCTGCCAGCTTGTCGAATGACAATGACTTAAAATAATCATCTAGATGTTCCTTAGCCCTATATAATACGATCTGAAGGGCTTCGCAATCGCATTGGTTTATGCACTTGGGTATAACGATGTCACCCTCAAACATAACAGCAATATCATAAACGCTGATGGCTGATGCCTTTAGTCTCAGTTTGTACCCACCGCTCATTCCTGCATATGAATCAATAATTTGACCATCACGCAATTTTTTTGCAATTTGAATGACATAACGTTGCGATATATTAAGACATTCGGATAGCTCTGTAGATGATACAATTTTTCTGTTTTGAGCCAAATATAGAACAATCTGCAAACCATAGCATGTAGATATATTAAAATGCACAGCCAATCCTCTCATAAAGTATTAAGCAATGCGATTGAGTAACCGTTTTGTAGGGTATTACGAATAGGCATAACCCCGAATCACAGTAGCACTTAATAGTGTTAATTACAATAAAAAGTGTATCTTCGGTATCAAAAATTGCGTCTTCGTAGATTTCATGAGCTAAGTCATACGTGAATTTTGCTTGCCCAATTCACTGATTCTGTACACATATCTGAGTTGTGCATAGTCGAATCTATTCTTAGTCTAAATTTTGTTCTTTACATTAAACCACCTTTAAGGTTTATACTCTACCACAACCAATCTTGAAGGGAGAACAAAATGACTAGCCTGACAGAACTCTCGGCTAGGACAATGTAAACAAACGCAGAAATTGTCCCAAAGCCACACCGACAATTTCCAAAAAGAAAAACCACCAACTTTTATGCAGCTATCGACAAACAGGTAGCTGCATGTCCATATATTCGTTCAAGCATAACATTTAACTTCACGTTAAGACCTGAACCTCGCTGTCGAAGCCCACCCTCCATTCTGATTTTCAACAAAATTAAAGAATGGAGTAAAAGCAATGTTTGAAAACAAACAATATACCCTCCGGACTGAAACATCCGATGGTACTATAAAGTACTATGTTTCATTCATCGATGGAGAAGGCAATTTTCACGACACCAAAGTTTTACGACCGGTATATAAAGAATTCCTCCGTTTTGTCATAATCGAGCGAAGTTTGAGGCATTGGGACGAAAGGCATCGTGAATATTCAGAACTTACAGATGAGAGTCTTTACAACAGGGCAGTATTTAAGCCAAAGAGCCTCGAAGATACGGTTATAGACGAAATAGAGAACGAACATCTAAAGACAGCTGTTCAACATCTTTCGGAGTTACAACAGCGACGGTTTGTACTTCATTATGAGTTTGAACTTACATATGAGCAAATTGCAGTGATTGAGGGATGTTCATACCAAGCTGTTGCAAAGTCGATTGAGGTAGCCAAAAAAAATATTAGAGCGTTTTTGGAAAAAATTGAAAACTAGGGTTGAAAAAACGGCTCTAAAAGGGGAAATAGGTAAGGGGGTAATTATTCTCTTACCTATTCCTCGCTTTTATGGCGAAGATGGGTACAAGCTTAATAACCATTCATCAGGTACATTCCCATTGTTGCCGACAGGCTTCGGCAGCTACATTAGCGAAAGCGCCAAGACAATATTTGGAATTTAGGAAGCAGTGACACTATTTTTATGACTGGCTATCCACTTCCGAAACCTAAGCGACAAACTTTCGGCTAAGATTACCGGGCTTTGCTCCCGGCATGGCAATAACAGGCAATGGGGTTAAAGATACTCTCGTCCAGTCACAGTCCGAGCGGTTTTACTCCGTCGCAGGCAATGAGGGCGACTCTGTGAGAACCACAGTTGGGGTGAAACTCCCGTGGAGCGGATTAGCAGTCCGCCGCTTGATGACTTCCCAAAAGTCTTGGGGTGTCGAGGACAAATGTAGGCTTGAAGCAAGAATGGAATGTGAAGTTGGCTCTTTGGACTTACTTTAATATATCCGGGTTACGCTGTCTATATACGCTTTTTCTCAACAAACCATCGAGTGATATCCTTGTCCTCTTCAAGATACATATAAGTTTCGCTATTTTGAATCCATACTTTATAACGTAATCCTGTTCCCCCCGCTCTAAGAGCGGCAGCAGGACGTATATCTATTATTTTGTCGATTGTATAGCACTTTCCATCTTCCCATACAAATGACAAAGGGATTAATCGCCCATCCTTTAACCGCTTTTCAGTTACATCAATGTAAACTTTAAAATCGTTTACGAGATAAGGTTTGTAGTCAATGATATTGCTACTATTCATGATGGCACTCCTCCTGACAAATATCCGATTGGGTGGATTACATGCTCTTCCTTTGGATTGAGTTTGCCGAGTTTGCTGTCTAATTGCAAAATTGCTCTGTCAATAGCATAATGTCCGAACCGCTTACGTATTTCGTCAATAGTATATTCGATTTTTTCTGCCCTAAGGCGTTTTTGTTCGTCATAGAAAAGAGAAGTTTGTCGTGGCTGTTCTATAGGCACAAGGTTTGCTCCACGAACACCGATACTTCTAAGAGGTTTGTCCCACTTCCAATTTGCTTTCAGCAGTTGCATTGCTGCGGCGCAAAACTCTGTGGACACAAAAGTTGGTTGCGGTAGTTTCATTTGTCGCTCAAACCAGTGTAAATCATTGGAACGTACTGAGATTTGCACAGTCTTTGCCATAAACCCTTGCTCACGCATTCGTTCTGCCACACTTTCAGATAAATTCTGAAATACAATATGTGCGTCCTCGTCACACTCTAAATCTCTCGGACATGTTGAACTGTTGCCTATTGACTTAATCACGCTCTCACTATTTGACGTTGCCACTTGCGATATATCATGCCCATTTGCATATGCATGAAGATATATCCCCCATACACCCAACAAACTCTTTAGGTAAATTGGCTCAATAGTAGCGATATCGCCAATTGTTTTTATGCCGATGTTAATTAGCTTTCTTTCTGTGGCTCTACCTACTCCGAGTAAATCCGATGCAGGTAATGGCCAAGCAACGTCTTTGTAATTATCTTTTGAAATTACTGTTGTTGCGTCCGGCTTTTTAATATCACTACCTAATTTTGCGAATATTTTATTGTAACTGACACCGACCGACACAGTAACACCAAGTTCAAACTTTACACGTTCTCTTATTTCATTAGAAATTGCTTCACCATCACCACTATGTGCAGTAATACCGGTTATATCACACCAATATTCATCCAATCCGAATGCTTCAACTTGCGGTGAATAATCAGATAGGATTTTACTAAAATGTCGTGAAAATCGCATATATCTATCATAGTTTGGTGGTACTATAATCAAGCCCGGACATTTTTGGCGTGCTTCCCACAGTGCCTGACCTACCTTAATACCGAATGGACGTGCCTCATAATTTCGTGCAAGAATAATGCCGTGTCGTTGTTCCACACTACCACCGACCGCTACAGGAAGTCCACGCAGTTTTGGGTGATGCAACATTTCCACTGATGCATAAAAGTTATTCATGTCAGCATGTAGTATAGTCCGTTCGGTCATATAATTCCCCTCACATACAAAGCAATTGATGAAGAAATGAGTTCTATTATAACTACATCGTTAATGGAAATCAAGTATAAAATTTCCTGATATGATGGAAATTATAGAAATTTCTATTGATTTGCATCAGAAAATGCACTATAATACTACACAGTGAGGGCATGACGATGAAAATATGTTTAGGTAAAAATCTTTCAAGATTACGCACAAGCAAGAGCCTCAGTCAAACTGATGTGGCTGAGAAGTTGAAAAGTTATGGAATAAGTGTCAGCCACAGGGCTGTACATACATGGGAGAAAGAAATATCTCAGCCAAATGCGACTCAACTAATTGCACTATGCGATATTTATGATGTGGATGATTTATTCTGGGAATTTTGCGGAGAGCACCGAGGATTATATACAGCCCTCAACGAAGAGGGACGAGAAAAGGCTCGTGAGTTCATCAATATGATTTTTCTAATTGATAAGTATAGAGATGACCCCAAAGAAGATAATGTGTCATTTATACCTACCCAATACAAGCTATATAGTGTTCCTGTTTCTGCCGGACACGGAAACTTTCTTGATGATAGCGATTATGAAATAATAGAAGCACCTGCCTATGTGCCGTCCAGTGCGGACTTTGCACTGAGGGTTACAGGCGACAGTATGAAACCGCTCATTCAACATGAGCAGATTATTTGGATTCACGAAACCCCTGATATCAAACACGGTGAAATAGGAGTTTTCCATTATGATAGTGATGTCTTGGTAAAAAAGTTGATTAT
>Ga0123352_10007338_pt1 | contig 16986 bp, 9 predicted proteins | sample TergutLab28metaG_FD_89700 | JGI IMG/M metagenome (GOLD analysis project Ga0123352, IMG submission 89700) | Labiotermes labralis P1 segment gut microbial communities from Petit-Saut dam, French Guiana - Lab288 P1 | ecosystem: Host-associated > Arthropoda: Insects > Digestive system > Gut ... | reverse complement strand
GTACGCGCACCCAAGGGGAGGGTTGGGCTAATCTATGGAGGGGGCGCGGATGGTGTGCGTGGTGTGGTGATGGAGGGGGGGGGGGGGGGGGGGGGGGGGGGGGGGGGTGAAATAACTATAACGCCGTTGTTTACAAACTGAACTATTCAGGTAATGGAGGGCCGTATGTTGGCCAGCCCTGTCCTAAAAGAACTATTCTTTCTCAGTAGTAGCTGTGAGAATTTCACTTCCAAAATTCAATCACTTCTCATCTAATGATAGCATTATGTCAGCCCTCGCAGGTTCTTTGTACAAAAAGTGTAAAAATACATTTAAAATATTCGCATTTACTAATGTTACACGTAAAGTCACAGGTCTTCGACACTTTTCATTCGATATAACAACAGCCATCAATCAAGAACTGAAAATCTAGAGGCAACAAAAAAAAGCGCTCGGAATGTTACTTACAGTAATATAATTACATTTTGTACCTTGTTACTGTAACACGTTTAAACTGGTCATCAACACGTGCTGGCGCTAGAGAATTCTTTTCTACGCTACAAACCCCACACCCACACGCACGCACACACACACACACACACACACACACACATGCCTGACGCCGTTTAGTTTGACAGGCAGATAACTTTTCGGATGCTCTAGCTACGTCCTTCTTCAGCGAAGATTTCAGTTGATCGCCAATTCACGCAGAATCTTTCCACATTACCTGTAGATCAGTGTTTCTCAACCTTTGTGAGACCGCGGCCCGGTAAAATCTTTTTTCATAAGACGAGGGCCCGGTCTCAACAAATTTACTCGTAAATACCTTTCCATTTCTTTTAAGTTCATACATTAAACTAACATAAGTATTAATAATTAATTATGGCATAATCATAAAGCGTATTAGTACAATTATGTGTACGGTGTGGCATGCTGACAAATATAAAATTACATTTAAATTAGTTATCAATCATTGGACTAATGAAATCTTGTAGCATATTGCAGTTTCCTCAGGCCAACATCTGGGTCTGAGTTTTTCGACACATTCACGAATATTTTTCCCCTCAGAATATTTCCACTATACAACATTTATTCGTGAAAATTGCTTAGAAAACTAAAATTACAAATTCCAGGAGAACCTCTCGCGACCCGGTATAATTGTTGCCAGGGCCCGGCTGTTGAGAAACACTGCCTTAGAGGGTCCACATGGCTGAAGTCTACTGCTATGTAGAAATCACGACATGGTACAGATATGTCTTCCTTTAGGTGCCCAAGGTAATAATGGCAAGAGAAAATCTTCTTTTGAGATGGACTATATGCCCCTACAGTCACCCGGTAGCTTAATGTTTTTACAGCCCTCTAATTTTATTGCAGGGTCCCTGAAGACGAGCTCTCACAAAAAGCAATAAAATTTATAAGGGTCTGGTCATAGCGCCGGACAACGTAAATATTTCATGTCTTCACTGAGAGCCGATTATCTTATGTTTCAGCTGTAGATATCCACTGCCAGTTCACATAGAACAGGCAAGAACAGGGTTCAAACCTTTTGCGATGTTACGCCGTGTCGAATATCAAGCAACTGTTCTGAGTCACAGAAGCGTGACGCCATCTTGAAGCGATATACCTTGTGCAAGTTTCATTACGTCCCTCTCCTAACCTAACTTTTCCTCCACAATAGCAACGCTGATACAGTGCAAGCTACTATCACAGCTTATTGCTGGCGTATTCATTCTGACTGAACATACAACACTTGTTTTATTTAGCGTTTTGCCTATTTGTGGCTATTAATACATAGCATAGTTCATTCAGAAAGAGATATAGACCTACATGTAGAAGATGTAATCAGATGCCTTTTCGGACAGTATAAGTACATACTGTGCGGGTGAAAAAATCGAGAAGAATGAGATGGGCGGGGGAATGTAACGCGTATGGGGGAAAGGAGAGGCGTATACAGGGTTTTGGTGGGGAATCCTGAGGGAAAGAGACCACTTGTGAGAGCAAGGCCTAGATGGAAGAATATTAACATGGGTCTTCAGGAAGTGGGATGTGGGGGTATGGACTGGATCGAACTGGCTCAGGATAGGGATAGGTGGCGGGCACTTGTAAACGCGGTAATGAACCTTCGGGTTCCATAAAATACGGGGAATTTCTTGACTGGCTGAAAACCGGTTAGTTATTCAAGAAGGACTGCTCCATGGAGTAAGTAAGTAAGGAAGGAAGGAAGTAAGTAAGGAAAGAAGTAAGTAAGAAGTACTTGTATATTAGTACACACCAAATCATAAGACTGGCAATGTACGTATAACGTAATATTGGGGCGCGTTAGCGTAACCACTTTAGCCGTGAGAAAAGCAATAATCATAACATATTACAGCGGCATGTAAGGTTCGTGTTTAGAGATTAATAGGCGAATAGACGGATAAAGCGAACCGCAATCAACAGCAACAACGGAAAGAAAAACTTCGCAAAAAAGGATATAAAAAGTGTTAATGGTTTGTATTGAAGAGTAAATAAAGTACAAGAGAGAAAGACGATTTTCTTCCCGCAACAAACTGCCTGCAGTTGATTACGATTAACTTTTTTTTTTTTTTGCTGTAAATGAATGCAAACATTTTCCAGAATTTCCTACAAACAACTACGAACTACGGAAAGATAATAATTTTAGACACATTAGACGCGGAAGTGACGGCTTGTTGATAGACAAAGTTGGTGCTTCGAAAATGTCACTGAAGAATCTGAAAAATCGCTGAACATGCTCGTAAATGTAAACGATAGAAGCAACCAGTCTGAAGCCTCCAAATTCAAACCACGTACTTCTTTATCATTTGTATTTCTCTTAAGCTGTACATTTACTGTGACAATACGCATTTGACAACAAATGCAAGGTGAAGTTAAAGTTGCCCCTGTTCACGCCCTGAAGGCGTATGGGGAAAGCAGAAGTATAGCTCTACTAATTCTTTACCACCGCACCAGATGGGGGGTAGGTTGTCAACTTCACGCTGCGGCCGCTTTACTCCAGGGAAAGAAAACCGGTACAAACTGAAGAGGGAGCCGGGTAGCCACCAGGGGGCGGTCTGAAGTTTAGCAGAAGAGAAACAGGTCTACATAATATGTAAGGTTCAATTAAGAAAAAGGTCACCCCATGACGCAGGCACAGTGGGGAGGCGTGGTATAGCTCCAACACATTCGCAACCTCGGCGCTAGAAAGGGAGGGGGGGGGGTTTGGACCACATCCCATTAAAAGCAGTTATTAAGTGCAAATGCACCATAGCACATTCGCTTTTTTACCCCAAAAAGGATCAGTCAGACTCTCATCACGTAAAAATGCGTACGGCTCAGTCTTTACTCCTACACGTGCCTTAACGTGTTGGTGGTGAATTACACACATGAATGGCTTTAACTTACTTCGCCAATCACCAAATCATGAAGCGTGATCATGTTGCAGATGGAAGGTTTTGTATACAAACAAAGAGTACATGTGAATGTACTGAAAAAGCCGTTGACGACAGTCGTCAAGCGGTGGTCTTCCAGTTTGGGGGTTAGACGTGGGGATTTCTGTCCCTCGCCGTCAAGAAGCCGATTAGGCTTACACTACGGAAAATCTCAAAGAACGCCATGCTGACGTTTGCGTCCTCAAACACAAGAAGTCGCACCCACTCAATAACCTACTGTCCTTCCACAAAAAAATAAGACAGGTTACGAAATGGAAACAAGAAGCGGGACTGCTAGAGAAAGAAATGACAGCAACTGAAAACGAAAGGACAAAGAACGAAAGGGATGAAATAAGTGAAGAAATAGAAGTTAATCCTTCGGAACTGCAATATGTGCCTCGTTGTGTTTCAGTGCGGACTGTACGTCTGTCAGATCGATATGTTTGTGATCTAGTCTTACGTGGGCTGAACTATCGACGGTGAGATAAAGCGCCTTGCGGTCCGCTGATTGGCTTACCGGGATCGCAGGGGAGGAGTTAACCAGCTACTGTTCCTGCGGAAAACATTCAACATGCTTTGCTTGCTGAAAGAAAAGAAAATTGTCATTGCGTTGTCCTTGTCATAGGAGAGACCGAGAGCTAGGAACGAGGGGTAGGATTCTAATGAGATTTGACGGTCACATCACTGGAAGGGTTACATCTTCATTACTAAGTCATACGGAGGGGTTTTAGGAGTTTTCCTCGGCTATAACCGTTATTACAACAATTACAGCGATGTCTATGCTCTTGCTTCACTGTTAACTTGACGACACACAAGTGTCTTTCGTGACGAATGCTGGGATGGATAGTGAGGAGGTCAACTCCGCCTGTACGTGGTAGGAACCGAACCCATTTCTTCGCTGAGACATCCCACTCGATGATCTTGCAACAAAGGCAAAGGGGATTTTTTTTTCCATGGCGCAACAGCCCCTAGTGAGCCGCGGTCCCTTCATTATCTAGGCTTCGCGATCAAACTCAACTCCTCTGCCCTACACACAGAACTCTCACAACTCACAAGGGATTGACATTCACGCCCCCGCCGAGATTCGAACCCGTAATCCGAACAAGCGAGCGACTGAAAACCCACACCTTAAAGACAGCGGCCACTCGGATCGGCTTAACGTTAACATGGTTACAGAAATACGATCATTCCAGTACCTGGGTGCCCTACTACGTATATGAATTGCAGACAGTTGTAACCATTGCTTTGAAGATGGCAGTACCATTTCACGCTCGTTCTGCCATCTGTTATCAACTGCTGTTAGCACGTTCTACGAGGCGGTCTGGAATGAATAATTGACGGACATCGACTCTTGCAGTAGCAAATGAAGTGTCCTAAGGGAACAACCTTTTTGTTTCATGCAATAATAAACAGATTAAAATTTTAAATTCCACTTTTATATTTATTCCATCCTGCATCCCAACTTGTGCAATGTAAAGCAATCAATTCCAGTGACTGTCACATGAGTTTAAATAAGCGAGGAAGCCAAGGGAATTTCCCCTGAGATTTTGCTTTCAGCAACCCAGAACCGAAGTGGACAGTCATAAATTTCAAATCAAATCGAGTGACATATAGGGCAATGAGGTCCAACTACGGGGCCCCAGATTGCCAAATGGCGCTCTCTGATTAAAATTAAGTTAGGGCACATGTGAAGTCCCACTCTGATTCTACAGAGTGGACCCAGAAACAAAGAAACGTATACAAGTAGATAGCTCGAGATGTAGAAACATTTGTTGTGCTTACATGATTTTACTAAACTGGGAGTCACAGCCTCGCATTAAATGCTGCGATAAGATCGGCATCAGCCAAGGATTTGTTTCTTCTATCTACATATGCAACATGTTTCATTGATCTATCCACATCCGTGGCGTCGGCCTCATTGCTCCACGTGGATATACAGCTACGTTTAACTATTCTATGTTAGACATGCGACATTACTTTGTGTCCACGGATGTTTCAGTTCGTTCATGTCTGCTAAATTAAAATTAGCCCACCTAAACAAAATAGACGTTGTTCATCACCCCCCCCCCCTTGCTCAAAAGACAGAAATTACCTCAATCACTAACAATTAAGATTAAATCGTCGGGCCTAACTTAACGGTCAGGCATTATCATTTAACATTCAGCACTCTTACGGACATCTTAAACAAACCACGTATGGAAAGTTTATGGGATGCTGAATTTTGTTATGAATATAATAGTCTATTACCTCACCCACAACGCTAGAAACTGTCACCATATTTCGCTGAGACGAATTCTGACTAACAACAGCTTTCTTCGTACACTGGGTCCTGTTTTTATTACATTGCGCATTCTGTAACTGTGGACACCAGTTATTGCTAACGTAACGAATTATGCAAATTTTCTTTCCGATCGAAACTGAGCTACGCTGCGAAAAATGTACTTGAGGTAGCACACAAGAATTAACAACTTCCATACTACGTCAGTAAATGGCAGTAAGTCGTACTGACATTACGCTGCGAGAATACGCGGTCACAGAAAGTTTGACTCTAACCTGTCAGTTAAGTGCCTTCTCTTAACAAGACAAATAATGAAACAGAAGTACTCACCTTCCATCACGATAACATCCGTACTAAATGAAGAAGCCTTGCGCACCACAACACAGCCACACAAGTACAACGAAATTCACGAAGGGAGCAAAATTCGCCACACAGACCACTTCAACACACACACTTTCCTCATGCACCTAATAGCCATGTCGATAGATCGAAGCAATCAATCCGCTGTTTAACAAACGTAGGTAGAACAACTCACAGGCACATATAAAAGGCAGTGGGTAAATTTAATAGACTTGTTAAACCTTCGAATGTTTATAGTCGCATCTACAACGAAAATGTACCACTTTCCTACACGTCGGGATGACTTTACTCACATCTGTTGTCCATGGGGACTCGTACGTGTGTACTCTTTTTACACGTGACGCCGCGCAGTCTGGTAGTTCATGCTATCCTGAAGTTGAATGCAGGATCCTCCACGACGTCGACATTTGTCTACCAGATTGCACGTGTCACACTCCAAAAACCAGTAATCTTTACAGTCACTAACACGATAACCTCAATTCTTACATACTACTGCAAGCAGCTTTATCATAAACTTCTTGTATCATGAAAATTCCTATCAACAAGTAGACTACATATATTCAATGCATTATAGAAACAGAAATAAACATGCTGTTTGTTGCTGAACATCAGTGTTTGTTTTTTTTTATCTTCAGTTTTATATGGCAAAAAGGAAGCCCAGTCAAAGGTGCTTTTTGCATTTAAAAAAGTGGGCACATTTTTATATGACGTCACATGCAAGTGGAAGCACCAGACAAAACAATCACAAGAAGCATGTAACTACCAGTAGATCAGTGAAATCCTTCAAGGTTGAACAGGCTGTGCATTGAGCACAAAGCTGGTGTTAGAGGGCATAAGCACCATACATACTATACTGTAGCATTACGTATACTTGGCCCAACTAGACATGCGCCACATAATGTTTCACTCAATGACAGACCGCATATACGACAATGGTCCCATAAGTTTCTATTAAAATATTATAATACCATTGTGTTACAATTACCTACAGTATTCAGTACAGTAACATGGTGTACAGATTTTGACGTTTTGTTGACCATGCATTTCAGTAATTAACCAACTTGATGCACAAAATTTGTTTCACAATAAGTTTTATTTCATGCCTCTACATGTTTCGAGCACATGTGCTCATCATCAGGTGGTCAAAATTGCATTACACAGCCTCTGGTATCATCACACCTATAGGTGGCCATCTCGTGCATGGGTTGGGAGAGTCCTCTCTCAACCTGTGCACAAGATGGCCACCTATATGTGTGATGATACCAGAGGCTGTGTAACGCAATTTTGACCTCCTGATGAGCACGTGCTCGAAACATGTAGAGGCATGAAATAAAACTTATTGTGAAACAAATTTTGTGCATCAAGTTGGTTAAATACTGAGATAAATATACTGTACAGGTTTGTAGCCTAAGAGCAATAGACTATACCATACAGCCTAGGTGTGTAGAAGGCTACACTGTACTATCTAGGTTTCAGTAAGTACACTCTATATGACATTCACACGATGACAAAATCTCCTAATGACGCATTTCTCAGAACATATCCCTGTCGTTAGCAACACGACTGTACTAAATCTGTCCATGACATACAGTGTGCTGGCTTTCAGTTGTAATAAAGCTCTGCACTTTGTATCTCCACAGTCAAAAGCATCTCAGCGTGGTGTGTCAAGTAGCCATCTAACAGAAAACATTCACCCACCCTCCCTTATTCAACACTGTGCACCAGACGTAACAGGGCATTACCAAGAAATGTGCATTAATAATTCCCTGTAGAACTTTATGGTTTTGTAGTCATACCTTTCCTTATACCACAGAACCTCCTGTTATCCCAGTTCACTGCTAGCAGCATGCCTCCTACACACTGGATAAATAGTTGGCCTGGTTGTATTGCTACAGAGCAAAAGGATTTCCTCAAACAGCAGAACAGGTCTGTGCTTGCAAACAGCATCCTGGCAGACATTGTTAACCTCCTTATAATCACATAAACAAAAGCAAAACTTACCTGGTGACCACAATAATTATGTGAAGACTGAATAATTCAGCTCTGAAATAAATGAATGTTTACCCCTTAAATAACATACCAGAAGAACTTTTCCACTACTGATAATTTATGGATCAAAACAGAAGTTGTCTGTGTTGCAGTCTTATATTTATTCTCTGATGCAGAATCAGCCAATATTTTTAAAAACTGAGAGGACAATTCCTTGATTATAAGACCATGGGCAATATCAGAATAAGCTTCTCTGCTCATCTTCCTTATGCGGCACTATTGCTACAATAACACAAAGTAACATAATTCAACAGCAAATAATAATGCTACACTAATGCATATACATCAGACATAAATGGAAAATGAGATCTTATCTCTTTGTAGAACACTAAAAAATGTAAATACAGTTCTTATATTTCATATTTCACAATTAACATTTATCCTACTGGCATGGGTATTTAAATTTCAGTGCATGGTTTACAACTATGTATTACTTGAACAAAATAGATACAATTATTAATTATTTTTGTATACCTCCTGTTAATTTGTTGTGGGTGACGGTATACATTTATCATTTTTCAAAATTATGAAATAAACAGAATTTTGTGGAAAATAAAACACACATAATGCAGCATGTCTTAAAAACGCAATAAATTTCCATTTTTGCATAAATAAATAGAAGGAATTTCTAGTAGTGTTTTCCTAGGTGCATTGTGTAAGCAAATGCACGTCTTTAAAAGTGTAATATTAAGTTCTTAGCCATGTGTTTGATATAACAATGGCCCGGTGATGGCCAGGACTGATGGTCTCACCATGTCATAAACTGTGTAACATGCACATTAACAAAGGTGTGTTCACAGTGATTACAGCCAGTCTGCTGAACTACTGTGTATTGACTTAAAACTACTTTCTCATACTGTCAACACAATTGTATGGACAAAGAATTCTTCTTTGCAGTACTATCTACATATGTGAGATTTTTTGTACAGCCATCCTCAGGCTAACCAGCATAAAAAAACAAAGACATAAACATAAGCTTGTAACATACATAAAAATCATAGCGGTAGTGGGATCTGACATCTGACCTTACTACCACACTTATCTGATATATGAAATAAGGTTATTTTCATAACCTTACATGTTTATACTGGTTTGCCTCAGGATTGCTTTATTAAGCATGTAGCTAGTATTGCAAACAAAGTATGTTTACTAATTATATTGTGCTGACAGAGTACAAAGTACTTCTGATTCAGTTTAGGAAGCATAATGGGTTGCCACATATCAAGACCACAGTTGTATTATTAATAAATGATCAGCTGAATGTAATCATGTGACAGAACTTAAATCTTGTATGTAGGTTCGATCCATATTCTGTTCTATGAATACATAAAATCACTCAACAATAATGCTTAATTTCAAATGTCACCATCTACATCTAATCATGTGAAGACCTGGGCCATAGCACATAATACACAGTGACATGTAAACACAAACATAGTGAATTGGTTATATGAACTGGTCATCCAGGGGACCAATACAGAGAGAAACGTAATTATTTTGATATAACAGAAAAAAGGGTAATGAAGAGCTCTCAAGAAATGCCAGAATGTTCTGGGGGGTTGGAAGTAGGTTGGTTGAAATCCATCTCATATCACTGAAAAATTTTCATCTCAGTTGAAATTTTCACTGTCATCACATTCCAAATTTTACTGATATATATATATACCATCTCATCTCAAAAAATCTTGTGAGATGCATGACAAATCACTCCCACAGACTAATTTTTCTCCCAACACATGCACCAGATTACTTTCTTGCTCATGTGTACACAAGCAAAAAGCTTGCAAATTCAAGACCTTCATTCCTTCAGCTCAGAGCATATAATCGACAATTTATTTCTGTAACTTAAAAAATATATAGGAATGATGCAACATTATGACTAACGTATGGCCTTTGTTCAGTTTTCGCACACGAAATTGGACACATCCAGATGTACAGCTGCATTAACATGAGATGTACCAATTTCTGTCACAGAGCTTACACATTTTGTTTCACTAAACTACATTAGAAGTACAGTTACAATATCATGAAACAGACCAGCATCATTACCCTGACTTCTGTACTACAATTCTGAGTGACTAGAACCATCTGCCTTTATTGCTGCTTCCACTTAACAAGTCTTGCCACTTCTGGGATGCCAATGAAGAGTAACAACGGCTGGATGGCATGCAGCATGAACTGGCAGCCATAGAACAATCGTACATCACCTGCTGGCACAGCATCACCAGCTAGGTGGAAGGCCACCATTATGGACAGTGCACATATCATTCTGACGATGACGTTGTGGTGCATCTGGTTGTATATTCTGACATAGAAACAAATATTCAGACTTACAATAACAACACACTCACAAGGTTCTGAGAATCAAACTGACAAAAGAATAGTAATGTAGTATTCCTTCAAAACTATAAAACAAAATACTGAAAAACTGACTATATGGCAGATCAACTGAAGCAAGTCACATGGAAAGTGGTAGTAAAAAATGGCCACAGACATAAGGTGAGGGCTGAGGATTCTGCTCTTCGGGGATATGAAACAATGTCAATGGGTAATCAGTTCTTGACAGTTTGTGGCAATGAAGTATACCTTGTGTTCTGGGTCAACAGATGCCACTGTTTGCTCACCACAATTTGTGGCGGCATACTGAGAGTGGCAGTCAATTGAAATACTGTATAAAAGGAAATTTCTGACCAAAGAGTTTGATGAGCATTAAGTAAGTGTGGTGCTATACTGGGAGAAGGAGTCTATATTGGGGTTTGACTCTGTGTGTGTGTGTGTGTGTGTGCGAGAATAAATCTAATCATCATCTAGTGCTGAGGTTCAGAAAGTGTAAAGTTTTATTTACACTCTCAGATACATCTTCATAGTGTTTTAACAACAGAAACAACCCTTAGCAGAGAGATGGTGAATCTCTGTACATATGGCACTTCCACTCGTCGTGGCATAGAAATGGATGACTAACCACAATCTACAGCTGCACCATGCATCTTATACATACCTAGTTGTGCTGGGGGCTGCCAACGCCAGACCGAACATACTGGCACAATCCCGCACCAGTGAAAAGAGTGGTGTAGTGTTGACATGTATCCACTCTCGATACTCACACCACTTAAATGCCAGGTGCACTGACCACTGCGGGTCTACACCTGTGTAAATATCATTCACGCTGGTATAGGTAAACTTCATTTACATTCATACAGTTCAAAATTACTGCTTAGTTGCTCAAACTAAAAAGACCCAATTTCCTGATCATATTTTCAGGTAATACTGACAGCTGCCATTATTATATATTTTTTCAGGTAATACTGGTTGATGTCAGTATATATGCCAAATTCAGACATCAGGCAACTCAGACAGTATGATACTAGTACAGTAAAAATGGTTTTTCTGCACTGGATGATTTGGACACCCCTCCTGACCTGAAATTCACTCAAAGACCCATTATATTTTACTGTTCCATCTACTGACAGCACCCCCTACCAAATCCAAGAGTTCAAAAAGCAAGAGTTGATTAAGAAGAACTATTTACAGTGAGCATAAATTTACAAAAGCAAACAGTCAAGATAAGGTAAAAAGGTAAATCAGTCCCATTAGAGGCCTGAGGTGCCCAGAGGGTTCCAGGAAGTTAAGGTTCCCAGATTACATAACAATGACCCAGGATGGTGGTAAGGTTGTCAGCCTTATGCACCAGCCACTTTTTACCCCCAGGAAATACTCCTGGTACTCATTTCTGTTAGAGGATGAGTCGACCCCAGGGCCATAGCGTGATTGGAAGGATTACTGGCAATGAAAAATTCCAATGACACCAGTTGTAATCGAACAAGTGACCTTCCAATTTGTAGCATAGCACCTTAACCTCTGTGCTACCGCGGTCCCCAAACAGTCAAGATAGCAAGAATAAAATATGTGCCTTGATGTCTGGTTTGTTTGTTTGGATCACAAAAACACCATGTTACATAAGTAGTAATAAAAAGGGAATAGAAAACTGTGGCAGGGAAGACAGCGTAAGATAGCAGCTGACAAATGAAACTGGGGGGGGGGGTCGGTAAGTCCACGATATTGCCAGGCAACTAAGATACACGTCGAATATAACACCCTGATATCCACAAAACTTATCTGGCAATCCTTTGGTCCGAGATAATTGAATTAGAGTGTAGCCAGTTTTTACACAGTAGTTCTCGGGCACTCGTGAATGCAGTAATGAACCTTTGGGTTCCTTAAAAGGTGGGGAATTTCTTGACTAGCTGAAAACCAATTAGCTTCTCCAGAAGGACTCGGCTCCATTGAGCTCTCAAAGTACTTTTATTCACAATACATACAACTTGAGATATATTGTTACACAACACTTGCCCTTTTTTTTTAAATTTCTCTTAAAACATATTTAAAAATGGAGGTAAAAGAAGAGGCAAGTGACAAGACATAATGCCTGAATTTTCTACACTTCTCCTCCAAATTGAGTTACTTGGAATTCTACCTTTTTTTGAAACTTCTGTTGGGGACTAAACTGTCGTCTGCTGCTGTGCACAGTATAGGACTTAAATTTAAACCAAGCCTTTTTTTGAACTGGTTTTTTAATTAATGAAATAGAAGAGTAGAATTACAAAGGAAAAATTTATCAATAGCAAACAACTTGAGTTCCAGTTATGAAAGGAAAAAGTAAAGAGCACTTTTAAAGCTTTATATTGGTTTTAAATACTGGTACACTACCTGTAATGACTATTTATCTTGCAAACTGGTTACTACTGTTCCTTTTATTACTTCTCGAATACTTTACAATGCATAATGGAAAAGCTGGGATAGTGTAGTCAATTTAGCAACTGGCTATACGCCGGAAAATCTGGGGATCAAATCCTGGTGGGGGACAAGACTTTCCACACCCATCCAGACTGCTCCTGGGGCTCACCCAGGCTCCTATATAATAGGTAAAGCAGCTGGGGCATGGCATTAACTACCTACCCAACCTTGTACTGAGGTTAAATAAAGTGTAGGGCTATACTTCTACTCACCCTCTTGCCTTCATGGCAGGTTACAGGGAGACCTTTACCTTTACCTTTCAACTTCACAGGAAAGACAGCAGTAATTTAATGTCACAATAATTCTTACTAGACATATAAACATCCCTGTAATTTTTATTCATATAAATAGCATGAATGTTTTGTTCCTCTCTTAAGAAGCATTATCCCCATTCCGTTTATTAGAACATAAAGGAACAATTATGCATAGCATAGCAGTCATAACACAACTATATAGTTGTGTTATGACTGCTATACCTAAGCATAATTGTTCCATTATGTTTGTTTCTCTATTTAACTTACTGCAGATCAAAAGGCAGAAGAAGCCAGGGCAGTTCATTAAAGAGACTTCTAGACATCTCAAACTGGAATGGGTCAACAAGTGGCCCAACTCCATGATAACTAGATGATAATGAAGATGATGATTTAATTTACTGACAGCATTATTTCTTCATGGACATGTGAACTCCATTCTGTCACACGTGCGACACATGCTATCAGTCTGATCTGCCTCAACTCAGTCACCAAAGAAGCACAACTGATATTTCAATTTGAGAAAGAATCAGCAACTAAAACTACTGATAAGAAATTCGAAATCTTTCCTTTATTCTACCTTCTTAAAACAGAAGGAAAATTCTATGACACACAATGGAATACAGCACATGAAAAGGGTACCAGATTCTAGTTTACATACCTAGTAAACTCTGTAACCAGTATGCCCCACATGAGACTGCAATCATGGTGACACAACCCAGGAGCATCTTCACACGGGATGCATGATGCCAGCTTTCTGTCAGTGTGTATCGTCCTTCATCAACAAACAACCAAGCAGTGAAACATCCTGCAAGCAAAACATACCAGGATGATTTATTTTGAGGATTAAAGCTTAGTTCAGTTGTGTAACTTACTAAGCACTACTAATTCACATGCATAACTTACTAATGATTTGCCAAGGATGTGGAAATGATTCTGGCCTATTTTAAGGATCTGCCCCAGCACCTCTGTGTGATATAGTAAAATCACAAAAACCTCTATCTGGGCAGCCAATAACCTGCCTAAAAAATGTAGTACATACTGACCAGGCAAGCAGTGGTGCAAAGCAAAGTACTGCAAATTTCATTTTCTAATAAAGAGCTATACATGGTGGAAACTGTCAATAAAACTGCAGAAATGTCTTCTTCCACTGACTTGAAAACTTTCCACACCATACCCTGGCATCTGGAGTCTGAAGCTACTATTGTCAACACAGGGTACTATGTGTTAAAAATTGTACTTGAACTAGGTGTTCCATTACTGTGATGGATATTTGTCAAGTTTGGCATGCACTGAACCTTTTAAAGCCTACTGGTTGCTGTACACACTGCCAGTTTTAACATTATAAGATTCTTCATACTGCCCATAGTGTAATTATATGTGCTGCATGTGTCAAAGAACAAACAGTGAATTTTGCCCTGTACAGCATTCAATCGATTGGTTTCTATAAGTGAGATGGCAAGTGTGTACTGCATCGTACAAACTGGGTCTTCAAACAGAATGGATTGCATTTTGTCCTTGAAGGGTTAATATAAGGAATGTTTCCCTGGAGGCCACCATCTTTTCTGAATGATACTATTTGGTTTTCATTAAAATTTAGCTGTTACTGTGAGTGCTGTATGTGTTTGAGACATGCGTCGACTAAACCAATACACAATGAAGTGAAAGGCGTACAGAATGCCTGTAAGACTATGGAGATTATTATCTCCAATGTATTATTCCAGGCAATGTGGCTCCAAGTGTAAGATGTCCGACCAGCATTTCAAAGATCCCTGGTCTGAAGCTCAAACAGACCTCTAAGTACTCTAAGTTTTGTGATTTTCCTCAGTCCCTCAACTTCTAACCACATCCTTCCCCATTCATTCTCCACTAGTAATCCTATTATTTTGCATCATACAGCTACACCTACAGGTAGTGTCGTTATATAAATCCTACCAGATACAACAACGCACAACAGGCAGATCATCTGAACATACAGACACAACCCGACTTGTGCAACTGTTACATTCTCAAAGGTTGAGTGAAAGTCGGATTCTGCACCAATTGCAGATGAGTACATGGTCAACTACGTGCACGCACACGTGTGTTTGTGCACATACAAATGCTCACACACACACACACATATACACTATTGTTACCCATCATCACAAACACAGAGATAAATATTCAGTACACACACATCGATATCTCTTGTCCTTGTCTTCTATGGTAGCACTCTTGCCAGGCACTTCACTGTGCTTCCCTTCATGTATGGAGAAATGTGTTGCACATTTAAAAAAATCTTATCTTCATATATATGAACGTTATTATTATTATTATTATTATTATTATTATATTTATTTTTATTTTTGGGGGAAAATTACACAAGTCTGAAACTGCAGGAGTAAGGCTGTGTCTGTATTCTACTTGCACAAACTGACAGCACATCTCTACATATTCTACTTGCATAAACTGACAGCACATCTCTACACTACAGAACCACACAACTGTTTTGCAAATTAATGTGACACTACCAGCTAAGAGGCCCAGTAGTGCCTGATGAGGGAAATGTGTTGCTGTGTACAGTCTTGAGATTCCAACTAAAATCATGAGCAGTATAAACAATGTCCACAGTGCAACTCTCACACATTTCTTCTTCCTGTCATCCATCTTCACGTTGGACTTGATGAAGCTGCGAATGAAATGCTGCAGTACGACATACATGAGTGACGACAATCCTTGCACATGACCTGACGGACAGCCGGGTCCGGTCTCACAGGTTAGTGGGGTCTGTCGCAAGACAGGACGAGGCTCATTCCCATACACATCTGTCTCCTGCACCCACCAAAATGGCCGATGATCCATGATCAGCCTATGCGGAAATTTCAACAAAATTATGAACTGAGACTGGTGTAACATTACAAATATAAATTTCTATTCAGCAAGTACCATTGTCGCATACTGGCTATGTTCCTAGTTCTTGTGATCAAGTTCTTGCATGGTTTTTCTTTGTCTCAACAAATAATCAGAGGTATCTTTAAGTAAGTCATGAACATCTTGTTCCAACTCATTACATAACAGCCAGTTCAAACAGTGTCAATAAATAACATAACACCAATAATCAACATATGTCTCCAAAACCTCGTTTATATGCATGGAGGAAGTCCAAAATTGCCTCCATGTTTTACAAAACCATTTTGACACATATAATCGTACCTGAAGTTTTTTGTATAACTGTAACCAGGGAACAAAGAATATCTGGTCAAATTATTTTTTGATTTGGGCGATCACTTTTTTATCATCATCATAGGTATATTCAGACATTTCTTTCGGCAGTTACAAACCATACAATACATTGGAATATTTTGATAAAAGTAAAATAGTAGTGCATAAGCAAGGTTGAAATAAGGATACATGGTCAATTTTAATTCAAGTTCCCAATTTTTGTTACTTGTGAATAGACATACAGTAATACTGTTTGTCAGAAACTTGAGAGTGCTTTCTTTCTTCATCACATATACATAATGCCACCCTTCTTAAAAACATCGGAATTACCTATCTGTATAAATACTTGATTCATGGCTTATAATTTTACTACTGAGCTGTCTGCTCAAAAATTATGAACTACCGATCATGGGCCAAAGCAAACATAACAACATGAAGTGTAGTGCATCTTTGATGGTATGAACAATGGCTTATTTGTTACAAAGAAAATTATGCTGAATTATGTCCAGCATCACAGGCATATTAAAAAATTGTATGTACTGTAACCGTCTGCCTAACTTGCCTGATTTCGGTTGCAACTAATTGTAGCTCGTTGTAGGCATGGATCCCTCTCAAGGAACATATAGGAGGAATCAGAAGCTGC
>Ga0123352_10007331_pt1 | contig 16992 bp, 10 predicted proteins | sample TergutLab28metaG_FD_89700 | JGI IMG/M metagenome (GOLD analysis project Ga0123352, IMG submission 89700) | Labiotermes labralis P1 segment gut microbial communities from Petit-Saut dam, French Guiana - Lab288 P1 | ecosystem: Host-associated > Arthropoda: Insects > Digestive system > Gut ... | reverse complement strand
GACACAACTGCTCTCCAGCGGCGAGTTTTGCAAACTGCGTTATGACACTATACCTGTTAAAAGTGCATCTGCAAACGTTTCTTTCTATACCAATAACTAAAAAATGCCAAATTTTGAGTTGTGACACTTTTGTCGCAAATGAGCGATTTATTGCAGCCACCACTGGATCTTCTTCTAAGTCACGCGATCCAATCCTCACATTTTAAAAGCTTCATTTAACTGCTATTCCCCCACAAAGTAGTCGCCGAGAAAATATTTCAAATCATGTCATTTCTTTCATCTCTTTCATGCGCGTTACATTCTGCTACACTCGAACCCAGGACCACCCGATTAGGAAGCAGAGTGCTGACCTCTAGATATCTGTCCTAAGGGTCTGACTGAGTCCACAAGTAATCCAGTCATTACGAAACACATTGCATGATTCCGTTAGAACCAAATTCTTAACATTTTGGTTTTGTAACAATTCGATGGAGACCGTACACGCAGTTTATGTAAACGTACTGCCGTGTGGAACTAAATGTCACCTTCGGAAGGCAGTCACGGGCAACGGGTGTGTCCGGAGTTCATTTTGGAATGAGAGTACTGCAGCTCTACCGGATCCTGTCCAGGCTGGTATCATTTACTGTAATAACTGCTGCTTCTCGTCCAGCGTTGAGGATAAGAATTGTACTTGATGGACGTCACCCTGTTGCGTTTTCAATAATCGGACAAATAAACAGTCAAATTACTGTCTAACACAACTCTATGTTCTATATTAGTATAGGCTAGCTACATGTTTCAGCCCCTACGGCCCATCATCAGGCTGTGTACAAAAACCGTGAAAACAAAAAGTAAGAACGTAAACATGAATATAAACCTTCATATGAGATATCAGAATTATATAAAATTTGTTAAAATTTTCCCCATCCTTATTGGTATCTCCATACTCCTAGCTATTCATAAAAGTTGTTTTACATCTGTGGTTTTTTAATATCAATTACTAAAACCAAAACCCTTTTAAATATATTGGGATAAAGTTGTTTTTATTGATCTTCTAACTTCAAACTTTTAACAAAATTAGAAGAAGAAGAAGAAGAAGAAGAAGAAGAAGAAGATGATGATGAGGGGAGGAGGAGGTGGAAGAAGAGGAAGAAGAGAAAGAAGAGAAAAAGGAAGAAGAGGAAGAGGAAAAAGAAGAAGAGGTGGAAGAGGAAGGAGAGGAAGAAGAAGAGGAGGGGGAGGAGGAGGAAGAGGAAGAAGAAAGGGGAGGAGGAGGTGGAAGAAGAAGAGAAAGAGAAAAAAGATGAGGAAGAAGAAGAGGAAAAAGAGGAAGAGGAAGAAGAAAAGGAGGAGGAAGAGGAAGAAGAGGAAGAAGAAGAAGAAGAAGAAGAGGGGCGGAGGAGGTGGAAGACGAAGAAGAGGAAGAAGAGAAAAAAGAGGAAGAAGAAGAGAAGGAAGACGAGGAAAAAGAGGAAGAGGAAGAAGAAGAGGAGGAGGAAGAGGAAGAAGAGGAAGGAGAAGAAGAAGAAGAGGAAGAAGAAGAAAAAGAAGAAGAAAAGTAAGAAGAAGATAAGATTGTTCTTAATGATATCTAATTCTGAGATATCACAAACGAAGTGGACGTGTTATATCCTTGTGCACGCTTTTACCGTTATTTTCAAAGTTTTGTGCAAAACATGATGATGGCCCGTCGGGGTCGAAATATGTAGCCTGCCTGTAATGAGATAAAATACACAGTTGCGGTAGACCGTAATTTGCCTGTTTGTCTGTGGATTGACAACACTACGTTAGTTCGTGGACAGGCTCGGATAACACGCACTCAGCTGGGCTTGGCTCAAGCTGTTCTAAAGCTCGGAGCCTTGTACGCTGACAGCAGCTGCACCTGTCAGCCCCAGCTGAGAGCTGCAGCTTGAGGCCGGGGAATGGAAGTGGGGGGGGGGGGTCTTGTAGTGTTTTTGTAACACGGGACGCAGACAACAGTGCATAAAGTAAACGAAATGATTCCGACACCACACGACAAGACTTGTTTATAAACGGTTGGCAGTCTGTAATTGCCACACCACCTATACGTATTTATATACGTTCATAAACAAAAACGTACTGTCCTCTTATGGAAGGAAATATAGGTCACCATTGATTGGAACAAAAATAGCCCCCCTCCGTCCTCCGGCCCGCACAAAATATCGTTGTAAGATGTCAGCAGGCGGGGTGCCATATCAATACACTGCACGCCGTATGAGGAGCGCAATCAATAAATACCAACCCTAGGCTAGACCTTACTCCTACTGGCAGGGTACAGGAGGGGAAGGTTCTCCGTTCTACGACACAGTAGAACTAACTAATATCGTAGCAGCAAGCTACGCCATTCTACTTAGTTATTGGTTATTAGCTATTAATTCAAAGCTGTATATAATATGTGCGCCGTCTATGGGAAGCTGAACTGGTGGGGATAAAGTGACTATATACTGCCATACTTTGGACAGAATTAATTATAGATGACGTAATTGCGTGCACGTTTTTAATGCAGGCCTAAACTCGGGGTAAAATTTAATCGATATTAGCTTCCCCCTTGCTCAAGATACATTGTTCTGAGCAGTTCTCTGGCATAACTACGAACCACAATAGTTAAAGATGGTTTAATTTAAGTAATAGAGACCAAAATATTGTCTTTCTTTGCCGGCCGTAAACATATGTTCGTGTTGTTAACAATACCTAAACTGTATTATATTTTGCACTCATTTGCATAAACGTTCGTTTGTAACTACGTTAATAATCATAAAAGACAAGCGGAGAGCAACATAAATATAAAATTAATAGATAAATCTTTAAAATGAAATAAATCCGTATTACTCTATTTTTTCAGCTATATAAGGAAAAACTGGGAAGTCAGTTAATGCAGGCTGCGATGCCCTTCTTAGTATCCTGACAGTGTCCCATTTGACCGAAGAATTCCGCACATTTTAGAGAACGCGAAACTTTGTTACCGTGTGGTGGAACTGATCTGCAGCCAACCAATATCCACATAACCTTTTTCTTTAAGACACATTTTAATATTATCGTCGCTTCACAGCCTCTTTCAATCAGGTTCTCCGACAAAAAAAGTAGGCACATTTCACCTCTCACAGACTTGCTACAAGCCTCACTTTTTTCGATCAACTTTGGTTTATCCACCATGAAGGCACTGGGTGTCTCTTTTATTGCGTCCCTGAGCACTGCAGCTCCAAGCTATGTACCGGCGGATACAGAATATTTCTGTTCGTGTAAACTTCGGTGGTGTCCGGGACGCGATAAAAGGGAAGGAAGGATACAAACAGTGGAAGAGTCTTACGCGTGTATATTTCCTGGGTTCATGCCCGCGAATTTAAAGCTCTTCCTACGACTATGATGACTCTGACATTGATGATAATGACGATCACAAACTTTATTTCAGAGGAGCTGACCAGCCCCACTGACTTCTCACAAAGAACAGCAGCACTTCAACTAAACTGTCCCCTGTGTCCAAGCCACGTCTTCCCGGCTGTGTAGTGTGCGGTGTCTAGGAGGCGATAAAGTGACCGCCATCTTGGTACACAAAACATAGGCACGATTATTGACTAACTCCATGCAACAAATTCCTTCCTGTAAAGCTAAGAGTGCCTCACCTAATAAAAAAAAAATTTCCCCGCACTTTATTTCACTCGCAAGTTCATCACCGCGAATAAAATAGCCTGCCACTTGTCTATCCAGAGCCAGATCAATCCAGTCCACGACTTCCCGTCCTATTTCTCCATGATCAATTCTAATATTATGCTCCCATCTACACCTAAGCCTTCTGCACATTTAGTGTGTATAATTTTATATGTATTCTCAGGTAATGTTCAGAATTATTAAAAGTTTTCCCATATTTGTCGCCGGATAAAGTGCAATATGAATCCATTCTAGATAGGTCTACAGTTTTCTGTTCAACCATTTCACGGTTCAGCTAGTCCACTACTTTTTCACACAGTTTCTCCCACAAGAGGGGCACTTATCATATCCCGGGACGAGACTTTCTGTTCCCTCTAGACAGAAGCCAGTGCTCTGTCTGATCAGCCTTCGTGTCACCACGTACCGTCTCGCGAACAACTTCAAATATGAGGGCGGCAGATTTTGCAGGATTTCAGGTTCTTGCAGCAGTGTTGCTAAACTGTACAGGTGTTCCGGTATATGACGCCGTGAGAGTCTCAATTGGCTGCCGAAGTTTCGAAGGATCCTAGTGTCATCATCATCATCATCATCATCACTGACCACTTGGCACGGTGCGACATCCCACATGACCAACGCTTCGCCAATATATTCACCAGCCCTGCAAACAGATGGCAATCACTCGCAATGTACGCAACATTTCCAGCCGATTCCGGCGGCCATGTGGTCTACAGCGTAGGCCTGGAGTTGCTTGATTGCTGGGATCGCGGCTTCGAATCGCGTTGAATGCATGGATGTTGGTTCCTTGTGTTTGTTGTTGTGTCGTGTAAGTAACGACCATTACGACGAGCTGATCACTAGTTCATAGGAGTCCTAACGCGTGTATGCCTAATTGTGCGTAATCTAGAATCCTAAAAAACGAGGCGGTCGAAGCCGAATTTGGGCTGCAGCGCTCAAAAAAATTCTGACCAACACTTTTATAGGACACGGTAATATAAGAAGTAATGGGTGGTTCACACGTTGTCAGAATTAGTAACTACTTTTTGAAACAACCCTTAAATAATTAACGTGCAACCGGGGTAGCTCAGTTAGCACAGTGATGACCTATAGTCTGGGCTGTGGATCGATTCCAGGTACACGCAGACATTTTCCATACAACGTCCGAAACCCAAAGTGGCAATGAGGCAGGTGTCTGTCCGATAACTTCTGTTATCCTGTGTCAGTATCATTCCACTACTGCTCCACACTCATTTTCAACTTACTATTATATCTTCACTTATTCTTCAGTGTCTTATGATAGGTACATAACCTCCTACAAAGCGAGTTCTCTACGGAGTCCAATCTAGTGCTTCCTCCTGTCAATTTCCAGTATCCACTCTTTTCCTTGAGGATATCCAATAGCTCCTTACGTCTTTGTCTTCCAATCGCTTCTATTTCCTTCAGTAACGTGTCTCAGAAGACAGTTCTTACGCAAGTGACCAATCCAGTTACCCTTCCTTCCATTCACTGTTTGTAGGGTGTTCCTCTCCCACTTGACTCCCTGTACTGCGTCTTCATTTCTCACACGATCGGTCCAACTGATCTTCTACGTCCTTCTCCTGCACCATATTTCAAAACTGTCCACGTATTTCTGATCCACGTTCAGAAGTGTCCAAGTTACAACGCCACACACAGCAATTCTTGCAATGCAGCACTTCACTAGCGTCTTCCTTAAATTTAAGTCCAATTTACTGGTGCAAAGAGCTTCTTCTTGTTGAATGTTGGTTTTGCCACGGAAATCCTAGATTTAATTTCACTAACATTACACTTACCAGACAGACAAGCGGGGGAAATCCGGAAACCTTAAAAAAAAAAATTCCCTGGCGGATGTCGGGGAACACCGAATAGAATAATACTTTAGAAGTGTGTAGTTTTGGAGGCATAGATGACTCAGGGGGTTAGGAGCCAGCTTATGGCCTGGTTTCGATGCCGGGCCAAGTCGCGTGTGATTGTGGTGGACGAAATGGCAGCGGGACACGTATTTCTCGGAATATTGCTGTTTTCCTTGTCAGTATTTTTCCACATTGGTTCCTAGTCGTCACTGTTAACATAAAGACAAATGAGAGAGGTTTGGGGTCAGTCCCTAAACAGCGATGATGCTCTTTCAGAAATGGGCAGTATCAAAATTTTCTTTTCCTTTCTCTCTTTTCGTCCTTTCTTTAATCACTTTTGTCGTCGAAGTGTTAATCTACGGCGTTCAACGGAAAAATATAATACATTTTCGAAAAATATCGGTCGAATCTGCAATACTAAATAACTAGAAATTTCGCAATTTAGAACGACACCAATTACACCCTATTACTAAGATAAAGAGCCGATACCAGTGTCTGCACGGCCTAAGGCGTAGGTCTGCGGCCGCTCTTCTGCTGAGATTGTGGGTTCGAATTCCACCGGGGGGCATAGATATCTGTCTGTTGTAAGTGCTGTGTGTTGTCAGATAGAGATCGAAACCAGAGACCCTGGCCTACTGGGCGTTGTCGCGCCAAAAACAAACAAACAAACAAAGATAAAGAGTTCTAGGTTCCCACTGATTGAATATATGGCTCAGATAAAGGACATACATGTTTACACACATTTGCTATAGAAATACCTTGAAAGTAGGCCTCAGTAAAATAGATAAGGAAATGAGCTGTGGACAGGCTAGCTCAGTAACATGTGCTATAGCAGGCTTGGAATCGGAACGGCAAAACTTGTGTTATTAGAAAAGTTGACAATTGTAATTTGGTAACTGAAGAATAAAAACCAACTAGACGCCACTTATTATTTTATTGCACTTCTTATAGGCTCAACATGTTTCGGGCACTACTATGCCCATCATCAGGAGCTCACTGGAGTAGTGTCCGGGCTGCACGTGCTTTAGCCTTCAGCCCGGACACTACTCCAGCCTAACCGCACCTAAACTCCAACATACAGCAAACCAAGAACGAAACGACCATTGTGGTAATCAACATTATAGTCGCGAGCTCCTGATGATGGGCGTAGTAGTGCCCGAAACATGTTGAACCTATAAGAAGTACAATAAAATAATAAGTGGCATCTATTTGGTTTTTATTCTTCAGTTATCACAATGATGCACGGTCCAATAAACATAAAAAATGGTAATTGGGATTCAATTTACAGCGGGGTATATAAAATTGAAGGTACACAAGTCCTTGATACAGAATGAGAAAACGGTTAACCTTTCAAAGCCGAACGGTAACTTTACGTACCACCCAGTTTAAATTTCAAAAACTCTACATGCATTTGTTGTGTACGAGCCTCAGAACAAATAGCAAACTTTTCCTTATACAACATCAGCAGTTTGGTTACGTATAACGGAGGTGGAGACTGTTTACTGCGCGGTACGCACTGAGTCCTAATATGAAAGATACACTTTTTTTTTCTTTAAAGATTTAAAGAGATGCATAAAATAGGACATCACTCTACCACACATAATTTTACTGATATAGGGTGAATAATAATTTGGCTACAAATTTCGACTTAAATTAGAAGCCACAATCAAAGTCGTCGGGCCCACAATTTAAGCCGAAGTATGTAGCAAAGTTAATCTTCATCTTACGTCAACTCTTCATCTTACTTTAATATAAGGGCGCTATCCCTCAAAATACATACCCAAAGGGATGTCCGAAACCAATTCAAGTTACATTTATCACACCATAACTCCGACAGTAAGAAGTGGATGTAGCATAACCAAAATTAATTTCACAAATTGCAAAGGTATTCTACATCCACCCAACTCCATGTAGCAAGACCACTTAGGGGGGGGGGGGGCTGGTATTGGACCAAACAAATATACTTAAAAAGGGACCCTGAAAATTTTGTGCAGTTTTAAACAAAAGCTCTACCAGCAAATTCAACATAGAGCCAGCCCACACACCACAATCTATCTCCTTAAGATTTACAACAATATTATCAACCATTTATGCCTTGATCAAGCATGTGGTCTCTTTACTCCTGGAGTCTGTAACAACTCACAAAACAACTGAACGACTTCGCTGTCTGCTTTTGATAAAAAATCAAATAACTTTGCGCCCACCCTCTTCTAATCGTTTTGAAATTTGAAATTCACAGCATGTTTTATCTCAAGAAGGCCAACTGGGCGACTGTCCCTGACATGCTCTACAGCAATTCAGCGAATATGGACCAACACAGAGCAGATGCATGTGGTGGGGATTATTAATTAACCAGAGGTCTAATCAAGGGTTTTCCAGCAACCGAAATGAGCCCCGTTTCTACTCCGTCTACTACATATGGATGCCCGAACCATTCTCACGCTAATAGCGCCTGAAGGGCGAAGGCTGGGGGGGGGGGGTTGCTACAGCGGGCAGCTGCCTCCCAACTCTCATTCCTGTAGACTCTCCCTCTGCCCCTGCACCTAAAGCCTTAGCATTCTATTATCCAGAATGGTAAGGCACCACAACTGGGGAGGCTAGTTGTGACCGCTGTTGGAGAATTGATCTCTTGCACCCTCGCCATTCAATAAACAAGCAGGGGCAACCCCAACCAGTCTGTGTGTTCATCCGTCTCGCTTGCTCTCACTTGCTCCCTCTCACACTGCTTTCCATCAATCTAGCCGAGAATATTAAATGTCTTGCAGAAAATGCGAGGAAAAAATTACAACTTTGCCTCTGGTGCGCATATTTTCCACGAGGTACTGTCCTGCAACTTTGGGGTGACCACTTGCTTAATAAAATGATGTGGCTTCGAAGATAAAACGTATAACTTGCTTACTTCTAGATGCAGATAATTTAATAGTGAAGATTACAGACGTTTCGGACAAACTGCAGCAGGGTAGTCGGTATAGCAACTGAGCTAGAGGCTGTATGACCACGAGTTCAAATCCCAGCAAAGCCAAGAGATTTATCTTTTCCCCAAAAGTCTAGACCGGCTCTGGGATCCGCCACAACCTCCTATTCAATTGGTAAACAGGATCTTTCCTGGCAGTAAAGCGGCCGGGGCTCGAACCCGCTCTTGGCGACCCTGGCGGCAGGGGCGTAAAGTTAACCACTCACCTCCATCTAGTGCCAATGTTAGGAATAAGTGGAGCTATAATTCTGTTCCCCCAATACGCAATCAACATGAGGACAGGAAGAGCTTCACATTTACAGGGTCTTCGGAGAAGTAGTGTTTAGCCAGCTTCAGTGCTGAAGTTTCACCAGCGCAAAAGGTAAAAGTGTCGATAACCTGTAGCCCCTTGAACCAATGGTGATTGCCGGTTCCAGCGTTGCAGCAGATACATCAACTTGGATGTGACATCATCAGTCTACTGTCCGTAATTACAGGATATGCATAGTTGTGAATCGTGGACTAGATGGCGTCACACCCCAAGACAGCAATCTTCGTAGTCATTCTGACCAGGAACTGTTATATAGACAACCGTCTCTTCGCCCACCCCCACACGTTCTTCTCTTCAGTTTTCCACATTCTCATGTTACTAATCAATGTCTACGGGCCGGGATAGCTCAGTCGGTACATCGACTAGCTACGGACTGGTGGGTCCGGGGATCGATTCCCGGTGGAGGGCGAGACTTTCTGCACCCGTCCAGACCGGCCCTGGGGCCCACCCAGCCTCCTATAAAATGGGTACCGGGTCTTTACGGGGGGGTAAAGAGCGGTAGGGGCGTGGCGTTTACTACCCACCCTGCTATCTGGTGCCGAGCTTAGAAAAGAGTAAAGCTACTCCCCCTCTGGGCCTTCGTGGCCTGTTGCAGGGTGAACCTTACTTCTACTGACCAAGGTCTTTTGAAAATTGCGAGTTATTCCTGTTATTACGAAGCGCTTAACGAGGAGCTAAATGATTTGTACTCCTCGCCCAATATTGTGGGGGTTATAAAATCGAGAAGAATGAGATGGGCTAGGCATGTGGCGCGTATGGGTGAGGAGAGGGGGGCGTATAGGGTCTTGGTGGGGAAACCGGAGGGAAAGAGACCACTGGGGAGACCTAGGCGTAGATGGATGGATAATATTAGGATGGATCTCCAGGAGTTGGGATTTGGGTATGTGGACTGGATTGGGCTTGCCCAGGATAGGGACAGGTGGCGGACGCTTGTGAGTGCGGTAATGAACCTTCGGGTTCCGTGAAATGCGGGAAATTTCTTGACTAGCTGCAAACCAGTTAGCGGCTCAAGAAGGACTCTGCACCATGGAGTAAGTAATTATGAAGCGCTTAGCCACTGCCATAAGCACGTCTTCTCCTGCAGCAGTTCAGTAGCGACGGTCTCACTGTCCAAACGGAAACTTGCATACGTTGGAACAGAATAACCAGCTGTGGTCCCACACAGTCCCTGTACTGAACCGAACAATGGACGACACAGTGGGCTGTCTGCCTGGAGATAAAGTAGTCGATGACGTCAGATCCCCAACTAGAGTCGGTTATTATGCAGAAAGCTAACAGGCTAAGCGTAGATATGATTACGTAAGATTGAAAGTACAAACATTGTAAATACTTACTGAAGGAGCAAGTAAAAAAAAGGTAAAGTTTTCGTTGTCCCCGTCATGAAGGCATATAGGTGGCATATAGGTGGCATATAGGCATAGCTCCACTCATTCGCAACCTCTACAATAGATGGAGGTGAGTGGTTTACTTCACAGTTTACCCCCAGCGAAGAAGCCGGTTACTAATTAAACAGGCGGCTGGGTGGGTACCAGAGCCGTCCTAGACTTTTGCGAGAAGAGAAATATCTCTTGCTTCTACCGGAATTCAACCCCCGGATATTCCGCCCTGTAGCCTCGTCGCAGTACCGACTATTCCGGATCGGACAACATCCTTCGGGATGCATCCACTTGGAGGAGCGAGAATAGAGAGCAAGCACTGAGATCGTCACACGGAGTACGCTTCTGCAGCCACAGTTGAGTGGCACTGCCTCCGGGACCCAGACTGCAGAGCAAAGAAAACTGTCTGTGGTTTGTGTAACCAGGGTTCTGCTCTTGTCATCGGATGGTGTGCAATAAATTCATTCGCCAGAATTGTGTCATTTACTGAATGGGGATGAGATGAACGCGTTTACTGGTGAGCAGGTAAGGATATTGAACAAGTTCGGGGCACATCTAAAAAATCTACCTGTAAAATCTCTGTAAAACGACACACGTCTCAGCCAGAACGGGAGGTAACCCGGCTGATATTCAAACCCGGAACTCCAATACTGGGCTACTAATGCCACTGACGACGAGATGGGGGAAAGGCGGTACAAATTACAGGGGACCGGCGGTCCTGAAAGGGACCCGGGCCTCACTATGTGGAACATGTTCTTGTATCTATCGGTAGTATCGGGTAGTGAATTTCGTGTTGACGGCATTTGCGGCCAGTGGGCCATCTTGCCTACGACGCCGTCTAGTTTGTCTCATTTTTCCCCTCGCCGGCCCGCCTTTCCTGGAGGGACAGAAAAAATTTTGTCACCGGGACCCGAACCCGCTCTCGGGGGTCCAGACTAACGCTACCCCAACCTGTTGGCTCCTCCGACTTGTATCTGCCTCCAGTAAGTAGGCACAGTTTACGTTATCAGTATGGATAATGGCGGATTCCAGAATAATACAGGCAAAATGAAGTCCAGCCACAAAGTACACACATACTTGCAAGCAGCCATCTCCACATTACAGGCAGATCCTGAATAGGCAGGTCCAGATTAGCACCAAAATATGTAGAAAAGGGGGCATTCTTCCTTTTATTCTCTACATATAAAACTTATATATTTATGGGGCCAAATTATGTTCTATAAACGTAAATAAAGTAAGAATGGCAACAGGCACTTATTTTATGCTACTGCCCCAGAATTCGCCAGAACAGACTGAGAAGCGTCAGAAATTCGAACAGGCTATACGCCTGGTGTAGTTTGGAACTGACAGTGCTGGGTTCGGAATTGCTAACACCATTCAAGTGGGTACACGTGACCTACGTGAAGATACAAGTTCACGCATTCATAACCTCGATGCTAGAGGAAGTGAGTGGGGCAGCTTCAAGATTCAGTCGCCTCACCTCCCGAGAAAATCCCCTCTCCTCGAGCTATCAAATTTCAGTTAAATTTAATATTTATTTAAGCGCTGGGATTTTTATTTAAGTGCTGGGATTTTTATATCTCATACGAACTTTCGTGGACCACTCGGTATATTGAGCAGAAGGCCAGCTAGGCCAACTTCGGGAGGCGTAATGTATGAGGCAACTGAATATCCGCGCAATAATATAATAAAAAAACTATTCCTTATTTGATTACTTCTAACTTCTGTTCACATACAATAGGTTATTTTCCTACGTATGAGTCTCTCTTGTTCAGAAAATCTTTCAAAACGCCCTCAGGTTCGCCTCGCGTGCCTGCATGCTACCTGAATACTAAGAAATACCTGGACTACCATTTTACAGGCAACTTCCATGAGTAACAACAGTGAAGCATGTAAGCCGCGTTTTGGTCACCCCTGGTATTTAACGTCTTTCGAGCCAATGCAAAATTTACACACAAAATATTTTTTTCCCGGCCCAACACAACTTATGACGGCCATCTTCGACCGAAACATGTAGCCATGTTTCGATAAAGAATGTAAGTGGCTGTTTTCGACGGGCAAAAAGACGTTTCCTCTATACATTCTACAGGCACAGTGGGATGTCCTCCATTAAATCAATGCTGAATTGTCGCTGCATATTCTGGCATAAAAGCACAGGCATACGCACAGTCAACCAAAAGCCATTTTTTATGTTTTGCTGACCGTGTATCTCAGTATAATCTTAGTAATTAACCAACTTAATGCACAAAATCTTGTTTTATAATAAGTTTATTATATTCCTGTACATGTTTCGAGTACTATGTGCTCATCATAAGGAGGTCAAAATTGTATTATACAGCATCTGGTATCATCACACTTGTAGGTGGCCGTCCGGTGCGCAGGTTGAGAGAGGACTGGGCACCGGACGGCTACCTGTAACTGTGATGATACCAGATGCTGTATAATACAATTTTGACCACCTGATGATGAACACATAGTGCTTGAAACATGTAGAGGCATATAATAAACTAATTATAAAGCAAGATTTTGTGCATTAAGTTGGTTAATTACTAAGATTAACCAAAGGCTAGTTCCCATGTATCTCTGTGTTTTATCGTTACACAAGCGATGGTGTTACATTTCGGATTCATGTTAAGTGCTATGCTAACAGGACGGAAACCTCCATTCAGTTCTCCCAACAACTTACAAGGCCAAACCCAAATAATCCGGAGACTAAACTTACAGCGGACAGTGATGGCTTCGGCATCACGATTAGGTTTCATATATCGAAGAAAGGCAGCACGTTAGCAATATCCGGGTCTGGACAGCTCAGTGAATAGGGTACGAGGTGGACGACCGAGGAATCGTTGTTCCATTCCCGGCAATGGCATGAAATTTCCTTGTCCGCAGCATCTGGCCAGGCTAGGAGCTTACCCAGGCTTTACCTAGCGCTAAAGATACTGGGGCGTGAACTTGCCAATCCACCTCTACCTAGGCCGAATGTTAAGAACGAATGGAGTTATACCTCCAAGCAAACATTTTACTTCATAACCTTATGCTTAATTAAGCACACGAACAGCCGTGCCTGCCATAGTCTAATTATTATACGGCGAAACCGGTTTCAGTATTTCACCTGTGTGACATTCAGAAAGTACAGGGCCGACGGTATCTAGAAGCCCACTGCCTCACTGATTGACATCAGATGATCGGGTTGTTGGAATCCCAGCCCCCACCTACACCAGAAACACGGCATTAGACTGTGTTTGAAATGTGATGGCACACGCGCAGAAAACATATTTCGTCTTTCGGCGAAAAGGACGAGTCCATTTAAAACGATGGGGTATCAGTTCAGTCGACTACTGGCAGCCGACGTGTGCGTATCAGCGGTAGTAATGCTGGATACACCATGTTCCGAGGTAGTGTGAAGAGTACTGTCTACCCACTCCATTCGTCAGTTTCCCCTTCACTTCCCCTCCCGTGCGTCACCGTGAGCCATCACATTTCAACTGGAGTCTACTACAGCAGCACGGGAAGATACCTGCATGTAACATCGCCCATATTCTACTACTCATTCAGGAAACATTTCATTTTCATTATACCGGCAAAATTAGTTTCTCTGGTGAATAATCGTGTGTCCTACACTGCGATATTTCAAGTATATTTGTGCAGAGGTCATGGGTTAGAACCGGCAAGTGACGTGACTTTCTTGAGCAGGTTTTCTACCATTCTGTCCAGACGTAAATTAGTCATTTCGCTCCACCGGCAGGTTAAAAACTTACGTCCTCTCCCGTTCGCTCGATTTTATCACGAAGAAACAACAGCTATGACATAAACCTTTATGACTCAGAGCGTAGCCGATGTAATAGTACAATCAGCCGACTAGATGCAACAATGATAATTTTATTAACAATTTCAATCAGCTCAGCATGTTTCGGGCGATAATTTCGCCCATCCTCGGAAGCACTAGACTGTGTTTAGAGCTTGTGGTAAAAAGCACCGACGATGCTGCCTGCTAGTGACCAGGATGAGGTGGAACTGCGTTCCACCTCATCCTGGTCACCAGCAGACAGCATCGTCGGTGCCTTATACCACAAGCTGTGAATATGATGGGGTCGAACGCAGTTCCACCTCATCCTGGTCACCAGCAGGCAGCATAGTCGGTGCTTTTTACCACAAGCTGTAAACACAGTCTACTGCTTCTGAGGATGGGTGAAATTATCGCCCGAAACATGTTGAGCTGATTGAAATTGTTGATAAAATTATCATTGTTGCATCTAGTTCCACCTCATCCTGGTCACCAGCAGGCAGCATCGACGGTGCTTTATACCACATGCTGTAAACACAGACTAGAGCTCCTGAGGATGGGCGAAATTATCGCCTGAAACATGTTGAGCTGATTGAAATTGTTAATAAAATTATCATTGTTGCATCCAGTTGGCTGTTCACATTATTATATCAATTATGCACGGTCACACAAACATGAAACGCAGTCACTGTGTTGCCACACCGAAGGTTACGAACTTCCTTGTCGCCCTTTTTAATCCGCTTTAAACTTACACCTTTCAGGGCTGTTTTAAATTTCAGAGCACCACTTGGCTGTGAATTACGTCCCCGAGGACCACTGCCTCAGTTATCCCTGTTGCTCACCTTCCGCTAATTAACAGCAGAAATAATACATAAGTGCGCCCCGTTTTACAGAAAGGTAAAGAAAGACCCCGACACTGCAGCCAGACATTCCTATAGAGATGAGTGCAGAACGTAATGGTTTCAACAAATTTCGAGCAAGGACAGCATAATGGACAGTCGTATGCGTCAGTTCACAAAGCAACCAGAAGAGGGGAAGAGGTTGCATTTAGCAAATACCGAGACAGTAAATTTTTAATAGGAGCCAAAACTCGCGTACACTCACTTCATACGAGAAGCACATATTGACAGATTTCTTTTTTTTTTTAGTTTCGGTGGCGCAACAGCCCAATTCCGGCCCAAGCCGCCTCACTGTGAGGTTTCTATATCACACACACACACACAGTAGGTCTCCTATGAACAAGCGATCAGCCCGCCACAGAGGCCGCTACCTACACAACACACAACAAAGAAATAGAAGACCATCCATGCCCTCAGCGGGATTTGAACCTGCAGACCTAGGCCTTAGACGGCGCGACCACCAGGATATGATAACCAAGCTGTACTGCAGGTACAATTGATATCTAGATGCTTATGCGCCTGCGCTTATGGACTTAAGGGAATAATGTACTTTTTTTTTCTTCTTTTGGTGCTGCAGCCCAACGCAGGCCATGGCCTCCTTATTCTTGAGGTTTCTAGATCACACACAACGACACACCACACTCGGCAGGATTCCTCTGGACGAGTGATCAGCTCGTCGCAGAGACCTCTACCTGACAACACACAATCACAACAGACAAATATCCATACCCCCGGCGGGATTCGAACCCACGATCTCAGCAGGCGAGCGGCCGTAGACCTACGTCTCAGGCCGCGCTGCTACTGGGATCGGCAATAATGTGCGTTACTGAAATGTAATTACTTTTCAAGTAATTACGTGTAAATACTATAATGAATAGGAAGGTTTATTTACATATTTATCTCTTCATATGAAAAACAAGTGTCAAGTGCTGCTTGTATCCCGCGCGTAGGAGAAGGTCTTCGACGTCTGCAGACCTTCTAGATGAAATTACACTTCTTAAAATTGCAACAAAAAAAAGTTTCCTTTCCAGCAACAGCGCCACTCTTCAACCCAGCGGTGAAAAGTCGAAATGAAACCCGGAAGTCAGGCTCAACTTCTCATTACACAACCACTGCGGGAAACTGTGGTACTCACTGACCTTCGCACGGGAGAGGTCGAGAATCCTTGCCCCCTTGCTCAGTAATAGAAAAACTCCGCGGGGGTAAAATTACTTTTTGTCGAAACATGTAATTATGAGAGAGAAGAAAAGGCAGGGGCTTTGGAAGAGAAGCTAGCTGCGAATGGGTAGGTGAAGAGCCAGCTGTAATTCTGCGAACTACCAGTTGCACTAATCATACTGCCTCATATAGCCTACATCTATTCAAATAATTATGCAGAGGAAAATACTGCCGACCATCGTAAGGCGTCGTCACTACAGCAGGATGCGGAAGGGGTAAACCATCTCCAGATAGAGGGTAGCTGCGATTATACTCGGTAAGCAGTTATGGACAAACGAATAGGGGTGTTCCTCCAGCTTGAAGTTTGGACAACTCCTCAGCGTACAAATAATAACATCTGACAAAACGATAGGCAAGGCGAAGGTCTTGGGCGGGTCTTTTGGAACGACGTATCTGGCTCCGGACGGAGACAGGTGGCGGGCTCTGGTGACCGCGGAAATAAACTTCGGGTTCGACAAAATGCGTGGAATTTCATGACCTCGGGAAAGATATATTATCTTCTTAGAAGGACTGCGCTCCATGGAATTAGTTAGTTAGTTAGCCAGTTTGTTATTCAGTCAGTCGAAAGATATCTAACCAATTTCAGATTTTGTTAACCAATTTCATATTTTGTCTAACCAATTTCATATTTTGTTAACCAATTTCATATTTTATAACCAATTTCATATTTTGTTAACCAATTTCATATTTTGCTAACCAATTTCATATTTTGTATACATGTAAAATAACAACTGCCACCGGGTGACAACGCAATTGCAGTTCATTATTATTATTATTATTACTTACTTACTCCAGGGTGCAGAGTCCTTCTTGAGAGGCTAACTGGTTTGCAGCTAGTCAAGAAATTCCCCGCATTTCACGGAACCCGAAGGTTCATTACCGCACTCACAAGCGTCCGCCACCTGTCCCTATCCTGGG
>Ga0123352_10007330_pt1 | contig 16993 bp, 8 predicted proteins | sample TergutLab28metaG_FD_89700 | JGI IMG/M metagenome (GOLD analysis project Ga0123352, IMG submission 89700) | Labiotermes labralis P1 segment gut microbial communities from Petit-Saut dam, French Guiana - Lab288 P1 | ecosystem: Host-associated > Arthropoda: Insects > Digestive system > Gut ... | reverse complement strand
TGTGTGTGTGGTGGGTGTGTGTGTGGGTGTGTGTGGTGTGTGTATGTGTGTTGTGTGTGGTGTTTGTGTGTGGTGTGTGTATGTGGTGTGTTTGTGTGTGTGGTGTGTGTATGTGTGTGTGTGGTGTTTGTGTGTGGGGTGTGGGGTGGGGATGTGGTGTGTTTGTGTGTGTGTGTGTGTGGTGTGTATGTGTGTGTGTGGTGTGTTTGTGTGTGGTGTGTGTGTGTGTATTGTGTGTTCGTGTGTGGTGTGTGTGTGTGTGTGTGTGTGTGTGTAAAACCATTCTCGTGCGGAATTTTCTTCTTATGATTGCAGTAATGGCGACAAAAAACTGAAGAGGGTTTCCGCTGATATTTCAAGTGTCTCACACAGTGTTTACCGTATGGGGTAGGATTCGTAGGATTCCTTGGCTTAGACATCAGCTTCAATATATCTGCTCTGATGTCAACGGCCGAGAGCTGTGACCGCGCTATGATGGATGACCGGCTGAAATGGGGAGAGTCCAAAACCGAACACATGTCAGACACAGCACACAAGTCTTGTGATGCCAGCCCAACGGTTTTGAAGGCGGCTTTAAACGAACACAGAACGTAATATAGAGGTATCGTATGGGACGCAGGCGGAACCATTTAAACTCTACACTGTGGCCACGGAAAGGCGTCTCCCTAATGGTGGGGATAACAATGCTCGCAGTATCCCGCTCTTTGTCTACTTTGAACAGGGCGTTCAAAGCACACACCGGAGAATGGGTATGCAAATCCATAGGGGAGAGGTTAAGAGAACCTTGCTACCTGAGCAGGGACGATCACGATCGTAAAATTAGGGCCAGGAAACAAAGAGGAGACATCGGTAAATACTCCTTCGTAAATATGACAATCAAACTGTGACACAACTGCCGGTAGAGGCGCTAGCGACGACCCCCTCTAAGTCACATTTTTTAGAAAGAAGGTTAGGAAAGTAATTATAAGTGAGGAGAAGGGTTTTGTGGCGTGGTAACGAAACGTCCAAAAGTGCAGGGAAGTGAAAAATGGGTAGTGAAGTGTAGTGAAATGAAGTGATGTGATGTAAAGTGATCTGAAGTGAAGGGAAGTGAAGTGATGATGTTGGGTGAAATATATTATCATTGATATATAATATGTAGCTGTATGGAGGTTTTGTGCAGCACATTGTCTAATTATTATTTACTTCTATTTATTATTTTCTAACTACTCGAGTTATGTTTTTAAATATTTTTTATGTTTGTTTTCCAGTTTTGTATGTTTGTTTTCTGTTTTGTGTATTCTTTTTTTGCATTGTTTTTTGTATTTGTTCCCCTTTTGTATATAGATGTCTCTTTCCTATTTTTATCAAGTTTACCGATCACTGCCACAGGATGGAAAACCAACAGCAGTAAATAAACAACGTATCAAATCATATCAGACCCCTTTCCAGCCCTTTGTGGAGTACCTCAGTTACGGAATTCTTTATTTTACGGTTCATTTGAGGACTTTCGCAGTACTTCAGAACACAAAACGTCAAGTGATAGGATTTTGGTGATTAATAAACTAGGAAGTACGTACAAGGAAATATTCGTGGCATACATGTGGGTTCTGTACTGGTATTTAGTTGAAGGGACTAAGTAAAATAAAGGAAACCTGAACAAGGAACGTCAATTTGTTAGGTTTAAAAAGTGTTTGTTAGCAAAGGTGGTGAATATTATTACCATTCGTGTGAACAGCACAGACGAACGACTGGAGGGGAACATGCGGAAGTATTTTGGAGGGGGAAGCGTACCGTCTTGATAGAGAAGAGAGGGGTCGATATGTGGGATTTCTTTCCGTGGCTGTGGTACAGTAAACAAGAATTAAAAGTATAATATTACGTACAATAACATAATATGTTTTTACTAGCTTACTGTGGCGAATATATCGGAATTACGTCTCATTAACTAAGGTTAAAATCAATAAAAACAGGTTAGCCCTTATGCTGTAATGCGGTATGTTGAAACAGAGGTAAAACTCGACGCTTTCTTAACCTTGGCACCAGACGTACGTGAATGGTCAGCTCCACAATCCAATCACGTTGTAACAACCGAGAAGCCAACGGTACCAATTTGAGACAAAATTTTTGGGCCCCAAATGTGAGTAAGACGCGATGGCAAGCAAGTCCCCTATTCTCGAGGACATATCCCCTGTCATCCAGCCAACGCCCTATTACTAAGCTATTCCGGTTTATTTAAAACACTTGAGCGAGATGAACTGACCCTAGTTTGTACACGTCGTACTGGTCATTTGATGGCTTTAAAACACAAAATTCAAAAGTACACTTAAAAAGGTTAGCTTGTATAAACAAGACCCGTTAATGAAACAGCGATACCAGCACGTCCTACACTACGCCGCTGCTGCTGCAGTAATTTAGTTTTAAAAAATGCCATTAAGTGAAATGTAACTGCGTAATGTAATTACACTTCGTGTCCCATTTTCATCCATTTATTTTTCACAGTTTAACTTCGGTGACCGTCTGTAAGTAAACGCAAAATTCAACCTGCGCACGATATGAAAGCATCTGAGTGAATGTAGGTATGGCTCCATTCATTCCTAACCTCGGCACTAGATACAGGCGAGTGGTCAGCTTCACGTCCTGTTCACCATGTCCACTGCGGAATTGCCACCCGTTTCTGTTAAATAAGCGGCGGGATGGGCCCCAGAACCTGTCTATACTTTTTTTGAAAACAGAAAAATCTCTTCTCCGAAACGTCCATACAGCCCCTCCGGGCCATCTAGCCTCTACTCTGTGGGTACCGGGGCTCTTTACACGGACGTGAAGCGTACTGGGTGTGAATTTCACCACTGATATCCATCTGGTGTCGATCTGAAATAACTGTAACCGCCTGTAATAATTACGGATATTTTGATTTCTTACCGACGTATCTCCTGTCATCAGAACGATCACTTCATCTGACCTGACTACGGAGGCAGCAGGTTTTTCCGAAACGTCGAAACCCGCTTACCAGACCAAACGGCTTCACAACACAAAAGAGGTTTCTTTTTCACAGTGTCCACTGTGAAACCCGCCGTCAAATAACAACGTGCCTACCCAGTATCGTGGACCACAATCTCTAGACCCTCAGTCAAAGACGTTTCCAGCTTTCATGAAACGCGAAGATTCATTACGTCCTCTGTCCCATTTCCGGCCCAAACATCACTCATTCCACGACCACCAAATAATTTCTTATAGCTCCATTTTAATATTACTCTCCCACCCAAGCCTCCAACTTGCAAGTGTCCACTTTCTTCCAGGTTTTAAACCAAACATTCGCCCCATGCGTGCTACATATCGCACCAATCTTTGATCTATCACTGTCATCAAGACTGGAGGAGCGCATGTATCGTAAAGCCCCTCACTATGCAATTCTCTTCATCCACCTTCTATGCTTCCCTTTCACATTCAGCTATTTCTATCAGCACCGTGTTCTCGAACACTCTGTGTAGCTTAACCTGACAGCTACTATTTACATCACTAAAGAAACATAGGCTGAGTAAAGTAGAGTAAAATTTCCAACACATAGTAATCCAAAATTGTGAAGTATAAACTTTGTAACACCTAAATTTTCATTATAGAATCTATTTTATCCAGTGACATTTCACTTTTCACTAAAGGGAACTTTGTTATATTGAGTATTTTAAAGACGTGATGATGTATGAAATCTTGAATAGGACACGAAAAGGTGGCAATGTAGTCTCATAGATGTCAAAGTTGAATATCGTGCTGACGTTTTAAAGCGAGTATTAAATTAAATTTCTTTGCGGAAGTTTTAAAATACAGTAGAATAAATAATGAAGAAAAAAAAGAACTGGTCACTGCCGTAAGATATGAGAATAAAGAACAGATAAACGCAAAAACGCAAAAATTCAAAATTATCCTCAATGCAGTCGTTAAATATATCTATAGGACTGTAAAACTACGTCATTATTTATACATATTTATCATTCGTTTTTAAATACTTGTTAGTCCTAATGTGTCCATTGGCTAAGCAATTTTGAATTCACGAATAATTTTAAAGGTTTATTTCCTTGACAACGGGAATGATATTATGTATTAGGCTTCTCTGTAATGTTGAGATCGTAGACCACATTTAACCAATTAAACTTACTTTGCAAGTTTTGAGAACAGCTTATTTTAGTTTGAATTAAAAACCTCATAATTTAGTGACTACAGATACATAAGTATTCAAAATCATACGCAAAGCTTTAGAATAAATTTGTCCTGTTTTATCAAATATTCCGGTCAACTTACAACAGATATAAGTGAGGTTATGCTGACCGCACGAACGAACCGGCAAGACATCTACCAGTTCATCTTATTTGCTGCTGGGAAACCAAATATGTCAGATTTCTGATTACGTACACCACAAGAATAACATTGCAATCACACGAAACACAGGCACGCCAACACGGCCGCTACACACCCCATTGAGCTGACGCCACAGGCCAGACTGGCTGATGCTACAGATGTCTTGGAGTAACGTAAAAGCATGCGTAATTTTCGGTACCTAGCGTCTACGTCACACGCGAAAACAGACGAATATCCCCGAGCATGCGCGAGCAATAAAATATAATAAAATAGATGTATTCTTTACAATTACGGCATCTGTGGATGTAGCAGTCAATCCCGTGCCTTCTGTAAAGTTAAAGTCCGCTAATGTCTTCGGCACTTTTATCGCGTGAAGCTTTTTTACTGCCGACATAAACGCAACTAGAGTGATGGTAATGAAGTTGGCTTATTTGTAAATACAGACTCTCACAGCGAATGTAGAATGAATGGACGATTCTAGAGTTACTTAAAATTTTAAAGCATGAATTACAGGAACAGAGGGGGGGGGGCAGAAACGGTAAAGATATTTCAAGACGCTGTTTTTATTGGGGTAAATTTGTAGTAAAATTCAGGTCTCTAGTAGTTTCTAGACCGTACCCGCTCGTTCTTCTCGTAAATGTAGGCCGTAGACAAGGTAAGGCTTTGGGGAGTGACAGTGATATGCTGCATTATGGCCGAACTGTAATCTTGGCGTTGAAAGAACTGCGTAAGAAGCAGGCAGTGCAACGTGACAATACAGTTGTTTAAATAGAATTCATCCTGTAGTGCTGTGACATGCTAATTGTGGTATATATATATACTACCGTCAATCGCAAATAGATTTTAATAATATCATGAATGAATGCTTGTTTGATGGAAAGGAATCGTATTTCGTTTTGATGCGTAATTGTTTTCTTGTGCGTGTGCATTTGGACTCAGGAGGAAGTATTTCTAATCTTGAAGTCTCAGAAACTTGAAATTATGTGAAAGTTTAAATATTGTTAAACTATACGTTTGCATTGCATCTTAGTACTTTATGTTTTAAGTTCTTGTACAGGCCGACGATGAATAACTGTAACAATTTAAAAGGAAATTATCTCTGTGCTGTGACATGTTAATAATGGAGTATATATATTACCGTCCATTAAAACAAATTTTCACTATCAACAGTGAAGAAATTTATTGATTATATTTTTAACTTTATTAAACTTTGTTGTGATGGACGATAAGTGTGTGTGTGTGTGTGTGTCGCGTTAATATTGGTGTATATATATATATATATACACCAATATTAACGCGAAACTAGGTACCAATTCAACATTTGCTGCAGAGTTGTTGAAAACCACAGAAAACCTTTTAAAGCATGAAATATCTGAAATTAATATTTCAAATTCTGTCTGTACGTGACAGAAACGGACGCATATCCTTCATAAAGACCAACTGGCTACTGCTGTACCATTTCAGTGATCTGGTTGGCTAGGCGATATCACAATATGAACCGCCTTAATACTTAGATCGCAGTTCGAAGCCTGCTCGGGCCATGGACTATATCTATCATCTCTGAAATATACGTCTATTAGGCGTTCCTTACGAGAAAATACTGAACTCTGTATATGGAAATGGTGCTTGTCCTTGCGTCCAACCGTACGTCTGTCCGCGACCTAGTATCAGCGCTCAGCCTTTGGACATTTCTACTTAAATTCGATATAGGACATTTTCTCTGAAAATTATTGCGCAGTACTAGTTTTTAATCCATATTAAAATCTGCTTCATGTAAGGTCATATATAGAATTTTTAATTTATAAAATGTTTTGTAGATGGGCAGAAAGTAAACTTAAAAAACTGCAAAAAAAACCCTTCGAAGATATTTTGTACTGTATTATGGAACCTAAAATTACGGTGTTTTATAAGAAGAACTTTTTAAGCGGTAGAATACGGCAGCCCGAAAACAGTCACCGTACATCACACGGAGTTGCAAAAGGACGATTCAAGAGCTGGAATGTTTCTTGGTGAACCTGTTAAGAAAGAAACTACGAAATTAATCATCTTACTCACCGTTCGGGGAAGTCCCAGTTAGATCTGTCTACAGCTGAGACGCCGGCTACATCTTCTGCAATCTCAAAGCGGACGGTCTCCGTACGTCTTGGTGGTGCGGGTGTTGCGTGTCTTGCTACAGGAACGCACACCTGCTCTGATGCACAAGATGGCGACAAAGTGCTGACTACAGACGACTCGGTCGTTACAATAGCAGCAGATGACAGTAGTGGTCTTTGGGCGAGGGATGGTGAGTCGGCAGGGGATGGCGTTCCTGATGTCATGGCTACTGTTTCCTCACTTTAGTAGGTTTAGTAATGGAAATTCAACACAAGTTCCTATGTTCGTTTTCGTCACGGCAACATTTTTGTGTCGTCACCAATTACGTCACAGTTCGGATCAACTTCACATCTCCCTAGGGCACAGATTGTGACAATCAGTAACGTTTCGTGACACATACGGTCGGTCCCGATTGCCCACCACGTAATTTTCTTAAGAGAAACGTGGAGTTTCTGAAGCTGATTTTGCATCAGTCTCCAAATAAAGTGTGACCTCGTCTTAGCCAAGAGTCAATCTGCTTCCCCGAAGTGGGATAGAAAATTTTCCCCCAAAAAATAGACGTTGAAAAATATCCAACTTAAGCTATTTGGGTCAGTTTAAAATTCTCCATTATTTCGCTGGCACTTACTGCAGAATTAAATTTTGAAAAATGCTGTCCTATATCTTTACATAAAAAACGAAGTGGGGAAAATATTTGTAGTTTATTCCACCTATTAGTAGGGAATTTCTTTGATAAAAAAGGCACCGTTAATGATAAAATGGATTAAAAAAATGTCGACTTTCTAGTAAGTTTAAGAAAATACAAATTTACTTAACTGTGTCATTAGCAAAGATCAAAATGTGTATTTCTAACACAAATGGCTTCAAAATTGTGACGTAAAGGAAAAATTTGTATAAAAACGATTATTTATTTCTGTTGTAACACTAAAATATAATTCGACCCACCTCAGTTAATAACAAACAATAGTGAAACTTCAGTCTCACGGTCTTCTAACGTACGGGAGCACAAACCAGTTCCCAGAATACGCCACAATCAATCTTAACCTTCCGAGTAAGAACTGTGAAATAACTGCAAATAAATCTGTATGCCGTTAACGAACTGGCCAGCATGGAACTGCGACCGATTTACTTTCTAGAAAAACTCTCTCGATACCCATTAAACCCGACTGAGCCCCCGACATGGCGGTGTACACTGTTCTGAGGAGCCCAGCTCTAATATCTGGTATAATAAATATAAATCTATAATCCTCTTTTCGGGGGAGGGTGCTTTTCGAAAGCGACTATTTGTAATACTGACGAGTTGGATAGAAACGACCAGGATTAACTCCTGTTCAACGAATAACTTTATTTTATTTCATACATATCGCTGTAGTGTACTAACTAAACAAAATGTTACCAGCAATTCTTTGCATATTCCTACCAAAATTCGGTCACATTCAGAGGGATTAAAGATTAATACGCGATACAGTTTGTAACGAAGGGCGGTAAAAATTTCTTTATGTGTTCTAAGAGACAGTTATCATTAACTGAGGTTTTCACAAGAGTAATCAGACATAAAAAAACAATTAATTAATTTAGCAGAAGACAATCTATTGTGCATTTAAACGGTTAATTATTAATATAAACCACAATCAAACACAGCCATACACATTGTGTAACAATGAATTGTTATTTGTCTTAGAAATGAACCAACTTGATGTACAAAAAGTTTTGTTTTACAAAACATTTTGTGCATCAAGTTGGTTAATTACTGAGATAAATATACTGAGATGCAGCACGGTCAGCAGAACATCAAAAACTGAATTGTTAATCATCTGTTGACAATCTATTGTTAACAATCTATTGCTAATAATCTACGGTTACAGAATAAATATAGTTGTGTCTGATGACGGTTTGCATTAATCACTATAAATAACTTCTCTCCAAAACGTTACGTTGCACGGCGACCCTACTCCCTGCAGTACAAAATTCCTCTTTCAGTCATAATTCACATTTCGCCCCAACATTTCAAGAGCCAAGAAAATTCAGTTAGTATAGTGAAATGTTAAAAGCTAGGAGACCACTGGAAGTTGATTTTCTTTAGGGGTAAGAATTTTTCTCTGTTTAGTCATAAAATTTATGGTACATAGACCGTTCATATAATTCAGTACGATTTGCAAACAACTGTTGTTACATAAGAATAAGTTTCAAGCCTGACAGTAGTACAAACAGGATGACAGAAAGTTAGAGTTTTTGGCGTATGGTAGGGAAATATGTAATGTACATCCTGATGCCATTCTCTGGAACTGTAAAGAGGTCATATACATACGTATGTGTGTGTGTATATATACACACACAAACAGAGCGTCAAATTAGAGACAGGCTCTTGATTAGCATTGTCAACCACGACACAGGTGGATAATATAGTGTCAACTGAGAGGCATGTGATTAATATTTGGAACAAACTGACAGCAAATTGTTAATTTAAAGGTTAGTGCAATGTGAGAGGCACATATTTTAGTGCTAATTTCAACTGGAAAAGAGTTCGTTAGTTTACTGTGCTGCCAGAATGCCGTGACAAAGCTCTCATTGCAATCTGAGGCGTCTCATACATTTTGCAATAAGCCAGTACTCTCACGCAGTGCGAAACACATTGTAAAAACTGCAGGCTGTCGGTGATTCATCATTCTTCTGCGCTCTCACAGCAAGAGAACAGAAATGTAGTGTGTTTGAAAGCAGGTCAACGATGTGACGGTGTGGTAATGCAGTCTTTGGGCTCCTTGCGGAACTACAGCGCCACAATTTAATCTTCAGCACTAGATGGAGGCGAATAAAAGCGTGACGCTCCGTCCGTTTACCCCAGAAAATGAGAGCCAAGCACACAGCCGACAAGAGGCTATATTTGGATGCTGTGCAGAACAGATAAAGCCTTTTTTCTGTCAGGAATCAACCATCGATTGTTCCGTCTTGACCCGTCTCACTCGAGAATATTGTTATGAGGGAAATATTTTGATTGAGAGTGGCAACTGGAAAGAGTGTAGAAGAAACAAGCCACTTAATATATTTTTCCCTGTGGCGCTTTGACCCAATTCTGGGTCATGGCCTCCTCTTACTGGGCTCTGCGATCACACTGATTGGACACCGAATACGGTAGGACTCCTCTGGATGAGTGATCGGCCCGACGCAGAGACCTCTACCTGAAAGCGCTCCAGACACAAAACAGACAAAGCTTCATGCCCCCCAGCGAGATTCCAACACGCAGTCGCTGCAAGCAAACTACCGCAGACCCACGCCTTAGACCGCCGGCTGCTGGGATCGGCACTTGTGTACATTGCTCACCAAATATTATTTGGATAAACTAATAAAGGAAAAGAATAGGCGAGGGGACATTTAGACTGCATATGAAAGATAAGACTGCATACAAAATGTTGGGGCATAGGAGGCTGATACCAAACTTTTTCGTAAAGAAATATGACTTCACTTTGTACCTGGGCTTATCTCGCTCGTGATCAGAGCAGCAAATTTTTGGGTTCCATAAAATCTACTACTTTGTTCACTATTGGTTTCTCACAGAGATTTCTGAGACATTGAATTCATTCCTTGTTTCGTAACAGCGAGTACTGACGGTAAAAACTTATTATTTTTTTTATTAATTAATGTCAATATAAGTAGCTCAGATAATAGACAGTTCTGAATATTACTGGCAAGAAAGGTACCACAGTCCAATTTGACTCACAATGCTTCCTGTTGTTAGGAAGAAGAGAGGTTCAGCGCGAAAATTGGCCATGGTAACCGTTTTAGCTCCGAAATATGAAACCTTTAGCTTCTAAATGCAAAGGACGAGTTCAGAACGTGGGCTGAAGTATTTATTGATAAATTTAGCTTATGTTATTTACAAAACTTCAACAAACACATGGCAGCAGAAGTTAGAATTTCATCGCCATTATTCAAAATAAGGAAAACATTCTAACACCTTCTTAGCAATTGACCAACTTATTGTACAAATTCTTTTTTATAATAAGTTTATTATATTCCTCTGCATGTTTCGAGCACTCTTGTGCTCAAAACATGTAGAGGAATATAATAAACTTATTATAAAAGGAATTTGTGCATTACGTTTGTCTATTGCTAAGATTATACTGAGATGCACGGTCAGCAAAACATCAAAATTCTAACACCTTTCCCATTTTTTAATGCAAAAAATTAACAACAGTTATTTAATATTTGTCAGGCAATGAAGTTATTGGCTAAAACCTGGGTTTCTTGATTTCAATTCCCAGGAAGTTCAGATTTTCTTTACGTATCGAACAATTACAAATTCTGCCCACTCCTCATCAATATCTAACCAGACATATCGGCTAGACAAAGAAAATTGTTGCAGACGCGCTGACATAGATCACGCGTACAGCACTGCCAACTCAGGTAAGCCTGCATAGACTGCGGGCTGACTGCAACCTTTCACCTTTAGACTTCACTTTACTGTTATCGTGTAACGAGCCTGCTACATTTGAGAGGGCTCTGATACGTTCGTTGTTGTGGTTGGCTTACAGCACGAATATAGCTCTTTATGGATTTCCAATTCCAACCGTAAAACTAAACATTAGGAAAACCAGAGTCCGTGAATGCAATAGCAGCACAAACAGTAGCACTCTAAGAGGACTAACAATTAACGACGACTTTAACTGCTTGCATAATAAAGCCCTATCTTGACCAAAACTGAAAATGGGAGTCCTACTCGTATAATCGAAACACTGATAGCCACTGTACGGCGAAGTTCTTTCTGGTAGAGGCTCTAAGGAAGAAATTGGAGTGTGAGCTTACGCTGCCAGAGGATTAGTTACTTACTGAAATAACTCTTTAACATAACGATCCCGGCAGGTCTGTGGCTACTCGCTTGTTGCGATTGAGGGTTCGAATCCCGTCAGGGACATGGATGTCTGTCTTCTTTGAATGTTGTGTGTTGTCAGGTAGAGGCCTCTGAAAAGGACCTTTCCCTCGTCCAGAAGAGTCCTAGCGATTGTGCTGTGTCTAATTATGTGTTATCTGGAAACGTCAACAATGAGGTTGCCAAGGTCCGAGTGGGGCTGTGACGTCACAGGAAATAAGGGTCTTTAAAATGCCTGCTCTTTGTTTACTTGTTTGACCTTTGCTCGTAGAAGTGATAGATTAATAATTAATTGTAAAGTGCGAAAGAAAACAATAATGATACAGTTTATAGACCAAGAAAAGTCAGTGCAAGATGTGTGTGTGTGTGTGTGTGTGTGTGTGTGTGTGTGAAAAGCCTCCAGGATGTGTTGATGTATGAAACAGTATAAGAACTGAAATTATTAATCAAGCACAGGTATTACAACACTAAAATTTCCAGCTGATAGGAAGAGTTTCCAAGGTTTTTCTCAGATGCAAATGCAATAGAAATACCAAAAGAGTACCCGAATATTTTAACATTTCTTGAGAAGTTCTATGTAAAAATTAAAAGTCCCATCAAGTACCTAAGATGCAACAGAAGGTTTACACAGCAGAATCCGTCAGGTGACGGTAGGATTTCCATTCCAGACAAGGATAGCATTTCTTATTTCCTCACCAGTATGTTGCCCATTAAAGCCCCTATACCACCCGCTCCTAAATGAGCAACTACATTCCTTGTTACTTGAAATTTTAAAATACTCGTATATTCTGTAACCATGTACTTATTATACTAAATTTATAAAAGTGACAGGGAAAGAAATTTCAATAACGTATACATAATGGTCGAATGCTTGAAAAGTTTTGTTTGAATCAAAGAACTTGTACATCTTGCACATAGTGATGTCTGTTCTGCCAATGTTACAAGTTGTGTCTCGAATCATTAGCTTCTTCTACCTGCCGAACTACACGTAAATTAGAATTAAAATTTACGTTTCATTCTCTGATTTCCTACGATATTCAGTAAAAGAAACATACGCCTTAATCAGGGTGTAATAGCTGCATATTATATCGCGGGATATTTTCAGAGCTTTTGTCTCTTCACTCAATTCAGTTAAGGCTTTCTCTCTCTCTCTCTCTCTCTCTCTCTGTCTCTCCGGCAATGAAATATTTTATACAGAGCTCCAAAATCAAAACATTAAATGTAGTCCTATATCATCATTTGTCTTAAAACCTAAAAGAAAGTATTTTAATTACAGTAGAGCGCCATATCCGCGTTAATTGGGACGGAGGGCCATCCGGATATGCAGAAAATCCGGATAATTCGTCTTTTCTTGGAAAACAGGCTACATCGGCAGATTGGAGTGGAAAAAAAATCTACAAACGAGTGGTTTAGGTCGAATATTTATTTACGCACAAATAAAATTTAAATGCATTATTCTTTATTTGTATTCGAAAATTGAGGGAAAATTTTAAGCCATAAAAAGATGTAGATCAATTACAAAATGCTTACCGGAAGGGACAAGCCAATCCAGATAGCCAGCGACCGGATAAGTGGAGTTCTACTGACTCATTTTATTAAATTAACTAATTCTGTGGAAAAAATTCTTTTTAGAAGCTAACGGTCGTTTATCTAATCAAGAATGTCTCCTACCTTTCACTATACGTAAATTTCTCTCTCACAACTCTGATGACAAATACCCGGCGCTGGTCACTGATCTATATGCTGAGGAGAATAGAAATATTTAAAGCTCTCTCAAGGTATATTTCAACATTATCCTTGCGTCCAAGCCTAGTTCTTCTAAATCACTTCTCTCCTCATGTTCTCGACCAAATATTTATAAGTATTTTCTGTTTTTGTATGCGTGCTGTGTTCCCCGCCAAACTCTTCCTCTCTGATTTAAAAATATTTTAGTGTTATTAGTCACACGTATGCGGACGAGAGGAAGGTATGCTTGCTGTAATGCTAATCTGTTTCTTAGCCTTAAAATCTAACCCTTACCCTCTCCCCTCTCCTCATTCCGCCGGCCTAAGGCTGGGGAGTTATGTTTCATGCCCTGGTCACCTGGAGATCTCTCAGTTAATGCGTCATCAAACATCCAGGACTCGCATCCTAAACGGGCTGAAGCCTGACCTTTCATTCCCAGGTTTGGGGTTACGGATTGGAGATGGGGCTAACAATATCATTCCAGAGAATCAATGGCGAATTTCGGGCTCATGATTTGGAAAATAGGTAACAGTTATGTGGACAATGAGATGGGGTTTCGCGTGTGGTCACGACACGGGCACTGAAATATGTAATGTAACTGCAGTGCTTAGAGCATTCGATGGAAGTGTGAGGAGAAGACGGACAAGTGCGATTTTCATTTGCTATAAATATGGCGAAAATGAGTAAAGTACATCTAGCAAAAGTTCCTTGTTTCACAAAATATAAAAATGTTGTTGCTAGTTTATCAATGGAGGAGAGTCTATAGATCTTGAATCCTTTAAGGCTAAGTGAAAGTACTTTTCTCTCAATTCTCCCCGATCTCCGAAAGAGCATTACTTTTTGGAAAGTTCCGCAGCTTCGCCCGTTCGTCCTTCTGGTACAAGAAACATGTAGTTAGAGATGAGTGACCAGCATTGGTGGAATGATACTGAGAGGGGAAAACCGAAGTAATGGGAGAGAAACTTGCCCAGTGTCAATTCGTCCCCAATAAATCTTACATGGTCTGAACTAGGATCGAAAACGGTCCTGCGTGGTAAACCATGGCACAGCCCACTAAATGTAAGAGTGAAGAAGAAGAAGAAGAAGAAGAAGAGGAAGAAGAAGAAGAAGAGGAAGAAGAAGAAGAAGAATGGAACAGTTAGTGTCACTTTAAAATGGGGAGAGTAATAGCCCTGTTAGAAGATTCCAAACATCGGCTCGATCGTTCTTCTGGTAAGAGTGGTATGAATTCTGAAATTAGGTGAAGAAGAAGGTATAGGAATGGTGACAGTTGTATCTTGTAATAAGGGCCGAGGAATTTTAATTTCTCATTAATGCTAAAGGCCATAATTTTTAAATTCATTCTAATAATCTTTTACTTTAGGGCAAGTAGATTAATTTTGCTAAATTTAAATCTGGAGAGCTAAGGTTAAAACTAATTGCATTGAAAGGAACATCTTGTACCGAGCAGCGAACATAAGCTTGATATCTGTCACAAAAACCGTCAGTTAATACAGTTTCTTCCGAGAACCGCATGAAAGAGAGAAATGTGCCCTGTGAGCAGGAAGCGGAATTACTGAATGTAAAACTTTGTATGAAATAAAATAATCACTGTAAGTTAAAGTATGAACAACACAACGATAATGAATGTTACTGCAGCAGCTGGAAGCGGGAAACATATAACATGTAACACGTAAACGATATTCCTTTAATTATAAACTTTTTCAGGTCTATAAAAAACGAACTTCGGGTTACAGGATATGAAAATAGACAAGTTTGTGAAGGGAAAATATTGTGGCTAGACATTCTATGGTGGATAGCGTGTGAGAGAGCAGCAGTAATTATTTGGGCGTTCTTGATTTTGCCATCGTTAGTAATATGGCTCTTATCGGTAAATATTCTTCCTGTAAAGAGAGAGATCAGGAAAAGTGACGCCATTACGATAGAATTACCGTGACTCGAACTGACTATGTTGAGAGACGAAATACGAATACCACACAGTGGAGACGCGAAGTGCAGACAGCATTATGATACGCATGAAGAATCACACACTTTTCATGTGGGGGCAACACAGCATTTTGTGACGTATTAAACATCACATACATTTGATGAGGGGAAAGAGAGCTTTTATAAATATTAAGTATCACATACTGTTGATATGGGGGCACAGAGTATTTTGTGACGTAGCAAGTATCATAAGGTGGCGATAAAAAGAGCAGGAAGCTTGTTCTCAGGCAATATCCTACATGGGCAATCGTTAAAATTTTGTAGTATTAGTGGCAAGATTCGGGAGTAATTGAGAGGCTGATGTCACGTTTTTTAAAACGCGTATTAACAGCAATGAAACGGAAGTAGAAAAGAACAAACTAACGCAAACATTTAAACAAAAACAGACAGTAAATTCTTGACGGACTAAGAGGCCTAAAAATTACGAAACTCCAAGATATTAATAATTACAATCTTAATTTTGCATGGAAGGTAGGAGAAGCATCCTTCAATATAGATAACACTCTGTGTAAGTAAGATATTCTGAAAAGAAAAACGCACTGGAATAATATGTCCATTTTACAAAAAAAAAAAAATGGAATTAAACTAGAATTCAATATCTGTACAAGAATATCGCTATTAAATGAAAGTTACAAAATTCTGAATACCATTTTTACACAAACGCCTCGCTCCACTCCACATACTTTCTATTACAGATGTTTTGGGTCTACCATTATTAGTATAGAAATGGACGAACAACAAAAGGTCACTTCCTGGAACTGAGACTGGTAATGAAGAAGGACGATAAATTTGGTATTTACTGAATATACATTATTATATTTCTGATTTTAAGCATGCTTAAAAGACACAAATAGAAAAGTTTAAGGAAATTTGAATTGCATAAGAAACTGATTAATCTGGTGAAAGAAATTATTATAAGAATTAGGCTGCAAAGTGAATATTCATGGTTAATCATGCTCAGGAGATAATTGTAATAAAAATTAAAATTAAACATGGGGATATTTTAAAGAATAAGGAAAATATATAGCATATGCAGATTATGGGGAGGTGCTTGAAGAATTGGTGAGATAAGTATGCAGTAGCACAGCTGGAAGATTGGTGAGATAAATACACAGTAGCAGAGACTGGAAGATAGGTGAGATATGTGAGCAGCAGCACAGCTGAAAGACTGGTGAGATAAGTAGTTAGTAGCAGAGCTGAAAGACGCAATATTAAAGGTTATCAGTAGAACTAAGAACGCGAATGTAATGGGTAACTTCAACAAGATATGAAAGTCGGTGTGCATTCTTCTGAAGACGTCTGACTGTTTGAAGTTTCACGTCATTTGACGACGTAAAAAATTTAAATTAGTGAACAAATCAAGATGAAAATCGTCGCAGGCTGTCGATATTATCAAGATTCACAATTTACTTTAATTGTATTATTTAAAAGTCCAAAAAATGTTAACATCGTCCTATAATATTATAAATCTGTTGAATATTTATGACATATCATTCAGGTTTAGAGAAGCAAAGAATACGCTACAGTGGAGGCTAAACCCCAGCCGTTTTTAATATGTCTAAAACATGTTTTCGCCCAGCCGGACTACCATCAAGGAGCCAAAGCAACATAATAAGGCATATGAAATTTTTTGCAGTGCCTACGGTATTATAGAGGTTCAGCTGAGAAGTATAAAGTATGTAAATCGCATTAAGACTTAATAAAACAATGAATGAACCATATAAGGTATAAATTTTCAATAACAGTTTGTATCAACATAAAACAGAACTAAGACTAAAATTTATTCTTTAAATTGTTCTTATAACAAGTTACTGCTTTCGCCAATAATATACCATATATATATATATATATATATATATATATATATATACCATATATTCTCGAATCTAATCCGCACTAGTTTTTGCCGATTTCTTAAACGAAAAAGAAGTTAGTTCGCTGTTCTAATACGCACCTTTCCTTCAACCGCCCCTTGCCATCAAGGCAGACTGA
>Ga0123352_10007327_pt1 | contig 16995 bp, 4 predicted proteins | sample TergutLab28metaG_FD_89700 | JGI IMG/M metagenome (GOLD analysis project Ga0123352, IMG submission 89700) | Labiotermes labralis P1 segment gut microbial communities from Petit-Saut dam, French Guiana - Lab288 P1 | ecosystem: Host-associated > Arthropoda: Insects > Digestive system > Gut ... | reverse complement strand
TTTTTTTAGCTTTTGTATTTTGTATGTAATTACAAAGTATTTTAACTTATCTATATATTATGTAAAACACTTGTACAACATAAACCAGAGATGTGTAACATTCACACACACACACACACACACACACACACACATATATATATATATATATATATATATATATATATATATATACACACACATTTTTCGACGTTTTGCTGACCGCGCATCTCAGTATATTTATCTCAGTATTTAACCAACTTGATGCACGAACGTTTTGTTTTACAATAAGTTTATTTCATGCCTCTACATGTTTCGAGCACATGTGCTCATCATCAGGGGGTCAGAATTGCATTACACAGCCTCTCGTAACCTCACACCTATAGGTGGTCCTCTCTCAACCTGTGCACGAGATGGCCACCTATAGGTGTGATGATACCAGAGGCTGTGTAATGCAATTTTGACCTTTTGATGACGAGCACATGTGCTCGAAACATGTAGAGGCATGAAATAAACTTATTGTAAAACAAAACGTTTGTGCATCAAGTTGGTTAATTACTGAGATAAATATATATACATGTTACGTTTTATATATATATATATATATATGTGTGTGTGTGTGTGTGTGTGTGTGTGTAGCTTCGAATGGTAGGATTTAAGTGAATAATGACTTGGAAAGGGTGTGGAAGGAAGCGATCATGCTCTAATTACATGAACTACATATACAGGCATCTGCATGACTGGACTGATAAAAAAAACCGCGCGAAACTACAGTGCAGTCAGTGATGTGAACGAGACTACAAGCGAGCGCTTCACGTAAACAAGCCAGAATCGCTGCCGCTTGAGGCAGCCTCTTCCGTGTGTTATTCAGTGCTAAATGTCTTTTTTTGTATTATTTGTAATTTATGTGTGGTTAATGTGTAGAATTTAAATTAGCAAAATTTTTACAGTTAATAGGTACTATTAAGAGAACTATTTTTAAGAAAGTGAGAACGGAAACTATTCTGAAAATATTCAACACAATAGTTTTACCTACATCTTTATGTGGGTCAGAAAATTGAACTCTAACAGCCTTACAAAGACGAAGAATTGAAGCGGCAGAAATGAAGTTACTGAGACCTCTGGCAGGCTACACCCTTTATGACCACAAAACACATGACTACATACGCCGCGAACTACGGATTACAGGCATACTAGACAAGATAGATGAATACAGACAGATCTGGCTTTCACACTAGCAAAGAATGCCACAAAACAGAATCCCTTTGAAATCATATCACTACAGACCACAAGGAAGGAGAACGATTGGAAGACCGAAGAAGCGTTGGCGCGGGCAGCTGTAACTCTGGAGACGGAACGGATCAAAGGGCCCAATCCTTGATGTTTATGATGATGATGATGATGTGTGGTTATACCCGTGAAATAGAATCATGGTATCCTATACGAAACTATCGACATCTGACAGAAGACTCACAGGATATAAACAAGAGTCCATTTGCACTTAAATAAAATGGCCCTTAAGTGAACCACAACAAAAAAGCATTTTCCCGAGTCGTTGTACAGAAGTGCTGCCGCGTTTCCGCAACAAATTGCTTCTACTTGAGCCCTTTTTGCATTTTGATGGAACTTACGACCGGCCGTTACAGTGAACAGCTCTCTCGTCTAAAGGGCAAGCAGTCAGCACCTGTTTCATAACAATCCACAGGGAGCTTAAGAAATATGTGACCATGTTCTTCACACATCAACTACTGTATGACCCATCTAAGATTACTGGAAAAGTCCATGTATGACCTTTACTTATTTTAAGCTAGAATCTGTTTTATATGTTAGCTGAAATAACAATTACACCACCAAAATACTAACATGTATATGAACAGGAAAACTGCATAACACATTTCGAAATAAATCCTTTCGAGTTGTCAGTTAAGCGCCACAAGAAGAAGGAGATGACGTACAGCTCCATTCATTCTTGGCCTTAAATGTACTACATTATTAGAGAATTATTAGAGTAAATCTATTAAAAGCTACAATATACACTTACACCTGAAGCAGGAATGTGTTTTTAAAAAATACAAACATTTCTAATACAAATGTACTGTTCACAGTAAAGCGAATTCACACCTCGAAATGACTTGTCTGAATTTCATAAAACCTGATAATGAGGCCAAAACTTTGAACAATATTCCGTGGTCCAATCATGCGAACGCAGAAACAGTGACAAATGTGTTTACATTATCAACTCCAACGTCTTCATTTCATCGTACTTAATTGGTCTGTCATCCAAGAGTAAGCCAACAAAAGCCTCCAGTTTCCGATAAACAAATTAAAATATAACGAAAAACTTCGTTTTGTTCTCTGCCCTCAGGAATATTTCGTTTCCCCTAGACTACGCGCAGAACTGATATCGCCTGCAATGCAGTGTTTAGACGAACTGTGTGACACACGTGTCAGAGATGTTGCCGCCCAATGTCAGCCCTATCAGGCAAGCAGCTGTAGATGCTTCTCGTTGTGCGGCAGAAGCGATGTACAGATCGATTTCTTCCGGTATTCAACGCCGTGTAGCTTCGTAGTAAGTGATTCGGGTAAGCGTTCAGCGTTTAATACGACACACACACGGGAAGTAAATACACTGTGTGGGCAAAGTGTAGAACTTTAATGTTTCTTCAGGCGATAAACATATTTGCTAATGTGCTGTAAACAGTTAAGATCCTTTAAATTTGATATAAACTTCAATATGGCTATGATTTTCGTACAGTAAACAGTAAATTTTTAAAACAGAAAATCCGAGTTGAAAAAAATGTTCGATTCCACATGTATAAAGAGTATTTATTAGAATCCAGTCCGATGGATTACTGGTGACGTAACTGCAATGAACCCCACAGTCGCAAACACACCGAATCTATTAAAATATCCACCATGAGGAACTTCCCTAAGGTCAAGTTATCTGTCGACGAGGTACAAACTAACGTCCTTTTCTCTATATTGTAACCCCCTGCATCCTCCCTACCTTCACGATTCCCGTTCCTTCCTTTCTAGAGAAAGCACTCCAGGGACGCCGAGTTCACGCGCAGTCAGCAGAGCTGCGCCACTGAATTCGCCAGCTGACCACAGAATTCTAGACAAATGTCATTTAAAGATTCGTAATACATGAGTAGGTCATGTATCTCAGTCCTCAATTAATCACTCTTGCGTAAGGGCATTCATTTTCGGGAAAAACTGCGCTTAACCTGTTACTCTGCTGTATTTATTCACTTATTCAGTTTATTTATTTATTTATTTATTTACAGTTTAGTTATTTGAGATCTGAAGTTCTCACAGCGACGATTAGAACATAACGACGCACAGTGTGGTAGACATGTCCTGACCTATCAGCCGACCGTGATGATGGAAATAGTAGGTTCCTCCGAAACGTAGTTTACACATATACCAAACTACGCAGCACCACGTCCCAGAATACGATTATATTTACCTACTTTTTCAGTTATTTATTTGTTTATTTATTTATATTACTTTTCCCCTTCTTTATTTTCGTTCCATGAACTCGTATGTAATTGGCACAGAGTGAAAGGTAGCACTGTTAGTGGGATTTTAAGGTAAATATGTGAAATAAAGCATCAGTGGCCTGATTAGAACACTGCTACAACACCTGCCTGGAACAACTGAGGGAAACCATACAGAGCATATACGTATGTGCAGTGATGCTGCTAATGAGCTCCCTCATCGACAGAGTTCATGTGTGTACACTATGTAGCCTCTGAGCTATTGATTACCTTCTTACGTAGTTTCTCCGCATTACAACAATAAGCAAGCCGAAGAGAAGTTACGACCAGTTAATTCACTCTAAACACCAAGTCCTCAATTCTTGGCTCAAAACCTTCATGATTTTGCAGTTCTCAGTTTCAATAGTAATGTGTTGCCCCTCTCCTCCATCTTACAGACCCTTCTTCTTTAACAAAATTAACAACTTCCTTTCCACTTACCTTTGAGACAGTGACATTTCAAGCGTGTATTTCGCTAATCTATATTCTTTCCCTCATTTTTACGCTCAACTTTATAACATAGTATTTAATTCTTTCCTCTGTTTTCCCTCGTCACCTGAAGGCATCTTACACAAACGAAACAAATCGTTAGTTTACTCCCTTATTTCTCAGGCCCTCTTGAGTAGCAAATATTCCCTCCGGCAATCAAGAAATTACTGGAATTCTCAAGAACCCAAAGGTTTAATACCTTGTTCACAGTACGCCCTTAACGATTTCATTCTACGTAGTTAATTTCTGAAATCGTTGCTGTCATAAATGACACAACTGCCTACAAGAAGACAACCGCAATAGCCGAGTAAAATAACCAGGTTACAGAATGGAAGATCGGAGAGTACCTGGCCGGCTAAAACACTTTTCACAACACCTTACCCAGACATGCTCTGAAGCCCAATCAGCCATCTGTCCGGTGGATTCCGGTGTATCTCCCCCGGGATAAAGATGGCGAAGCATGCAGCTGACTGCTACTCCATCCACTGCCCAGTGTTAAGAAAGAATTGATTCATAATTCCAGGATAAAATCTCAGTGACTAATTAAAAATTAGGTCATATCTACATACGTACCTCAAAAGGTCCTCAATGCAACCAAGTTCTCAGAGAAGGATGGTTCACGACGAAAAATATCTTAAAGGAAAAAAGCCACATTTGCTTCTTACTCATATACAATGACTACCAAGGCGGTTTTTTGAAAATATTCCCCTAAACCTAAAAGTTATAAGCCCTATTTTCGATTTCGCGAAGAGCAGGAAACTTCCGCAAAGAAAGTTGAGTGTAGCAGATGGGGCGTTCCTGGCGACCGAGTCCTTTAAGGAAAAGAGGGATGAGGCAGGCTTCGTTCTCGTAAATTGCGAATATTTGCCAATAACACTACAACCACCAGTCTATCACTACTTCAGCCTTTATTTTCACATAAGGAAGGGGAGGAGTGTGTAATAAGATGCTTCAGATGAAAGTTTACGAAGTTCGTGATGTGTTCTCAACCCCACTCCTTAGATGTATAACACACATACTTGAGAACAAATGAAAGTGCAGAGAATCAAAATGTTATAAACATTTATTACGACTTCACAGAGTCCCAAACGGTGTATTACGTGCATAAAGTTTCCTCCGCAGTGCTAGTGTCTACCAAGTAATCTACAAGACGTCAAATGACCTTAGACCATTGTCTTAATACCTAATCGCTGTAATAACCTCTTATCTTGTAACCATAAAGTCATCCGCGGTACGAAATCACTAACTCCGTGATGTGTGGATAAGATAAAAATATCACAATAATTTTAACAGACCGAAGTTCATAGCAAAAAATTAACTTCATTTCCACACTTCAGATGTAAAGGTAAAGCAGTCCCGTTACAGGCCTGCACAGGCCCAGAGGGTTCCAGGAAGTTAAAGTTCCCAGATTTCGTGACAACGTCACAGGATGGTGGTAGGTTGTCAGCCTTACGCACCGGCCGCCTTTACCCCAAAGAAATACTCCTGGTATTCATTTCTGTTCGAGGCTGAGTCGACCCCAGGGTCACAGAGCGATCGGAAGGATTTTATGTCAATGAAAAGTCCACTGACAATAGCTGGGATCGAACCAGCGACCTTCCGATTTGTAGCACAGCACCTTAACCACTGTGCTACCGCGGTCCCCAGACTTTAGATGTTAATCTTTAAATGTTACACGAACCCATCACTAAACTGACCAGAACTGTCATATCATAAAACTACCTTCGAAAAATGGAAGTGACTTGCGTTTTGGAGATAATATTTAAATTTTAATCCGAAAAATTAAATGCGATATTTCTTTATAAATATTAAAATCTCCTGAATTCACCCAGTTTATGTCGAAAAATGTACGGCAGTAACAGGCGTGTAGTGATCATACAGACCTATTAAATATTATTTACAGTTAGAAGCAATTTTTAAATTTTCAATATATACATCACTCCAAAACACAGTTTAAGCTACGTGCTTTCCCTAATCTTCTATTTCCACTCACTGTGATACTTGAGGTAACATTAAACTTTCACCATCTTTGCCTCACAATTTGTAGCGCAGAAGGCTTATTTGTCTACGATTCCAGTTTCTGTCTGAGATAAGCAGGAACCGTCAGAGTCTTCCGGAATTCGACGCCGCCTAATGTGTCTTGTAAGTACCAACGTCACTCTATTACTCTTAAGATGGAAACAGCTGCATAATAAGCACCGGAATGCCGTGTATATGAAACGACTACCTGGAAAACATGTAAGAAGAATAAGATACCGTGGCCAATTTTAAGATGACAATCTTTGCCGAAACCATTAATACATCCTGCAGAATATCCGGTACCCTGGACAAAGTTCTAAAGGGATTAATTTCAAAGATTTTTTTACATCTAAGGTAGATCAGGATAACGTCTTTAAATACGCAATGTTCCACTAACTTATTGTAAGTTTAGAACAAAAATATAAATCTTTCAGTCAGCGATGGCGATAACTTTCGTCTTCCTTTAGTAGTTCGTCTCGGCAGTGGAAACACCCACTTAGGAAATCGCCCACACCACACCCGACTATATATTAACATTCCAGCAATGTCTTGTGGTTCTCGTGCGGTTCGTAATCGATCATGTTCAACAACACGAGATATCGACTACACCCGCTAGGCAAGGGGCGGAAACCAAACACAAGAAATTTTCCGTGAAACAAGAAGAATTTTGTTCCTCAACAAGTCTGGACGTACATAATTGAATTCTCAGTTGATTTTTAGCTTCTGCTACGTTACCAGAAGGTCCAGTAGGCCATTTTAAGCCTGCTTTTCACATACAAACTATATTAAAATTTATTTTCTACAAAACAATATACACTAAATATTTCTGTTCCGAAGAGCAACATACTGATGTTGTTTAGTAATAAAAATGCTGCCCCCTCCCGTCCCCAGAATTGCATAAAATTTAAAATATGTATTTTAAGTGGTAAGAATCTAAATACTTTAGACTAAGTCAGGCGGTACGCAAAAATAGCGACTGCACATCATAACATGAAATTTGTAAAAAGATTATGTAAAATTTACGCCCGACCACTCAGTAAAAATAGTGCATCTCGAGTAACAAGTTCAAGCAGAAAACGGAATAAATTGTCAGTAACTTGCATAAAATAAGACGACATAAGCCGACAGGTTCATCACATAAATGACGATGAAAAATCTGTAACAATCATAGCTTTTTCATTTATATTCTCGACGGTTCACCTTATGGAAGTCACAAAAGCTTATCCGCCACACAACTCATTACGCTGCATAAACTAATTACTTCATTTAAATGAGAACACACTTTCACTCAGTAAGAATATATAACAACATATCCTCAAATGAAGGTTCGCAAAAGTTACCATAACGGGCTCGAGTACAATAAAAATTAAAATGCGCCATTCTGACTCAAATTTATAGACACGTAAAAGTTGATCGTGGCGAGTTACGAAATTTGCAATTTCAGGTTTGACAAAAACTGGTAAGGTTTACTACGCTGTGCCGTCAGTTAAACAGTCAACGTCGTTTCAATGCATCATAAAAATTGCTATTCACGTCAAGCAGTTCTTGGAAGTCCCTCGTCTTTGATCTTCAGCAACACTGCTGTCATAATTTCAAACCTCTGATGTTGAGACTAATTTTGAAAGTTAGAAGTTACTCATTTTTAGAATCAAACAAAACACAAAAATACTTTTCGTAAACAGATGTCAGAATTTCTGAATGGTAACATTTGTGCCTCTTGTACAAAACACCGTATCCTAGAGGCTTCAACAGTAGTGCCCTCGGTATTTGTGAAAGAAAAATATATACTGAACAGTTTTACTGCATGCCATATATCAGAATTTTAAAATGTGCTGCTCTCAATACTACACTCTATTCTTGGTTTGTCGAAAGATACTTCCAAACACTTTGGAAAAAATGTAGAGGCAGCTGCAATGACCCAATTTCAGTTGTCTTATTGCAACACGCTTGCAGAGAGGCATCAATGTCCTGTACGAAAAGCCAGTTCCCAAGCCGAAATATGAAGTTTAAAACCTTCAAAATATGAAGTACAGATGGCAAACACTATTTCGTGTGATTTGATACCGCAGTTGAAATTTCACAATAATTTATTTTCCATTTCCGCGCTTTAATATTCTAAATAATATAATACCAACAAATTCACTTGCAATATGTATAATGTAATACAATTTATCTACACATGTAAACTCTCTTACATATTTTAGTGAACAAATGCCCAATACGTAAGGTCATATTCACGCGTCTGAAAATATTTTCGATGTTTTAAAATGGATCTTTTAAAAAACCATAATACATTAAAGTTATTAAGTTTATCTCAAAGAGTACCAAATGGAAACTTCTTAAGAATAAGAATAAGGAAATAATCCATCTGCGTGTTTTCGCGTCATTCTCTTGTGCGGTAACTGCGGAAACAACTGCGATAAATTACAACGACTAAAACAACCTAAGAGACTTAGGACAAAGAAGTCTCACAGCTCAACACGAGGGAACGCAACGGTATTGAAAATGTCACACTGTTACTTATTGTGAATGAGCTCCATTACAAAATAAAGAAGGCCAGGGGTTGAGTGTAGCTAATGTATTTTTTGACAACGTTAAACAACTCACAGCAGTTTCAAAGAAATGCCATGCCGTATCATTTTCACGCGGTCTCTGATTCATTAACTGTTGCCGTAATTTGAACTACGCTACTACATAAATGCAAAGCCTAGAAACTGGATCTCAGTTGTTGCCAGTCAGTCTATGAAGTGGTAAATCTTCTCTATACATAAATAATGTTAAAACGGATGAAATAAACACGATGTAACAGCCCTTTCCTACACACAGTTTAATCTCAGCCCGTTAGAAAATAATTTTTGCATCCAGGAAGGTGCACATATGAGAGAGACATTTCCTTCGCTTTGTTTCTCTAAACAGAGGTGACCACGGATGCTTGAGCATAGTGACAAACATTTGCAGGAAGGACTGAAGAAGAAATCAATAGCGGAGTTTGCGACATCTCTAGCCGAACAGTTCAAACATTCGGACAGAGCTATTGCTGAGTACATAATACCAAACGGGGTTTGTGGTTTTCAGATCCGTTCTGATGAAGATTTCCGTCTCCTGTAAGGTGATGCCACGTAGATTTGTACGTAGGTGCCAGGGTTCCCCGGGCGCTTGTTGCCTTCGCTTTCAGGGCAATCCAAGATTTTTACATGGCACCACACCCCAGAAGCAGGGAATGTTCCAAGTACTCGTATTATTTGCGTGCATTATCAAGATATTCTTCGACTTTAAACATCCTGAAATGTATTATCCGTACGCAAGAGAGACGTTGTCCCTCCTTTGAGCCACACGAATCCACTTTAAGCCCTTTTATCCTATTCTTCGACGAAAACATCTCAGTATTTTGAAGTATTCCATTCCACGCATTCTTGCAGTCACTCACTTCTTTTATTCCAACTACATGCACATAATGTGTTAGATATGTATATTTAATATATGTATGTAACATACTACGTGACTCTTAGCCTTTGAAGAGGGACTCTACGCCAAAGAGTTTCTTCAAAATGTAACTCATCGGGTCCACAGAATAAAGCCATTATTCAGAAACACTTCAGCCTCCATAATAGATCGATTTAGAAGTTGTCTGCACATGTCTCGGTGCTTTTGTTTGTTCGGTGCAACAGGTTGGCTTCTGTCTACGGAGTTAAATGCGATGACAATGAAAATACCAGCTCTGTCCAAGCCGCTATCCTAGAAGTCCGAGGGGTCGAGCCATCTGATTCTCCAGATTCAAACGGAACTTCACATATAACGCCAAGAGAAACAGGCCAAAATGTGTTAGACAAGCTCACTCGGGACAACAAAAATTCTTACAACACATGCACCGGATGACGGAATGCAATGCCACCACTTAAACATGGTAAACAAATGGCTTCTCACGGTCTAGGCCCTAGATGAACCCCAGAAGAGCACTTGTACATTTAATGAGGAACACAGCAGCAATGAGGTTTTCATCGACAAATTTCAGTTTCCACTGCCAACTAGTTATTTTTCCAACTACGTTCCATATTCATCTATAGTCTGGGGCTGGTCAAGAGACCCATTTACATCCAAAATCATAAGAGACTCCGTATCACCACCACATAACAAGTAAGAATATCAAGCAGTTCCTAACAAAAGTCGTCAAAATTATTTTTCCAGCATAGAAATTTACACCTATATATAAACTACAAGGTAAATTATCTTTTGGAAAAAAAAACTTAAAAGTTAAACACAGGCTTCGACTTTGTAACATCTGTCGGACAGAACTTCGAAGATTCCCACCGGCTCCGTACTTCTCACTAATTATTTACAAATAGCATTCCAAAACACGTGTAGGTACGCTCACGAACTAACCCCGTGCTAAATTTTACATATCCAGCTCTTGCAGTTTATTACGTATCAGCAGTAAATCCAAGTAAAGAACGTTTTCGTCCTGCCGCCATGTTGTTATTTTACACTGTACCAGAGATACATTAACACAAGTCGCATATTCTTATGTCAGTTGCCGCACGTAATTTCAGGACGTCGTTTCAAGCTGATCAGTTCATGCGTCTGCCCTGCTCTTATTACTCGCCATTCAGAATTTAATTGTGCCAACTGAGTTGTCCTCAGCAATGCAATTTTAATACGGTGTCTCTTGTCAAACCGTCGCATGGCTCTAAAGTTAAAGTTGCTGATTTCTGAAGTATAAAATTTCACTTTAAAAAAAAAATAAAATAAGATATATTTCCCTATCCCTATTTACAGTTCTTATTTTTTATTAACATTTTATTTAATGAAGCTGTCAATAGCTCATACTACATAACATCAAATAATGCAATGGCAAGGATAAGAAAGGATGTGGTCGTGACGCAGTTTGATATACTATCACAGCATTTGTTCGGAGAAGCTGAAGAAAGCCTCGAAGTGGAATTCAAGATATCCGACCTTCGTGCCGAGATATGAAACCGGTAGTTCACAAACCCGAATCAAACGTGCCAAATACACGACCGTGAATACTGTTCACCGCCTGGGTACGCTAGCCTCATCTCACAAGTTAAATGAGGGATTCACAAGTACCAAGAGGCAGGTCGCCGTAGCAAATAAATTTTGAACGTTGGTGCCTAATACTTTTGCGTCCTCGGGTATCTCCCAAATTTTTTGAAAACTGGTGCACCCCTGAGTTACATCTTAGTTGTCCTGTTTCTAAGTGCACAAACAGAGCTGGGCCGCTTCAGTGTTTGACGACGGCTCCCAGCACACTTAATGGTTGCTCCTTGTGTTAATATTTTGACAGAGTTCATAAATAATTCATAAGCTTAAAAGACGGAAACTCGCGCTTTCATCGGTATTTAACTTCTGTTGCTACAGCCAAGAAACACTCAGTGTTCAATGTTAACACACGAGGCAATAATACGTACAGACTCTGCGGTCTATTCAGAGGATTAATTATAACGATACAGTTGCAAATAATAACAGTATATACCTAACAATAAATGACTCCGAAGGGCAAAGCGGAAGTTCTGACCTGTAAAATAACACCATCTAATTTGATGTTTGTTGAACCGTGCATCATTGTGATAACTGAAGAATAAAAGCCAACTAGATGTCACTTAATATTTTATTGTACTTCGTTTAGGCTCAACATGTTTCGGGCACTACTATGCCCATCATCAGGAGCTCGCGACTGTGATGTTCATTACCACACTGATCGTTTCGTTCTTGGTTTGCTGTACGTTGGCGGTTAGGTGCGGTTAGGCTGGAGTAGTTTCCGGACTGCAGGCTAAAGCACGAGCTCCTGATGATGGGCATACAGTGCGCGAAACATATTGAACCTATAAGAACTACAATAAAATAATAAGTGGCATCTAGTTGGTTTTTATTCTTCAGTTAACACCATCTAATTTGTCACATATGTAATGGTGTTTCGTATATACGTGACATATCCATCTGCAGGGACACTGCAATAAGCAATTCGATAGTAAACTTACTATTAACCACCTCAAATCCTCAAATTTTTAGTACAGAAATATGTTAATAAACAGAACAATTTCCACAGACAACTCATCCTACTTCCGTACTACACAGTCTTCCAGATCTATCGGAAGGACTCGTTCAGTTGCTTCACAATTTAATGAACAACTTCTGGCTTAAGTACAGATTCTGTGTATCTCTACTCTTTTCTATACAATCTAAACGTTTCGCAATATCGCCGCCACCGTAGCTCTTACCGTACAAACTATATTCTGTACATTATTGGCGTGTATATACCTAATATGATATGTTGCCATACCAATGTTCTCGCTCTGCAACGATTCATTAGTTCCTGCCATCAAACCAAGCATGTAAGGATAAAATTACAGCACGGCAGTCATTTGTTACTTTGCATTAAGCAGGAGTATAGTTTCAAAGAAGTTGCGTATTTCTCCGAGCTGCAATTTACATCGGTTTATGACCTGGAGTTCGGCGGCGTCGTGTCGCTAGCGTAGCAAAAGTTTGCGCGACCGCCATGTTATCCCACAGTAACAAATTATACAGGTAGGAAATACAGCCATAGGATGTACCCTGTGGTGTACTGCAGCTTGTACATATCACGCAGACAGGATGTAAAATCCCATACAGGCTTGTCGTAATGCAAATCGGCCCTGAAAATTATCTGATTAAAATGAACTTGAAACGACTCGACAATATTGGATAACATTCTCAAACTTGGAGATAAATTTTTTTGGTTTCTTAGTTAGTCACGTGTAGAGACGGAAATAGTGTTTTAATACAAGCTCCACATGAATGTGAATGCGCTTCGAAGGCACAACTTCGAGATATTTTCGATGACAATATTCAAAAATGTTTTGTGAAAATCTATAAACGTTTTCAGAAACTAAAACGTGGATATGCATATTCAAATATCGTGGTCATCTCGTATGTTTAACTTTAGAATTTTCAAGAAAAATTTGTCCTAAAAAGGGAAATAAAAAGAAAGAAGAAAATAACGGAGCTAAATAATACACGCAAAGCGAAGGATGTGGTAGGAAAAATAGATTTAAAAAAAAGCAGAAAAAGAAAGGATGGTGAAGAGAAGAAGAAAAAAGAAAAGCAGAACAAAAAGAAGAGAGAAGGAAACAAAGAGAAGAAATGGACAGCTTCAAGAAATCGAGTCATTATAAACCAATAGCACGAATGATACGCACCGCAGTTGGCAACTGTTGGTTGGACTCCTGTTGTCTGTCTATGATTTCACGTTTTCGCAAGAGAGAAAACATACGTTGGTCTTCTGGATTATTACTCCCTGCTGTACGCGGCAGGGATTACCGGAGAATCTGAAGAACATTTCCCCCACCGTAATGGTCCCTCTGCACCGTGCACTGTACACCCATCCCGAGGACTACAAAACGGGTTTAAAACAAAGTCCACAGCAAGATTCTGAATGACTGTACTGCGAGAGCAGAATTTGCAGTGGAGGATTCAGGAAATAATCACTTCCAATTATGTATTTCACTGACACTGGACACTGTCGATTCCAGTGGCCATGCGGTTCGAGGCATGGGTCTACGACCGCTCGCTTGCTGGAATACCAAGTTCGAATCCTGCCGGGGGCATGTATGTTTGTCTCTTGTTTAGATTGTGTGTTGTCAGGTACAGGTCTCTGCGACGGGCTGATCACTCGCCCTGAGGAGTCCTACGGAGTGTGGTGTTTGAGTGTGATCGTGAAGACTCGATAAAGAGGGGGTTCCGGCCCAAGAAGGGCTGTTGCGCCATTGGAGAAAAAAGTGGACATCAGTTTTCTCTCATCTAGACAAATAAACACTGAGTGCTCTGACAATTCTTGATGAGCGAATTAATGAATCAATTATGTTAACAGAGTTTCGTCGCTATTTACAATTTTGATTTTTCATTCCGTGGCCTCGCACTCGGCCAAAGTTCTTTCTTCTGACGTTTCGCTGACCGTGCATCTCAGTATAATCTTGGTACGAGTAATTAACCAACTTAATGCACAAATTCTTGTTTTATAATAATTTTATTATATGCCTCTACATGTTTCGAACATTATGTGCTCATCATCATGAGGTCAAAATTGTATTATACAACTTATGGTATCATCAAACCTGTATAATACAATTTTGACCTCCTGATGATGAGCACATAATGCTCCAAACATGAAGGGCATATAATAGACTTATTATAAAAAAGAATTTGTGCATTAAGTTAGTTAATTACTAAGAAAAAAGTTCTTTCATTACTCTTCCCTATAGTATACCAAGTATATAAAATGATTACATTGTAAATTTTGTTTCGTAATTTTTATATCTATTCTTGCTACCGACCGTGCACATTTATTTCACCTTCAATGTTGTACTTCTTTTCTATCCTCTCTTCTCATACCAACTAAACTCCTAATACTTACTCCTGCATTCAGTGCTTCTAAGATCTACTCCATCCGAATCTTTATTCCTTGAATCCCAATATGCCGCTCCAGTCTTCCTCTATATATATTTGCGCAAATCTCTATCCAGTGCTTCCACCTATCCTTCCCAGTCTCCACATTCTTCCTTTCTACTCGAAGGTTACTCTTTCTCACGTGGCTTCCTGTTACGTATTTCCGTATACATTTGTATCTGTCTGTAAGACTAGTGGATTCACCAATATTTCACTCTTTGGGAATACTCTCACAATGCGGGCGCTTTGCTACTCTGGACTACGTCTCTCAATACAGACACATTTATCACTAGGAACTTCTCGCAAAACATAAGCACAAGGTGATAATTCTGTCGAGTTCGCTCTGTTACTCTAGGAAGCACAATAATAGAATTCGTTTAACTCTTTCACAAACAGTAGTACTTGTTACAAATGTCTGAAACCTAAAATTATGTTTAAGTTCTCTCTAAAACAGTTGTTCGAAACAAATATTAGTGAGCTAGAATCAAAACGAGCGCAGAAACGCATTTAGGTCTTTACGCCCAGTTTAAATTCACGTTGGCTGTATTACACCAAATGCAATGTGCAAACAAAGTGCAGTTAAAGTCTTCAGTGCCAAAAATTGATTCGGGTTTTTGCATGCGAACAGGCCGATGGAAAACTCGGAGCAGCCAAGGGGAAGAGTTCTGGTCTTTGCTGCTAAAGTGCCAAATACCTAATTTTTAGTTCACATACTGCCATGCTCATAATTAACAACAGCGTCGAGGGACAGGACGACTAAAGTGTAATGGACTGTAAAGGGTTAGAAATTAAGCATTTGAGGTGTAATTTCAAGTACAGTCCAGACGTACGGCTGCAGCAACTGAGAAACGCCCCCAAGTTATCCTATAACAGCCGTTTCCGGTCCGTGATGTGAAATTGGGATACCCAGAAAACGAATCAGGAGGGATTCCCTCTCGACCGCGTAATTCGATTAGAAATGGAATAAAAATACAAAGGTTACTCTTCATTCCAAGATGAAAAATATAGATATTACTAAGTGCATATATTTGTTTTTCTTAATTAGTTCACAGAACAGATGGTGTAGATGGTGCTCGGAAGCTTTAACTCCATTGTTTGACGAAGATGAGAACTAATCTTATGTTTATTGGACTGTGCATCATTGTGATAGTTGAAGAATAAAAGACCAACTTGATGTCACTTGCTATTTTATTTCACTTCTTACGTGCTCAACATGTTTCGGACATTAATATATCCATCATCAGGAGCCTGCGACTATTCTGTTGAATTACCACATTGGTCGTATTGTTCTTGGTTCGATGTGTGTTGGAGATTCGGTGTGGTTGGGTTGGAGTGGTATCCATGTTGCAGGCTGAAGCACAACTTCAGCCTGCAACACGGATACATAAAATAGCAAGTGACATCAAGTTGGTATTTATTCTTCAACTATGAGAACTAACGTTTACAGCAACTGAACACCATTTACAGTACAAAAGCTAATTTCAATATGTAACAAAAAAAAGTAGCCTTGGGGTACTACAAAGCCTCACTGATTCTCATTTGCCTGACAACAGAATTACAAATAATGAGTAGGCAGTAAAACACTGAGCATGAAAGGTCTTTGCCTATATTAATTACGTAAATATAGTTTACATAATTAACATTGTTTATTCACATGAAAGTGATGTGTCATGCACAAATTAAATTATCGAAATCATTAAATAATATAAACATATTTTCTATGCTTCATGAAACACAGATATGTTCCACTACATTTTAATTTTTTTGTGTGTCAACATGAATTCATTTACAAAATTGATCTAAAAGCAGTTCTATACACAATCACTATGATCATACGCACCCATTTCTGAAAATAACCCTTGACGACGGGGAGGCTGAAACGTTGGCAAAAATTTTTACCTTCCAAATCACATTATGAATCGTGGTAAAAAATAGTATATGGAGCTCTATATTTACTTCTTCGAGATAATTTATTTCTTCTTATTGCCCTACGTCGCCTTCAAAACCTGATCTGCAAGATTCAAAACTCGATCTTTTTCAGCGTCGCCAGAATCGGTTCACGGTATCTGTTGCTCTGTCTTCCAAATGCTCGTTATTTTTTTTTATTATTATTATTTTCAAATACCCATGAAAAGGAGCACAAGGAGCCCCTAGCAGTGGAGAATATAACGACGAGCTGTACGGAAATATCCTCTGATGTTCGGAACCCCCACGTTCGTGTCACTTATTATGGCAGAACGTTAATACGAATACTTACTTACTCCACTGTGCAGAATCTTTCTTGAGAAGCTAACTGGTTTGCAGCTAGTCAAGAAATTCTCCGCATTTCACGGAACCCGAAGGTTTATTACCGCACTCACAAGCTTCCGCCACCTGTCCATATCCTAGGCCAGGCCAATCCAGTCCGTATACCCACATCCCACCTCCTGAAGATCCGTCCTAATATTATCCACCCATCTACGCCTAGGTCTCCCCAGTGGTCTCTTTCCCTCCGGTTTCCCCACCAAGACCCTATACACCCCCCTCTCCT
>Ga0123352_10007326_pt1 | contig 16996 bp, 18 predicted proteins | sample TergutLab28metaG_FD_89700 | JGI IMG/M metagenome (GOLD analysis project Ga0123352, IMG submission 89700) | Labiotermes labralis P1 segment gut microbial communities from Petit-Saut dam, French Guiana - Lab288 P1 | ecosystem: Host-associated > Arthropoda: Insects > Digestive system > Gut ... | reverse complement strand
TGCTTTAGCTGTAATGTTGTAAATTCTTAACTTTTTTTCTTTGTTCATTTGTTTTCCAAAATGTCTCCACATAGCTCCGTTTATTTTGTTGTATGTTTGCAATTTATCTTCTAAATCACTTCCATATTCTGTTATGCGATACCCCAAGTATTTAAAATCTGTTACTTGTTCAATAATATTGTCATTTATCACAATTTTTACCCTCTGTATGTGGTTCCCCGACATTGTCATTGATTTTGTTTTTGTACTAGATATGGTCATTTTATATTTTCTTGCTATAAGGCTCAAGTGGTGTGCCATTGTTTGTAAATCATCTTCTCATGTAGCCATTAAAATCTGGTCATCTGCATAAAGTATCGTATTCACTAATTTCCTGTTATTTAGTTGTATACCCTTCTTTATCACTGTTTTGAATTCCTGTATTATTTTATTAATGTATATATTAAACAATACCGGTGAGAGGCCGCATCCCTGTCTTACTCACTAGTAATAATCTTGTGTGAATTACTACTGATAATAACCAATTGGTGTTGACTATTCTACATAATTCCTTTGTACATTATATGAATAACAACCTGGGCTGACTGTTACTAGCAATAATTGACAATTACTGACAACTGTTATCTACAGTTATCATTTTGTATCTATCAGTGTCATATACCACCAATCGTTACGTTTTAGTGGAGTAGGAAGTGACTAGTGTGGTGACCTGTCATATGATGGGCATGTGGCTGGTTTGTTTAATACTGAAACCACTGAAGGAAGAGATATAACAACTAAGCTGACAGAGCATAGTCATTGAAAATCTGGCAGACACTCAGCTGAGAAATTTCCTTTATTTTATAGAAACCAAGGTAAATGTCTATTAAGACTAGGCCATTGGACTCTGCTATGATTAATGGAACAAAAATATCTACAGTATTTTTTACCTCTCAAGTGACAAAAACATGGGATCTGTTAACAAACTATATCGCACAAACTTAAAAGCATGTGTCAAGTTCAGCCACAAGGAAATATACACACATGCACACCCATACGCATTTTTAAACTCACATTTCTCTATGTTCCCTATGAATTTCAATGGACAATTTTGTGGCCATACTTTTAATTTGTATAAATCAAAATATTTCAAAGCCAATCTATCCAGCTGTCTCTCTTTTTTACACATATCTAGAAGAGATACATACATTGTTGGTATCACACAACAGCACTGGGCAAAATAGTGAATTGTCTTGGTATTTATACCTTGAATGGCACAGGAAAGATATCAACACGTGTCAGGACTCTGGGTTGAGGATATCTCCATGCCATAGTGGGTGGAGCCTGCCAGAACACCACTTGGTATGGAAGTGGCAGATCCTCTCGAAACAATTCACTGCTTGCATCCACAAATTGGAAAGCCCCAGCTCGAAGATCATCTCGGTAATGTTGATCTTGGTCTGGGAAATGAGGCAAGGAATCCACCAACTCTGTCACGTGGTTACTTCGACATGAGTTTAGGAAAGGCTCATATTCCGATGAAATCAAGTGTAAGCAACGAAGATGCTCTGGTCCAACATCCACCAAAATGCAGTCTGAATCAACTGTCAGCTGAACCTATTAAACGAAATCAAAACAGTCCTATATCAAGCGTGTGCACACACACATATAAATATATATGTACACACATACATACATATTTACATACATACATATATCCTCTGCATTTCGGAAAGGAATAATAGGTAGACAGGATGTAAGGAATTCAGGATTTGAGTAGGATATGGGTTTTAAAAACTAGTAGAGATGCACACACAAGCCAGAAAATAAGTGATAAATGCTAAAAAGTAAAGCTTTTATTAAGGGCTGTGTAGCAGATGCTAGCTTCTCACCAGAGTGACCTGGAATCAGTTCTTGGACAGCCAATGTGGAAAATGATATGTACAAGTGCAACAGGTCCAGGTTTCATTTTACCCCTGACAATCGTCACTCCACCAAAGCTTCATGCTCACATCCACTTATGGGCCTAATATCCTCAGTCCATAACCTTCATGTTTCTTTGTTGCAGGGCACTCACATTCACACTCACTTGGCCAAAATGTCATGACACAGATCACACGACAAATGAGTAAGAACAGTTTGTTGAACCACGGTGAATATGATGCCTCTGCCCACCTGTAATGCTTGAATTTTGAACCTATCACCAACCCCTTCATGCTTTGCTGCCAAAACTGTCTGCTGAAGTTTCATATGACAGAATGCATGAAACATACAATGCAATGCAAGAGTTAATATCTAATAACATAAACTGGATTGCAGCCTAAAAGTTACTTTTTGGTCTTCTGTGTGTGTGTGTGTGTGTAGACAAAAATCTGATCATCATTCTATGAAACAACTAATTTGGAAGAAGAGCATGAATTCTGTTACTTTGAGATACAATAACGAAATTTATACTTCCCTGCAACCTGTCTATGCAAATTCTTACTTATAATGAAGTGTAAGTATCCAAAAACCTAAGAGAATAAAAGCCCGTAGAATGACCCCTACTGATCACAAGTTGCTAATCATATTTAACAGTTTAAACAACTTTTCAAACATGATTTCTTGTGCTGCTAACCTGTGGGGGTGAGTCACTTGGCAGCCATGGCTCCCAGGCCATGCAAACATCCACACTGAAACTCCATGGATTAAGAAGGCGCCGTGAGTGTCCTTCTAAGGCTGAGGTAAGCATAAGGCAGTTGACAGCTACATTACCGACCACACGGTCCACTTGACCACGGACAGTTCTAGACATAGTGCCAGTCACTCCAGCAACACTCGCAACAATTTCTGCCTCATGCTTTAGTTCAGCCAACTGAAACACCAGCTGTTGGCTTGAGATACTTATAGATGCCACTCCACCTGCATCAAAATAATACCACATCCAGTATTTACATGAAATTATTCTTATTTGTTTTGTCTCAAACAAATTCTTATTTTGAATAAATTTAATCTGATCAAAATTCTTAAAATTTCAGCATTCCAAAATGAATGATGGCCATCGTGAAACTGCAACACTTATGAACGAACTTCAGGCCTCTGACACCGCTGTTAACCTTTAAACAACCCATCGAAAATCATGTCATATGGTGTCTTGATGTTGTCGACTAGAATAATGTAGCGTGAATTCCTGTGAATGTTGTAATATTCATATCTGCATACTCCATGCTCATTTGATTAATACTGAGCCATGCTGTAAACTGTGTGTCTTGAGCACAGTTAACAATGTGCATTATCGAGACATTACCGAGAACCGTTAACCCATTTGACAGTGACATCTATCTCAAAAACTAAATGTCTTAGGACAAATGTTGTATCACATTTTTTACTGATTTTCTTTTTATCAAGAAATCATACTATGGTGAACTTGTGAGTGGATTTTGTATATAAATGGATAAGTTTATGACTGTGTGTGTGTTTTGTGTGCTATGTAGGAATCTGGATCATTGGTAACAGTTACCAACAGTACCACAATACAGCATCAATATACAGCAGTTGCAAAAACATGCGCTTCAGTTGGTATTGCAGTCTTTACCAAGAAAGAAAATAGTTACAAAGTATGCATATTCAGTAGAAATGCTACTTCAAACCATCCACCAAAGGATGCAGTACATAACAGCATAGTAATAGAATAGTTATGCATGGAGACTGTGAGTAGAGGTGAGATGTGTTGAATAATCCTGTTAAGTTTGCTACACACATTCAACCCAGACGTGTGTAATAATAAACACTGCATTAGTAGCTTATCAATAACAAAATGTATTGCAAGGACATTCAAAACTGGTTAATGTTACAAACCTATTTTATCTTTGAAGGCTAGTTCCTTTTTCTTATTCTCAATTTTTGCAGGGTCACACGGATGATCCTGGTAATTCCATTCAGAACCACGGTTTCTCTGAAAATGCGGTACCCTCTTACTCTCAAGGGATTCATTGGATGGCACTTCAAAATTTGTTCCACTGTCAGGGTCATGTACATCATGATGAGTGATGTTTTGTGAGGAATCTTCACTTTGCACGTCAACACCTGATTGTGTCTTCAAAGTTGTTTCTTTTGAATGTGGAGATGACATAAAGTCCTAGAAGTTGGAAAATAATAAAGAAGAAGAAGAGAAAACAGAAAGAGAGAGACATAGATAGAGGAAAGTCACACACACACACACACAGCAGAATCCCTATTTACAATTTGTTTGGGGGACAAGATTTTTAGACCTTAGATCAAGAAAAATCTTAAATTGGGGTTGTTACATAATCAAACAGAAAACTGTACTGTAATTACAAATATATTATGTTCACTCCAAATTTAAACCTAATGATTTCTTATATCCTTTTTATATTTTTTTGGACATCAAAGCAAAAAACTTTATAAATCAGACACCATACAAGACATTCAACATGTCCCTTCTTCTGTCAGCATAGTGTATGGCCCATAAGGTGGTAGCACTGTGCTTATAGGCAAATGGCTCATGCCATGGGCTTTCTGACCAATCACATGCACATCAACCTTTCAGAATTTATAGTACACTGCTCTGATAGTTAGTAGTTGATTCCACTGTTTTACTTTTGTTGCACATAACTGTAGCATTATTTATGTAACATGAACCTTAAACTGACGCTCAAAAAAATGCAGGGACAAAAGTTTTGCATCTTACATGTGGGAAAACCCTACAATCAAGAAACTTTAAATCAAGAAAAATTATATACATAATATGATCCACATCCGTGCATTAAAGGGACATTTCAGTTCATGTAATAAAACCAGCAAGTGCACATATGTAAAATGTGTTCATCATGTACTGCTCACCACTTTACTTCTTGCCTTCCGAACAGCACTATATACCAGTCCTGAACACTCCCTTGTGACACACACCTCTATAGAGAATAGAGGGTGTACATTAACTACATAAAACAACGCACACACTTTTTATGCGTTTTTAATAAAACTGAATTTTATCGATTTTGGTAGCAGATAACCTGATATTCAGTAACTGTACAAAATGTTTGAGGCAAGAGTCCTTCCTGACAAGCTTGCCATTTCTCAGCTATTCAGGAAACTCCCCGAATTCTATGGAACCCGAAGGTTCATTACTGTGTTTACAAGTGCCTGGCACCTGTCCCTATCCTAAGCCAGATCAATCCAGTCTGTGCCCCCCCCATCCCACTTCCTGAAGATCCATCTTAATATTATTCTCCCATCTGTGCCTGGGTCTTCCAAGTGCTCTCTTCCCCACCAAACCCCTGTATTCACCTCTCCTCTCCCCCTTATAAGCTACATGCCCCACCCATCTCATTCTTCTCCATTTGATCATCCAAATAATATTTGATGAGAAGTACAGATCATTAAGCTCCTCATTATATAGTTCTCCCCTCTCCCCTGGTATCTCATCCCTCTTAGGCCCAAATATTCTCCTCAGTACTCTATTCTTCAACACAAAACAACGTGGAATATTATAGTTCCATATATTTTGATCTTTATATTTTGGTTAGCAAACTTGAAGAAAACAAATTCTGCACAAAACAATAACAAGCATTCCCTGACTTCAATCCACTCTTCATTTCTTCCTGAATAGAATTTTGATTTGTTTGGGTTGTTCCCAAATATCTGAACTGTTCCACCCTCTCAAAGGAACTACTGTCAATCTTCACATTTGTGATTTTGTCCTGCTTTCTGATCTCGAGACATGATCATATATTTAATTTTATCTGCATTTACTTCTAATTCCATCTCCTTCCTAGCAACTGCTAAACCTTCTGCATTTTTTTTATAGTATGTATCTTCTGCCCAATATATTAACTTCATCAGCATAAACCAGAAGCTGATGTGTACCATTCAATTTCAAGCCATCCTGGTTTACGTGAACCCTCCTAATGGCATACTCTAAAGCAGAGTTGAAAAGCAATGGCAATAAAGAATCTCCTTGTTTCAAATAATTTTTAATAGGAAACATGTCAAATGAATGTTTGTCTACCCACAACCTGCTATAGGTTTCATTCAGACACATTTTTATTAGCCTTATAGTTTCATGGGGCTACCAAACTCAATAAGAATAATATATAAGACCTGCCTTCTAACTGAATCATAGGCTTTCTTGAAGTCTATAAATAGCTGAAAGCTTATGCATACACAATCAATTTATCTAGTGAACTTTTTGCATATTCAAAACTGAACTAACACTATCCTACAGTCTTGGTCTGAGACATCCTACTTCGTGTGTATTGTAAGATGCTGATGGATTATCATATTAGTCTAATGCAATTTATTTTACTGATATAACAAACCCAACTGTATGTTTTTGTGGGAACCAAATTGAAAATGGCATAAAATCTGACAAAGTATCAAGTCTGGGGAACACTTTTTCAACACAAAAAACATAAGATCTGTGCATGGCTGGAGAAGTAAAAGTCACTCCTTCCACACAGTGCACAGCAAAACGTGCCACTAGGAATGGCATGGCGAGAGGCTATACTGAAGTCATGTGATGGTAGCTTCCAATGTTGCCAATAATTTTCACTCAACCCACACAGTTTTACAAACTGCAGTTCTTACAAAGCTACAAAATACAAAACGTTATGAGGTTCAAGCAACTTCATTTTACCTACAATATTAATGGTTTGGCAGCATGCCCTTCAGATTCTGCAAACTTACTGTTACATAAATATTTAACATATTATTATGCTAAACTTTCATGTATGTTTACAATGTTATGGAAATCGGCAAGCAAATCATCATTCCAATAATATATCATGTTCATTCTCGAACTGGTATCCTGTCTGAAATCCATTTCCACCCCTATACATAAACCACTAATATTCTTGCTTTTACAATTTTTGTGACTTACTGTTTCTGCACTTTAGCCATAGCAAAATATTAAACACTAAATATACTTACACGAAGGGAGTGTTGCACTTTTTTCAGGACAGTATCAATGAAGCACCACTGTGCAATGCTGTAATGTATCTTTGTAGGACGACCCAGTTCCACATCTATTTTGGAAGCTTTACCAACAGATTCAGACCACTTGACTGTGAGAAAAGCTGGGGGAATCCCTGTATCAGGATGAGGATCACCACCCTTTGTTTCTAACAAGACGGACAAAAAGTCTTCAGCACGAGGTACTCCTCGAGGGATTATATAGTCCTGCTCTGATGATCGAATGCTTATGTCAAAGCAAGAGATCTGGAAATTAATTTTACATGTTTAGTAAATGTACTTTCATACTAAGTTGACAACAATCAGCTTGTCAAGAAATTTCTCACCTTTTATGGAACATAAAGATTCATTACTGAATCCAGCAGTGGAAAATCCTGATCTACATCAGGAATATCAGAATGGTATAATGCCACATTGTGTGCCACTCCACTAGACCTGTCTTCCCAATCAGGACTGGCCACTGAAATCCAGTCCATGCTATCATACCCCACTTCTTTCAGATATATTTTAGTTTTGAGTTTTAAGAAACTTAGGCACAAATCACATTTTTACATGCCTGTGACAACAGCATCTCATTTTCTAATTAAAAATACTTCTGTGGGCTGGATTCAGCTGGCTCAGAATAGGGTCCACTGTTGTGGTCTTTTGAGAACAGTAATGAACCTTCACCTTCCATCAAACTTGTAAACTATCAGCTTCTCAAGAAGTGACCCATTAAAATGGAGTTTTGGGTGGCTGCACAGAAATTATACACACAACACCTCACATCAGGCCATTGTAATCTATGGACATAAGTCCTGCAGCATAAATATGGTACAAAACCAAAATCATTCAACATACCTGCACCTTAGACATCAAAGATAATCTGGACAGGAAGGCATGAGGCTGGGTCATTAATATATACAGCAATGGCTGAGTATGTTTCCGAGGAGGTGGTGCATCTTCGACAGAACCTTCCTCTGACCCAGCTTCATACCCTACATCCTCACTCTGGTCATACTGCAAAGCAAGAATATAAAAAATCAGAACTTTCTATATATATGTTAAATTGTATCCTCACTGCTTCACTGCACTTTGACACTCACACAGCATTACTTTAAAATATTACCAAACTTTAGTCATTATGAGTCATAACATTTGCCTTATAATGTACTGTATCAACAACATGGTCAAAAATCAAAAGGGATTGGCAGTGAAAGTAACAAATCAACTTATGTATAGAAAGTTTAAATTTATTAAGCAAAATCTTAAAGACCATAAAAAATTACAGAGAAACTTTCTGAAGAACTTAAATTTGGGGAACACTTTCTACAATTCAATTTAGAACCATCTTCCCATATCCTACAAAAAACCTACAGATTAACAATTCTAAAATTATAATTTAACCTTTTACTATGCATGTGTATGAAACTTAATCTTGTGCTCAAGGAAAGAACTCAGACTGAGGGTACTTAAGAGCAGGCTGCTGGGAAGAAGATAAGGACCTAAGGGATAGGAATTAAAAAAAGGATACAGTACACTGCAAAATATTAGAACATTCACAAATTTATACACTTCTCTTCACCAAATACTACCAGGGTGGTAATGATGCAGCGAGTGAGATAGTTGGGACATGTAGCATGGATGGTGACAGCGAAATGGGAAATAATGCAATAGCAATATTAAAATGGACTGCAATGTAATAGGGTGTAAGTGCATTGGCTGGTTCAGCCATGCTATACTGGATACTTGAGCCTTCTAGGTCCACATAAGGCAGAAAAGTTTTCAAAAGTTGAGCAAATAACAGCATCTCAAAAGTACTCAAAGTCATGCAATGAGTAAGTGACCACTGTCATTTCACTAGTTACAGTCATAGCAAATGAGCTGATAGAGAACAGGCAGTCTTATGCTCTCTAACTATTCACACTCCTTCAAAACTCATACCAACCTGCAGAAACAGTATTTTATATCATGTACCAACATGTAGAAACAAAGTCTGAAACAAACATTCTGAATATTTTATTGTACTTGTATCATGAATATGTTTTCAATGTATGAAGCCTTAGAATTCATTTACACAATATTGAAGAGTAATGTGTAAAAAGACATCCATTCATTTAATATTCTGTGCTTTATAAAAAATACTGGGTTGAGAACCCAATTATATGTATGTCTTCTGGGAACTTATTATTTTTTACATGCAATGATTATTAGAAAATCTGTGCAAAGTATTAATTTTTATGTATGACTACATACTATGTACTTATAACTGAGTGGAAAAAATGCCTACTGCCTTCACAAAGATTTTCTTCTACGAAATTCTTAACTGTACCCATGCAAAAACTTTTCCACTTCACAGTTTTACCTAAAGTTTGCCCTTACATTAGTGTTTCACACCTACCTGGTTCAACCACTGGCATAAAACCAGAAAAACCAAATACTGTAGGTATACAAGAAAAATTATTCTGATAAATAATACGTTCATTAGAAACATATTCTAAAATTTCTTCAAGAAGAATAGTACCTTGTCGTGAACATGCCGTGAGACAAGTTTCTGTTTAGGCCTGCTTGAAAGTAAATGTACCTCTCTGTTGTCTCTTTCCATCAGCTCATACAGCGCGAGAGATACTTTGCCAGCTGTAAGCAGTATTTCAACAGGAACAATATCTTGTGGTCGTGGATGCTCAATTTTACTCCATACGGCACTTGATTTCTGGGACAGTGCTCGTTTGCTTGTTACCTCCTAAATATATAAACACGTTTCTTTGAAAATCCATGTTATTTCATGAAGGCAACTTTGTAATAACATTTAATAAAACCACTTGGGAGTTTACTGACATGTGAGGGGGTCCATCTACTACAAAATTAATTTTCTAATGTTAAAATGCAGTGCTGCAACTGGGAAGTGTGCCTCTGTATCCAAATGTATCCAGTAAGAGATCATTACAAATTATTTCCACAAAATTACTTTCAATAGTACACCCTACTCCCAATCAAACACTCCATCCAGTTTCCCCACTAAATTCTGTATATGTGCATGTGCATGCATACACACACATACACATGTACATGTGGGTACACACCCACCAATCCACCCAAACATACACATGCAAGCATGTGCGCATGCACATGCACACACACACACACACACACACACTTAAAAATACACAGAAATACTTATTACTGCTAAGCTTTCATTAAATAATTATTCTAAGGTTTCAAAAACACAACAGGGGAGCAACAATGGAACAGAAATGTTGAAGTTTAAATTACTCTCTTTTAAAGGCAATAAAAATGAATATGAAAATCTTATGTTTAACCATTTTACATGATTCTTAAACTTTGTGAAAGTAATTTTATTTACAAAGAGGAAGATATAAGTATCAGGTGGTCATACTGTTAAAAACTGTAACATTTAGCACAATGAACTTATTGTTTGAGATTTGAGGTTCTCACAGTGGTGTTACAGTTATTCAAGTCTTCTGGGATCTTCTTGGACTGCTTGCTCCTGAAGATGATGGCACGATCATCTTTCAAAATGTTGGGAACCATTTATCCAATGGCAAAGCACGGCACACCATAAGACTTGAATCTTAAAATTTTCATCACTAGCAAAAAGTGAACTTTACAAAGTTCCTTATGTGCCATACTCCAACCTTCCACTCTCATCACCACATTTTACAAGGGCATTATAATACTCACTGTGGCAGGACTCTCAGATGACCTCTGTCTGTGATGTGTAGAAGGATGTGAAACATTAAACTCTGTCTCATTTCTGGTCTTTTTAGAACTGCTTTCTTTTGCTGCAAACCTTGCTTCTCTGCCTAACACACTAGCACTTGAAGCATCTGCACAATCTACTCCACTATCCACAAACCTGAACGCAATAAGATAAAACATATTGAATTTATGAACTTCTGAGACACTAAAATGTGGAAAGTAAAGAGCAGCAGTATTCAAATAAATACTTACAATTAAAAGAAAATTAACTGTGATCCACAATAATAATTTAACAACTGCTATAAGACTATAACTGCAGACATTCGATCACTGGTTGTCATACAGAAACAAGTATGATGACACTGTTATATTACGCTCATTTTAATGTAGTAATGTTTTTAAAAATATATAACCAATATGACATAAATTACATACCTACAAAATGCAATATGATTATGTATGAAGGTTGTACTGAAATTCACGGATATTGTGGAATTACAAATACTAGGTAACATTACAATGCCCAATATATGATGACTACTTGTGTGTGATGTCTCACACAAGAGTAAAAATCACATCACTTGCCCCCATCACATGATTGCAGCTCAGTGCAAGAATTCGGCTGACGAGGACATGTTGTTTGGCAACATGCAGTAATAACATTTCTTGTGAAGGAGGAAATCTTCACATAATTATTTATGCACAACTTCAACATGCATACAGAGATGCCTGCATCGGTGCTAGCTGTGTCAAGATGATGGGTTAGGCATTTTAAAGATATGAACACAGAAAGTGATGCAAGAATCGTGGAAATGGCAGCTGAGATTTGAACAGGGGAATGAGTGGTCCAGGAGATGGTGAAGAGTTTGTGCCCACTGGCTTCCTTGCTTGCTACAGGAGTAGCACAAACTTCAGTGAATAAAATGTGTCCTCACAATATTGCACTGGTAGGCAACGAATTTCTTCAAAGCATCATGAATGGTAACAACAGGTGATTTCAATCACACTGATCTGGAAACAAAATGACAGGATGGAATGGCATCACATAACACTGCCCAAGGAAAAATGCTGAAAAATAAGCCTGTATCCTGTGAGGCGATGGGAACTGTCTTTTGGGGTGACAAACAATGCATACTAGTTGAGTTTTGCCAGAACAGAAGACCATCAATGCTCCTCGTTACCAGCAGACACTCCTGAATCTTTGTCATGAACTGTGTGATAAACATCCAGGATGAAAAAGATCATGCTGCAATACAATAATGCACAGCCCCACAGTGCTCACCCGTGCATGGACAAGATTCAGAGGAATGGCAGGGGACTTGTCCCCCTTTCACCCTACTCTGTAGACCTAGCCCCATCTGACTATAAACTGTTGATGGTCGTAAAGGATCAGATATGAGGCCAGCACTATGTAACCAAACAAGCCATCCACTGTCATTTATGAACTGCTGAAACACTATACAACCAGCAGGCTATATGTTGTCATTTATGAAATGTTGGAACAGATTTCTACTACAAGCAGACATTCAGACTTACAAAATTATGGCAATACTGTATTGGTTTGACTGGGGATTTTCTAAAGAAGCACAAAGAGTGAACAGATTTCACTTACACGTGTTGTTTTCCTATTCATACCTTTACTTGATTATGAAATTAATTTGCTCATGATGTATGGTATGGCCCTCATATGTTTCATGTTGTTAAACTGCACCTTCTGATGGTGACCTTAAGTTAAAACACATTCTGATATGGATAAAAAATCCATTACTGACGAGACATTAAATGCAGTTTAGAGTTTACATATTGAAATGATACGCAGAACCACTTTCTTCCTCTTTTGCTTCATCATCTTACTATGGCTCTTTGTTGAATTTCCTAGCCATGGCCTCCACCCTTTACTGGTGTATAATACAATCTAAAATATGTTATTTAACTACACCAACGTCAAAAGAGAATTTGCAAATATCACCATTTTCCACTTACTTACAACACACAATAGAAAGGTATATATCATATCAAATGCTACATTTAAAGATATGACTAAGCTGTGGGCAACAGATAAGGATGACAATACACACCGACTGTAGCTTGTGCCTGCAATGTCCATCTCAAGTGTACCCTCTGATACGGTTTTCATTAATGATGTAGGCTGTATGCCAGGAGAGTGTTTTTTGTTTGGTAAGTCAACAAGAAGTGGTTTCAGCAGGAGAAGAATCTCTTGTAACAGTGCCGAGGCTAGCTGCAGTTGTCCAGTGTTGATCAATACCTGACAATTCATAACAATGCAGCAAGTCAATACAAGCCCATTAAAAAATCACTTAAATGTTAGCTGCTATGGAAAAGGGGACAACAAACTATGTTTAAAAGCGGTGAAAATTCAAACATAAGATTACAAGCTGAAAGCTTTCACAATTCATTTTCACAACTGATGCAAAATTTATAACCAGAGATATCCACTTTTGTGTGTAATATTAATTATCCTACATTACCAGAACTGGATTATACAAATGTTTCTGTGAATGTGAGTGTAAGTGTAGTCCACAGAAACAGGGAGAGAGCCTGTTACCTATGAAATGGAAATACTTTGTGTATCTGAAGCAAAATCTGAGGTCTGAACATAAAACATCTCAAGAACAATTCACTGAGTACATTTGCACATCATACCTCAATATCAGTAACCGCATTGATCTCTAGCGAATGTCCACAGACAAGGATGTCTCCACGACACACAATGGCTGGTGCTGCCACTACACATAAATTTAATCGTGCAATTACAGGTATGAGAGACATGAGTGGTGTGAAGCTTTCTTTTACAGATGCCAGGTTATTCCACTCAACAGCTGGGTTCTCACTCATGGTACGAAGACTAGTTGACTGGGAATTTGTCAAGCTGCAAATATCAGCAAGAAATGGAAATACTAAGTCCATGGGCAACAGGTTTAAGCATGATGAATAATGCTCATGAATTAGCTAAAAATTACAAAAAGGTACAAAACAGAGCAGTTTACCATAAAAATTTACACTCTTGCCAAATAAATAAGTAGTGACCTTTGTTCATCACAAAATGTAACCTACCAATTCCTACATTTTACAATATGGATTCAGAAAATACAATGAAACCATTCTTCCTGCCTGAATAATGAGCATCAGGCTTCCAACACTTTCAAAAGGACAGCTCAAAATGTTACACATTACTTGGACAAACTAATTGGTATAAATATATGTAACACAAAATATGAATACAAGAAATGAGGTTGTACCTCAGACAACAGTCAAGTTCCTGCCAAGTGCCAGTGTTCACAGTGAAACCCTTGATATCCAGCTGATACTGTCGATCCTCCACATCTGAGCCAGGAACACACAGCATGCGAGCCTGCTCAGCTAAGCGGTAGATATCAGAACGCACCACAGTACGTCCCAATGGATTGTCTGCCTGAAAAAATGGATAGATGGCTGCAATTCCACACACCCTACATCTTTAATAAAAATTTTAATATCATCTATGATTAGTCTCCTAAGTTGTCTCCTCCCTCCATTTTAATCTTATCCTTCCATCTATGCCAAACTCTTAGAAGTAGTTCACTCTTTTCAGATTTTCCAACTAAAGTTTTGTTCACCCTTCTCATTGCTCACCTACCCCTTGCCTCAAAGCCTACAGTTCTCAGTAATTACATGTGACAGTTTGGGCTGACTTCTCAGAAGAAAACTCACCTGTGGTGTAAGAGATACAGCCTCTACCTGCAACAGACAAACATCGTGCAAGTCTCCAACTGCAGTCAGTTCTGAGGCAGGCAGAATGATTCTAATATTGCATGTGTCGAGATAGAGAAGTGGCAAAGTGTTGTTGTTGATATGCATGGTCCAGTTGGTCGTGGTGCCAGTAGTTTTTTGTGTGTATATCTGTTTGTGTTCCGACAGCATTAGAACTGGATACAATACTGTGACGAAACTGCTAAGTGTCAAAGCGGAGAAAACAAGGTCCACAGGTTGCAGTTTCACGACAATTTCACTGATGTATCGTGCAGATGAAGTATCATCCTGTAACCTATGTACAAAATAAGACCGCATGTTAGACACGAAAGTGCAGAGATCACAATTATCGATACAGAAACATTCTTGAAACACAGTTATTTTGAGTATTAATACATAAGTAATGTGATACAGTTCATTCGCAAAAGTCAACAGACACAGTGGCGTACCCAGGAACTTTGTTCGGGGGGGTGTTCAACAAATTCAGTTGAGGACAGAGAGAATGGGGATCTGGGGGCAGTAGCCCCCTAGTCAGGGGTTCTGGTGGCAGCTCCTGGGTACACCACTGAACAGATAGATGCATGCAAAATCGATCACCATGTATATTTCATCTCTTAATCCTTCTCATTATATCCAACTTATGGGATGGGATAACTTAGTAAAGTGTTTGCTATGGTCTTGATACCGCATGTTTGGTCCATAGCACAACCACAAATTTCTCTTTTGTTGTCATGGCCACAATAACTCTGGTGCCTGCCAACCTTCAAATTATCATTCTGTGGGTCCTGCTGGAGTCTACTTCCCCAGTACTAAAGCAGTCACACCACAAAGCTGACCACACATTTGCATCAACTGCCAAAATTAAGAATGCGTGGTGCTTCACATCCACTTGTGCGTACATCTTCATGGCATGGCGAACAAGCACAGGGACTACTCAATCTCTTCTATCTATTTTCTCCAAGGTAATTCTTTTATTGTTACTCTTAACACCAACGGGGAAAAAAATTCATCATTTTTAAGCCAACTACAATATATAGGAGGTAGACATAACAGAGATGCCAAGATAACATAGTATAAAGTTACTAGGCAATGGGGTGGAAAGTCTGGGGCCCACCCAGTATCGCTTCCTGGCAACAAAGTGGCCTCCATCCAGTGCCGAGTTTAAGAGTGACTGTATACCGTCAAGGTGTGAACAGGGACAACTCTGCCACTTTAATTTTACCAGACATAACATTTTTTGCCAGAACTCACAACACATTAATGCACTGCTTGAATATCTGTTCCCCATCTCGATAGTAAATTCAGGAGGAATGTCTGAATCTAACAGGTGATAAAATTTATTCCACTTCACTATTTTTAAGTAATGTGGTATAAACTCAATAAAACTGCATCTAGACACAGAAGTGAACAACATTATTGAGTTTTGTCTCTATTACCCAGGAGAATCATAAACCAGAAAGTTTCCTGTAAAATGGGTACCGAGTCTTTCCCAGGGGTAAAGTGCAGACGGAGCATGCTGCTGACAACTCACCCCCTTCTAGTGCCATGGTCATGGAAGAGTACAGCTATACCTCTACCCACCCTCTGGGCCACACTGGGCCTCTAATGAGATCACTTTACCTATTTTTTTAATCATAAATCCGAACAACGGAATCCATGAATTATGTTACTTCCATACCACACATCCCACATCATACAAATACCAAATTTGTGAGTTTACTTTAATAAAAAATGTATTATTAAATTCTGACACATAAAGCCAATATTCATGCACAAGAATATGATACTGACTTGTCAAGGTTGCTAAGTATCCTGGAATTTGCCTGTTTTTGTGCTCAACATACCCAGCATTGCTGTCAGAACTTCGAGCATTGGCGAGCAGCACAGTCTGTTTCCGAGTTCCCCAGCGGTTGTGAACACTGCGGCATTTTGCACGAGTAAAAGTCACACTGAAAAATCCACTACCATCATCCATATCTCGATGAACTGCACGTGGCTGTGAGGAAGCAAGATCTTCTTGCCTACGCATTACCAAGCCAACATATGGACCAAATTCCCAGGAAGTACTGTGTGGCTTCCTAAATGAATATGAACAGAAACAGACGACAGTTCAATTTTTAATTTAAAAAAAAGTTATAAAATGATGTAGTGTGTGTAAACGGTCTGCAGCATAATCACAATATAATGATGTAGTGTGTGTAAACGGCCTGCAGCATTATCACAATACCAACTACACTAACCCAACTCTCTTATATGGCACTGTAGGGAATGATTATCAGAAATGAATTTTTTGATCACTTTTACAGTGACAGTAACATTTAAGGATGTTGAATTCTTAACTGGTAGTTATTCATGATGTGAGCAATGGGAGTTTATTAAGGTAACAGGCTCATAATAATAATAATAATAATAATAATAAACCTTTGTAAGGGGTTGACCCTGCACTGGTCCTCACCAGCCTAGGTGTGCAGCAGTGCAACTTGAGGCACCAGCCACTCACTTCCCTGCACACAAGACCGTCCGTGCATAGTGAGTAACTACATCTGACCAGAGGTGAGCCTGTTTAAACGGAACACGGCGGATCTAGAGGAGTAAACCT
>Ga0123352_10007325_pt1 | contig 16996 bp, 12 predicted proteins | sample TergutLab28metaG_FD_89700 | JGI IMG/M metagenome (GOLD analysis project Ga0123352, IMG submission 89700) | Labiotermes labralis P1 segment gut microbial communities from Petit-Saut dam, French Guiana - Lab288 P1 | ecosystem: Host-associated > Arthropoda: Insects > Digestive system > Gut ... | reverse complement strand
TGGCGGGCTAAAGCTTGGCGACCTGGAAAAGGGTAAGTGGCGGCATTTAACTAAGCGGGAGATTGCTGATTTGCGAAAGCTTAATTAGGGCATGTTGTTATTAACAACTGTCCAATACATATGCAACATATTTTCAGCAACCTAAATTGGTTGCTTGTACGATTGACAACCTAATATAGTTGACACGCCATCACATTTACATTACAATCACAACATGAAACCTAAATAGGTTGCTTGTCTAAAAATCAACCAAAAATGGTTGCTACATGAATAACAAAAAGAAGACATGCCCATAATAAGGCAGTTAACATATTAATAGGCAAAAAATATAATGTGTTCTAGCAAAGAGCCGAGTTTATATGAAAATAAAATAAGGTGAGATTATGCTTAAAAAAGAAAAATATTGTGCGGTTATAGCCGATATGGTAAGCTCGACAAAAATTAGTATACAAGAACGTACTGAGCTTCAATTAATCCTTGAAGAGGCTATGCATAAATTTAATACTAAATACAAAGACTCAATTGAAGCAAAAATTGATTTTAGCAGTGGAGACCAACTACAAGCATTATTTAACAGTGCACAAAACGCATATATATTTGCATGTGATTTTCGTGAGACACTGTTTCCGGTTGAATTTAGAATTGGTTTGGGTATCGGAGACTGGTCAATAAATTTCCCAGGTAAAAATACAAATATGCAAGATGGATCATCATACCATAATGCGCGCAAGGCTTTTGAATATGCTCATAAGTTTAGTAAAAATATGATAATACACTCGGATAGGGAAATGGATGCATATGTGAATGTTCTTATTGCTCAAGAGTATGCTATTTTTAATACACAATCACCAGGGCAAAAGGAAGTGTTTGCGAAATATAAAGAAGTGTATCCAATTTATCCAACTATAAAAAAAGAGTGGGATGTTACATCAATATGTATTGGCAAAGGTACTCAAAGAGCCATTGCGGAAAAACTAGGTACAAGTCGTCAAAATATAAACAAGCATGTACGCGCCGGTTCTATTTATAGTCAGCGAGATTTGCAAGGTACTATCATTCTCTTTCTATCAAATATCTTATAAGAAAAAAGGAGAGGTGTGAATGATTTTTTTATTGCTGTTATTAGCCCATTTTATTGCTGATTTTGTGCTTCAAAATACAGTTATGGCAAATATGAAATTAAATAGTCCCAAAGTTTTTTTTAAGCATTGTTTAATTTACTTATTCGTAATTACTATAGCAGTTAGTTTTTATGGAACTGTAATGCAAATTGTATTGTTTTCTTTATTAATTGCATTATCACATTTTATTGTGGACGCTATTCGGATAATAATTCAAAAAATGTATTCCAATTCCGAGGAGCGTGAGTTTCACCTGTTTATAATCGACCAGGCCATTCACATTGGAATTTTATTCGTTGTGTCATTTTTTATACCGGAAAAGAATTACATTGGACAGCTTATAAATGATATGAGTTATACATATTTCAATATCAACTTTTTTACAGTTATCCCTATAACTACTGCATATGTTATCTGCCTTCAACCCACAGGTGTACTTATAAAGAAAATTTTCCTTCGCATCGGATATCAAAAACTTGATACTGAGGAAGAAAATAAGAGCGGATTTTTAATTGGGGTATTAGAGCGTATTTGTATTCTTACGCTTGCGATACTTGGCCAGTTTACAGCGATCTCTTTCGTTGTTGCTGCTAAATCACTTGCAAGAATTAAGCAGCTTGAAGATAAGGATTTTGCCGAAAAATACCTTGTTGGAACCTTATTAAGTGTAGTAGTTGCGCTCATTTGCGGTATTGCTGTGCAAAAAATAATATAAACAAAACAGGCCGCTGGTTATAGGCCTGTTTTGTTTTTGGTTGTAGTTATTTGTCTATAGCAATAATGGATTTGTTAGATTGATATAAGTTTATTCTACTGTTAAGCCAGCAAGCAAGCGATTCAGAAATAGATTTTTTAGGAATTTTATTATGTGGTGTATAAAATGCCGTCCGCGCTTCATCTATTTTTTTGTAAAGATGGGTTGGATAACCGTATAAATGTGGTAATGGTTTTAACTCTTTTTTATTTTGCGTACGTAAAACAGACAATGTGAGGGCAATTTGGTGCAGGTATGTCCGAACTGCTTCATCTGCAAGAAACTTCTTCATCTCTATATTTTCTGCCAGTGTGTTGAATAAAGCATCCCAGTCGGCCATAATGCCTGCCTCTGCACGAAAACTAAAATGTCCGGCTGAAAAATATGACCATATTTTTTGCGCGTCAAATTCTGTACAAACATGAAATAAAAGGGATTCATCAACTTCTGCAATTTTACATGCCATTGCCCACATATCATCTATAGGCTTATCTACAGACATGCCCAATATTTTTAAATGGGGCGGCCGGTATGCAAAATTCTCTAAAGAGTTTAGCACAAGCTCATCGCAAGAATTTAACACAATCATATGTCTGTCTAGCCAAATGACTGTACCACTTTTAACTTCCGCTTCACAAGCACATGCGGCCGCTGGTTTGAAAGCATAGCGGTGCCGCTTCTTGTTACGTGCAAAGGTAGAAAATGTGACATTTAACCCATCGAATTTTTTTAATTCCCCCTGCATACTCAAGTCTGACGATAGGAAAATATGAATAGGAGCACCAGACAAACTTCCAGCAAAGTCACGTATACTGCTTGCCAGTAAAAAATTGCTTAATAAATCATTTTTTTGTACAGCATAGGTCCCGAACGCGATATTCATTACATTAGTCCTCCTTTTTTACATTCATAGCTGGCAAGTATAAATTCATTTGACTTTCAGCCTATTTTCCATATGTTAAGATAACGTAATTATACCACAATTTCACATCCAATCCTGGCAACATTTCCTTGCTATCTTCTCTCATCAACGTTATAGTATAAATATCTATAAACATAAAATGGACGAACTAGATTTTCAGCACGTCCAAATCCCCAGGAGGAAAAGAATGAAAAGAGTAAAACTGGCAACAACGGCAATTGTACTTACCCTAGTGCTTGCACTTGCCCCAACAGCGGCATTTGCAGCAACTCAGCAACCGGAATTAATGCAAATACTGCAAGAAGAACAAGACGCGGACATTATGGATCTTATCTACCAGCTTTTTGGAGAATTACGGCAAGTTACACTCACTCCAGAAGCAATGGAAACTGCTCTATCAGATTTCGATTACTTAGTAAGCAAGATATTAGAGGTAGCACCTACTCAGAACATAATCTACAGGCGCGTGGGCATAAGCGCAGAAGAATTTTTTGAACTTGGGCGCCAAATGTTATATAGCAACGAGCCACTGCCATCACTATTATCTGCCTTTGCACCTGAAAGATGGGCAGAAGCCCAGTCTGACACCCTTTACTTAGCGGCAGATTATCTGTTTACCTTTTTAATACTGCTTTCAATAGAACTTGGCGGCCTTGGACATATGACGGTACAAGAAGAATTTATGGTTGAGCAGCTGTCATTTGCATTGGCATACACAATGTATGTAGGAGAGACACAATTAACCGAGGCCGAATGGCACGAAATTGAAGCTTATGGTTTTTGCCCAGAAGCGATACAAAGAATGTTTGATGCCTCTTTTGAGTTTGCCCGCCTTCAATACGAAATATTTAACACCCCCTCGGTGTTATGGTTTTATGACATAGACCCTTCCGCATTTGATTTTGATATAGATATTAGCGAAGTAATGGGAACAATGGACGAAGATAACATAACGACCCAAAGTTTAGAGCCCGGGCGCATCGCATATTTGCATATTGCCAGCTTTTTTAACAACATGGCACTAGATAGCGAAACATTGTTTCCTTTTTATGCGCAAATTCAAGATTATGAACATCTTATTATAGACATTCGGGGCAATGGCGGCGGCTGGGCAAATTCATTCCCATCAAATGTTATATCCATGCTCATAGGCGAGAGTATAACCTATACCTATTACGAATTTTTTATAGCAAGTGACTTAACCGCAGACTTTTTTGCAAATCCGTCAAGCATGGGTGGCGGCTTTTTGTATGATATCCTTCCTATTTCTCAATTTTTGCAAACTAGAAATATGTATCAATTTAACCGAAACGACCTTGAACTTTTAGACTATGCAATCATTTGGAGTGTTGAACATTTCCCTGCAGAAAACAACCTGCCATTTGAAGGCAAAATTTGGCTTTTGGTTGATGGTGGCTCGGCATCTGCGTCGGAGCTTGCGGCAAACGCCTCCATTGGCACCGGTTTTGCCACCGTTGTAGGTGAGCCTACGGCAGGCATTACAGGTGTTGTATATACTTTTGCGGCATTGCCAAACACGGGCATATTGTTCCGTATAGACCTGGGTTATACGGTAGATCGGTACGGACGCTCAATAGAAGAATTCGGCGTTATACCGCAAGTGTTAAATGCGCCGGGTACGGATGCCCTTGAAACTGTACTGGCATTAATTGAAGGAAATGAACGGCCTTTGACACCGGCAACGACACCAACTATATTTGATCATTTTGCCGCTATACCACGTATATTTATTGATGGCGTAGAATTTGTATCTATTCGCCTTATGGCAGAGTCTCGTGGTTACACTGTAGCGTGGGATGCCAATACAAATTCTGTGATTGCAACAAATACAGATGGCCGCACAAGCGTAATTGCTTTATCCACCTACGGAACGGTTAACGATAATGGTACTGTGCTAATGCCCCTTGCATATGCGCAAACATTATTTTCCACATCTGTTAGCCCGATTGTTGGCACATGGGTATGGGATTACGATGCAGATTATATTTATATTTTTAATAGTGATGGTACTGGGCAGCGCGGTTTTATTGTAGATGGTGATATTGACGTTTTTACTTGGGAAGTCGTTGGAGCACAGCTCCATATTAACCTGATTGGCGATATTCTGGAAGGTATGATCCGAAATCAAGTTTGGAATTTTACCCTTGCTGACAATGTGCTTACATTGGAATCCGCACAAATAGAAGATGTTGTGTTTAGCTATATTAGACAATAGATTTTTGTAAACTCAGTTGGTTGCATTTTGTTACCAACTGAAATTTTTTCTGTAGGATCAGCCACAAGGCTGCTCCTACATTTTTTTTACAAAAACCCATTGACATATTCTTAGAAAAGTGATATTCTTCCACTGTTAGCACTCGACAGCAGAGAGTGCTAACAAGGTGCAAAGGGGGATTCCCATTGATTTTAAGTAATAGAAAGTTCAAAATTCTTGAGGCGATTATTACGGATTACATCGAAACGGCGGAACCTATAGGCTCGCGAACCATAGCCAAAAAGTCCGGACTTGGCATAAGTTCTGCTACCATTCGTAACGAAATGAGCGACCTTGAGGATATGGGGCTCATTAGCCAACTGCATACTTCAAGCGGGCGCGTGCCGTCTGGGCAGGGATATAGGCTTTATGTAGACTCTATGATGCAGCGCAGGCAACTTTCTTCTGAGGAAGCCCTCTTCCTGCAAAAAATGATTATTGATAATATTTATCAAATCGAATTTATGATGCAGGAAACTGCAAAGGTGTTGTCGAGCCTTACGCGCTACCCAGCTATTGTGTCTGAGCCTTATTTGAAAAAGACCAAAATAAAGCATGTGCAGTTAGTTCCTTTGGATGAAAAATCCCTGCTTTTGGTGCTTGTTACGGACACAAAATCGGTAAAAAACCAAGTGGTGAATTTACAAGCCGCACCGGGGTACGAGCAGCTTACGACATTGTCTCTTCATTTAAACCAGTATTTAGCCGGTTTAAGTATACGAGAAATTGATCGTAGGTTAATAGATAAAATGCTTGCCGCCTTTGGAAACGCAGCCCATATTCTCATGCCAATTTTGGGTGCGATATCTGACACAATACAGGCAGAGGATGATGTGCGCGTATTTACAAGCGGTGTAAAAAACATCTTGGCTTTTCCGGAATTTGCGGATATTCGCAAAGCAGAGGCACTTTTTCAAGCATTGGAAGACCGGAACTTACTCTTTGAAATTTTAGGGCAAAATTCCTTTGAAGGTATACAGATTGCCATCGGTGAAGAAAATAATATTGATCTACTAAAAACGTGTAGTTTAATAAGAGCAAATTATACAATTGACAATCAAAGCACCGGTTGTATTGCCATAATTGGTCCTATGCGGATGGATTATTCCCAGGCGGTGTCTGTAATTTCCGGAATAGTGCAAAATATGCAAAGCGTTACACATGCGCTGGGGCTATAGGAAAGGAATAGTATGATGGACTATGTAGACGAAAAACCCGACGTATCCAACGATATGTTAGAGGATACATTAGACACAGAAATACCAGATGCGGTAAATGAAGAAGATCAAGAGTGCGAAATATTAGACGCACCTGAAACAAATTCTAAATACAACGAAATACTTGACCGATATCGCCGGTCCATGGCAGAGTTTGATAATTATCGCAAACGTACTACCAAGGAAATGTCGGGCCGATATGACGACGGCATACGTGCGGCCTGCGAAAAATTGCTGCCACTGGTAGATAATTTTGAGCGTGCGTTAAGCGCACACGAAAATAAAGATGATAGCTTTTACCAAGGGGTAGCAATGATCGCACGCCAATTTGGCAATATTTACGGCGAACTTGGTATACTTGCTATCGAATTAAACCCAGGGGATCAATTTGACCCCAACTTTCACAATGCAGTGGCCCATGTGGAAGACGAGAACTTTGGCCAAAACGAAGTCGCCGAGATTTTACAAAAAGGATATATACACAAAGACAAAGTGATAAGACATAGCATGGTGAGAGTAGCAAACTAAAAAACTATTTGCGCGCACAGCGCGCACCCGTAGCGAAGGCGAAGGAAGCGTAGCTGGGCTTTGCTCAGCGGAGCGGCGGGGTTTGGGGCAGAGCCCCATTAAAATGAATGGAGGAAATTTTTATGTCAAAAATTATAGGTATAGACCTAGGTACAACAAATTCATGTGTGGCAGTAATGGAAGGCGGCCAGCCTGTAGTAATAGCAAATACTGAAGGCGCACGCACAACACCATCTACAATTGCATTCACAAAAACAGGAGAACGCCTTGTTGGTGAAACTGCAAAGCGGCAAGCAATAACTAATCCAGATAATACAGTGATGAGTATCAAGCGCCAAATGGGAACCAATTTTAAAGTAAAAATAGAAGATAAGAATTATTCCCCACAGGAACTTTCTGCAATGATACTCGGCAAGCTTAAAGCCGATGCAGAGGCATATTTGGGCGAATCTGTAACAAAGGCAGTCATAACAGTTCCTGCATATTTTACTGATAGCCAGCGCCAAGCAACAAAAGACGCCGGTAAAATTGCAGGGTTAGAAGTAGAACGTATTATAAACGAACCAACTGCAGCCGCGCTTTCATATGGCTTAGAAAATGAAAAAGAACAAAAAATTATGGTATACGACCTTGGCGGCGGCACATTTGACGTTAGCGTTATAGAAATTGGCGATGGAGTTATAGAAGTATTGGCAACCAGTGGTAACAACCGCCTAGGCGGTGACGACTTTGACGACCGTGTGATTAAGTTTTTAGTAGACGAATTTAAAAAGCAAGAAAACATGGACCTATCACAAGATAAAATGGCCATGCAGCGCTTAAAAGAAGCCGCTGAAAAAGCTAAAAAAGAACTGAGTACAGTAGTTACAACAAATATTAACTTACCCTTTATAACCATGAACCAAGATGGTCCAAAACACATGGATATTAACTTAACCCGGGCAAAATTTGATGAGTTAACCCATGACCTTGTAGAAAAAACAATGGGCCCAGTACAAACCGCCCTTAAAGATGCAGACCTTTCTCCGTCAGAACTTGACAAAATTCTACTTGTTGGCGGTTCTACACGTATTCCTGCAGTACAGGATGCGGTTAAAAAATTGACAGGTAAAGATCCGTTTAAGGGCATTAACCCGGACGAATGCGTTGCACTTGGCGCGTCTATCCAAGCAGGTAAACTTGCAGGTGACGAAGGCGCAAGCGGAATTCTTCTGTTAGACGTTACCCCGCTTTCTCTTAGTATCGAAACGGAAGGTGGCGTGGCAACACGACTTATTGAGCGTAATACAACGATTCCAACCAACAAAAAGCAAACATTCTCTACGGCGGCGCATAACCAAACCGCAGTTGATATTGTTGTTGTACAGGGCGAGCGCCAATTTGCCCGGGACAATAAAGAACTTGGCCGTTTCCGCTTAGATGATATCCCGCCTGCACCACGTGGTGTGCCGCAAATTGAAGTTATGTTTGACATAGACTCCAACGGTATTGTAAGCGTATCCGCAAAAGACCTCGGTACAGGCAAAGAGCAAAAAATTACCATTGCTGCGTCCTCAAATTTATCAGATGATGATATTGACCGTGCAGTGAAGGATGCGGAACAATATGCAGAGCAAGACAGGGTTCGTAAAGAAGCTGTAGATGCCAAAAACGAAGCGGATTCTCTCGTTTTCCAAACAGAAAAATTGATAACTGACATGGGTGACAAACTAAGCGATGAAGATAAAGCCGAACTGCAAAGTGAAATGGAAAAACTAAAAAGTGTCAGTGTATCCATGCACAGCGAAACCATGAGTGAAACCGATACGGAAATGCTTAAAAATGCAGTGGAAAGCTATACAAAAGTATTACACGACTTTTCTACAAAAATGTACCAAAATGCCGCCCCAGAAGGAGAGGTTGAGCCGAATGATTACGGCCCAGACCATGACATTGTTGATGGCGATTTTACAGAAAAATAATACGAGAAAAACCCTAGGGGGTTAATATGGCAAGTAAACAAGACTATTACGAAATGCTTGGTGTAAACCGAAGTGCAACTGATAGTGACCTAAAAAAAGCATATCGCAAAATGGCAAAAAAATATCACCCGGATGTAAACCCGGGTGATAAAGTTGCCGAGGAAAAGTTTAAAGAGCTGAGTGAAGCTTACGGCGTTTTAAGCGATGCAAACAAACGACGCACATATGATCAGTTTGGGCACGCCGCATTTGAACAAGGCGGCGGTGGCGGCGGCTTCCACCACGGTGGCATGGATATTAATGATATATTTGGTTCGTTTTTTGGCGGCGGCAGTATGGATTTTGGCGATATTTTTGGCGGTGGCGGTAGTCGGACCCGCCCCAAAGCGCGCCGTGGTGCAGATTTGCAAATGCGCATTAATATTAAACTAGAAGAGTCAGTTTTTGGTGCAACCAAGGAAATACATTTAAATTCTTACAGTACATGTAAAACCTGTAACGGTAGCGGCGCGAAAGCCGGTACAAGTGCCGAAACATGTAAAAGATGCGGAGGCGCAGGCAGCGAGCGGGTTCAGCAGCAAAGTATATTAGGCATTGTAACAAAAATCGTGCCATGTTCTACATGTAAGGGTGAGGGCAAAATTATCAAAGACCCTTGCAGCACATGCCGTGGACAGGGAAGAGTACGAACAAACAAACCTTTGGATGTTACAATTCCCCGAGGTATAGATGCGGGGCAAAGCATACGTCTTGCAGGTAAAGGCGAAGCTGGTGAAAAAGGTGCGCCGGCAGGGGACCTTTACATTAGCGTTTCAATATCGCCTCATAAATTATTTTCACGTGAGGGCAGCCATCTTTACCTTGATGTGCCTATAACATTTGTACAAGCGGCATTGGGGGACGAAATATCAATCCCAACCTTAGATGGCAGGGAAGAAAAATATACAGTAAAACCCGGCACACAACCAGGTTCAATCGTACAATTACGTGGGAAGGGTGTGCCAAATGTACACAATCCAAACCAAGTTGGCGATTTAATAGTTAAGCTAGGTGTATCTGTACCAACGCAAATGAATGAACGCCAGAAACAGCTTTTGCGAGATTTTAACGAAGAAATGGGCGACGACTACAAAAACCATAAAACACGATGGTTTGACAAGGTTAAAGGGTACTTTAAGTAGTAAACAAAACCACGGCATAAAGAAGTAAAGCATTCATGCCGTGGTTTATTTTATGCTCCTTACTCAATCGCTTCAAGCAGCTGACCAATTTGTTCAATTCGCCAGGCGCCGCCATCGTGGAGCGGTCTTTCGTCTTCTTTAAAATTACGGATGGTAATATGCGGCGTGTCGCCCATAGTAAACAAGTAGCGCGTAGGGTGCTTTACTATTAACGCGGTTAGTTTATCTAAATCTACTTGGGCATCTTGGCGGAATGTTATAACTACGTTTAGGTTTTTTTGCGCAATGGTTGTAACCCCAAGGGTCCTGGCTTTTGATTTCATAAGTGCTACATTTAGCAAATGAGTTACAGATGATGGAATGTTACCAAAGCGGTCTTCAATTTCTTCTTGTACATCATAAAAATCTTGCTGATTGTCAATTTGCGAGATTTTTTTGTATATTTCCAGCTTCTGCTGCTCATCTGGTATCAGGTAATCTGGTATATAGGCGTCTATGTTTATATCTACGCTAATTTCTCGTTGGTGTTCTAATGGCTGGCCTTTTATTTCTCCAATGGCTCCGGCTAAAAGGCGGCAATACATGTCGTAACCAATAGAGTCCATTTGTCCATGCTGTTCTGCACCGAGTAGATTGCCTGCGCCTCGTATTTCTAAGTCCCGCATGGCGATTTTAAAACCTGCGCCAAATTCTGTAAACTCTCGAATTGTTTGCAGGCGTTTTTCTGCGTCTTCTTTCAGCACTTTGTCCCGGCGGTACATAAGGTATGCGTATGCTAAGCGGTTACTGCGGCCTACCCGCCCCCGCAATTGATAAAGCTGGCTTAGGCCCATAAAGTCTGCGTTTTGGATAATCATTGTGTTTGCGTTAGGTATGTCTAGGCCGGTTTCTATGATGGTTGTGCAAACGAGTACATCTATGTCCCCTTCCACAAAGTCGTGCATAATGTTTTCTAATTCGGTTTCACTCATTTGGCCGTGGGCGAAGGATACCCGGGCTTGTGGCACTAGCTGCTGTACGCGCATGGCTTCTTCCGCAATGTTGCGCACGCGATTGTGCAGATAGTAGACCTGGCCGCCCCGGGCAAGCTCTCTGCTTATGGCGTCCCGCACAAATTCTTGATTTTGCTCCATTACATATGTTTGCACAGGCTGGCGCGCCTCGGGTGGTTCGTCTAAAATGCTCATGTCCCGGATGCCTGTAAGGCTGAAATGCAAGGTGCGTGGTATTGGCGTTGCGGTTAGTGTGAGTACGTCTACATTTGCGCACATGGACTTTAATTTTTCTTTATGGCTTACGCCAAAGCGTTGTTCTTCGTCAACAATAACAAGGCCTAAGTCTTTGAACTTTACATCCTTAGACAACAGCCTGTGTGTGCCTATGACTATGTCAACAGCCCCTTTTTCTAAATTTTTTAGGGTGGTCTGCTGCTCTTTATTCGTTTGAAAGCGTGAAAGCCTATCTACAGTTACAGGATACATGCTAAGCCGTTCGAAGAAAGTTTTATAATGCTGCTGGGCTAAAATGGTTGTTGGCACAAGGTAGGCAACTTGTTTGCCATCTTGCACGGCTTTAAATGCGGCACGTATTGCAATTTCTGTTTTACCATAACCTACATCGCCGCAAATTAGCCTGTCCATTACCCGCTTTGCTTCCATGTCCCGCTTTACATCTTCTATTGCGGATAGCTGGTCGTCTGTTTCTGTATATGGGAAGTTGGCTTCAAATTCCTGCTGCCAAACAGTGTCTTTGCCAAAAACATGAGGCGTTGCTGCTTGGCGTTTTGCGTATAGGGCAATTAAATCCTGCGCCAGAATTTCTACAGCTTTACGAGCTTTTAGTTTTGCCCGGGTCCAGTCTGTGCCGCTTAGTTTTGATAGCTTTGCTTTTTCGCCGCCAATATACTTTTGAATCATTTCCATTTGAGCGGTTTGTACGTATATGGCACCGCCATCGGAATATTCAAGCTTTAGATAGTCACGGCTTAGGCCTTCATCGTTTGTAATTTGTTCTATGCCGCGAAAAATGCCGATGCCATGGTTGTCGTGTACAATATAATCACCCACCCGCAAGTCTGAAAAGTGGCTTATTTTTTCTGCATTTTTATTTTTGCGACGGCGGCGTTTTTTTACTTTTTCTGCGGCAAAAAGTTCCTTGTCGGTTATTACCGCAAGTTTGATATCCGGATATTCAAACCCGGCAGAAAGGGTGCCACGGGTTATGGTTATTAAATTGGGTACAAGATTTGTATCTTGCAAGGTTTCTGTAAAACGGGCAAGTATGTCCAAGTCGTTTATAGCAGATGCAAGCTGTTCTCCATGGCGGCGTGAACCTGCAAGTATTGCAACATGGTAACCGCTTTTTAAATAGTGGGAAATGTCCTTTTTTAACTCACTTGGTTTGTGGCTAAGGGGCATGCATGAACGTGCATTTATAAGGATTTCCGTAGGTTTTGCAAATTCTTGCAAAGTACCTGCCATGGAGGAAAATAGTATGCGATGAAAATTTTCCGTTTTGTGTAAAACTTGCTCCCATGGTAGAAGTACATTGGCCTGCTCGGGTAGTATGCGTCCTGCTTCTAACCTATGGCTTATACTTTCTCCAAGTTCTGTTTGGACTGTTTGCATGTGAATTGCAATTTGGTTAGGCTCGTCAAAAAAGATTGCGGTGTTTTGTGGCAAATAGTCTAGCAGATTTATTTCCTCCTCATAAAAAAACGGAAAAAATGCGTCTACTTGTGTGGAAATGCCTTCGCCCCAGTTTTCCAGTATGTTGGAAATGGTGGTTTGCAGGGTTCTGCTTGCTTGTGCAAGCCCTTTTTCTTGCAAGATTTGTGATTGTGCTTCCGTTGCGGTTTTGACTTTTTCTATGGCGGTATTAAAATGCACTTTGTTATATACAAGTTCGCGAACCGGGTAAATATCAAAACTTTGACCGTTTTCTATGGAACGTTGAGACAGTGCGTCAATTATGCGGATGGAGTCTACATCGTCACCGAAAAACTCTATGCGCAGGGCTTGACCTTCTGCCACCGGTGTTTTATCCCATTCGCCAACAGCAGGGTAAATATCTAAGATGCCGCCGCGCAGGGCAAATTGGCCCGGGCCTTCTGCAAGGCTAACACGTTCGTAGCCCATTTGTACAAGCTTTAGCATGAGGGTTTCCGGAGCGCAAATATCGCCTACAGATAAGTTCATGCGGTATTTGCTAAAGATTTCGGGGGGTGTCATCCGGTCCAGAAGGGCTTCCGCAGAGAGAATTATTATTGGAGATGCTTGTCCGAGCAGCATGTCAACTACTTTAAGGCGTTGTTTGGTTATATCTACACTTTTTACATCTGCGGCGTAAAAAATAAGGTCGCGACTGGGGTAAAGCTGGCAGCGCTCTCTAAAAAAGTAGTACATGTTTTCGTAAATTTCTTTGGCGGCAAGTTCAGATGGGGCAATGATTAGTGCAGGCATATCTTGCAAAAGCCCTGCCGTCATATGCCATTTTTGTGCGGCAATTGCACCGCTTGCCCATAATGTTTTTGGTGTGGAGTTTTGCAGGGATGTTTGTATACGCATATAGCCCTCATGCGCTTGCAAGGGGGCTAGTAGGGCGTTATTTTTGATGGTTTTAGTTGTCATGGGATTCTTCCTTTTTATTTGGCAAACGTTTGTTAAACTTATTCATTGCAGATATAGTTCCGGTTTGTAAAATTTCTTCTGCAGCATCGCCTGCTTTGGTTATGCCTTGTATCATGTCTTCCCATTCTTCTTTAAAAAAGCGGCTTAGTACGTAGTCTGCAAGAGAAAACCCCGGCGGCTTGTCGCCTACGCCAATGCGAATGCGAGAGAATTCATCGGTTTTGAGCTGAGCTATTATGTTTACCATTCCCTTTTGGCCGCCTGCGCTGCCTCGTTCACGGACTCTGATGTCCCCTATGGGAAGGCTAACATCGTCATATATCACAATTATTTCTTCCGGTGGCAGTTTGTAAAAATTTAAAATGAGTCCAACGGCTTCGCCGCTTAGGTTCATATATGTCATTGGCTGAACCAGCAAAACTTGGGTGTTTTTAATTTTCCCCTCGCCTATAAATGAACGGAAGCGGCTGTGGTTTTTCAATGTAATATTGTGGTCGTATGCCATTTTGTTAATTGTTTCAAATCCTACATTGTGGCGGGTGCCTTTGTATCTTGTGCCTGGGTTTCCTAATCCTATTATTATGCGCATTAAATACTCCTTGGTTACTTATATGTATAATCCCCCAAGGGGGATTGCTTATAACGCAACAACTACGCCGCCTCTATTGCCATAAGTTGTTGTAATGCCTTTACATTCTTGAATAATTATATCTTTTGCCTTTAGGTGCTTCATTAGCTCTTCTTTTAACTCCACGGCTTTTTCATATGCTTTAACATGAGTTATGCCAATGACGCGGCTTTCGATGTCGGGTGTATTTTCTTTTATAATTGTTATTAGGCGAGAAAGCGCCTTTTTGTACCCACGGGCTTTATCTAACATTGCTATTTCACCATCTTTTGAGCCACAAATGGGTTTTACATTTAAAAATGACGCAATTTTAGCAACGTAGGGCTTCACACGTCCGGTTTTAACTAGGTTATCGAACTTATCTATTATAAAATAAGTGCGCATACCGGCAATAAATTGGTTTGTTTGATCCACTATTTCTGTTGTGGATAAACCATTTTTTATAAGTTCTGAAATTTTTAAGGCCAGAACACCACCCCCAATAGAGGCAGACAAGCTATCAAAAATGTGTATAAATTTTTTACCATACTCATCGATATACATGTCTTTTGCAGTAATGGCGCTTTGGTAAGTGGCGCTTATCTTGCTTGAAATGGTAACAACAAACACATTGTCGCCTTTTTTATACTGCTCAAAAAACAAGCTGGGCGACGGTGCAGATGTTTTTACTGCTGCTGTACTGGCATCCATGTGAGCTAGGTACGCATCTTGGTCAAAGAATTCGTCGTCTAAGTAGACCTTGTCTTCTAATTGCAGGTTTAATGGCACATGGGTGAGTTTGCAGTTTTCACTTTCTATCAAATCTTTGCTAATGTCGCAACCGCTGTCTACTACTAAATGAGTGGTCATTGTCGCCTCCTAAATATACTGCAAACGCGCAGTATTGTTGAAATGTGGGAGGAGTATAACATTAAATGGGTTAAATTACTAGTGTTATACAGGATGAGACACTAAGATAACTTGCTTGTTTTCACAAAAAGATATTTGTAAGCGGTTTATATTTTCGGCAGGTGCAAAAGTACGTTCACCTATTTGTACTGTTACGCGGGGTGGGCTTGTTGATAATTCTGCGGTTAGGGTTTCTACGTCTATATACAAGCGTCCTTCGTAGATATATCCCAAAAAAGTAGAACGTGTCCACATAGGTTGAGGCGAATCGTAATGATACACATTGGTGAAACCAGTGAGGAGTGAAGTAAAGTGCTCTGGTTCTACGGCGTTTCCATAAGCGGACATTAAGCTGCGCTCTACAGAAATGGAGAAATCGTCCTGTTTGGATGTGTTTATGCTAAATGCATCTGCATAGGCAATAAGACCAACCCGGGGAAAGCTCATTAGTGCTTGGTATATACGAGGAATTTCCTTTTCAGCATCTTCTAAGTTGTAGATGTGGTCGTATCTTGTAAAATGGCTTACACCAATGGGAAGCACCATAATTGGGTGATGGTCTCTAAAGGTATGGTAGAAGGGGGCGAATGTATCAATTATATTGCCGGCAAAGCCATATACGTTTCTTCGGGCAAAGAGGGGAACCCCAACCCAGTCTACAGCATCGCTGCCTGGGAAGAATGCGTTTCTTATCGTTGTGTTTGTGTCCTGGGCAATCCAAACAAATGCTGTTTGGGGTGCGTATGATAAAAACAATGCCCGTGCGTACCTGAATATAACAGCATATTCCGCAGCGGAAATATTTGCAGAGTGCGGGATCATTCCCGGTGGGTAAAAGGCTATAAACATAGGCATGTTGAACGAACCAAGCCTATGTGCCAGATATGCAATTTGATCCCCAAGGGGGATATGGTCTTCTGTTTCTTGATTTTGTTGGCGCGGCGGGTGAATGATTAGTAGTGGTGTTGCCAGCTCTGCAAGGCATTGCAAAAGCCAATTTATTGGAATTTCTTCGTCAAGGTACATTTCGCGGACAAAGGCTGCGTGGCTTTTTCCTGCTTGGCTGGAGAAGCTGCGTTTACAAGTATGGGGCGAAAGCCACGCGGCAAGGTATGCACCGTCTAAAGGTTCAAATATGGCGGGGATGGTGTTTTGTGTGCGATATAAAACCGGTATTGGTATGGGTGTGTTTTCATACTCCGTATCGGTGTATGTGCTGATAATTGGCTGTGCATCTATGGAGCGACTGCGTGGTGTGCCCACGATTTGCGCCGGGGTGTCTGGTAGACAGGCAGTTAGGAGGAGGAGAGGGATGATGAGTATTATTAGTATGCGCGGACGCTTATATAAATCTAATTTGTACATAAAAAGCGACACTCCTTTCTGAAAATCTTCTTCTTGAGAGTGTTGCCTTATATTTGTTGGTTAATACGTTAGAACGCTTAAAAATTAAGAAGTTAGGCTATAGGATAAAACGCGCAACCTGGAATCGTTGGGTAGGTATCTAGGGTTACTTGACTATAAAGAATTTACCACCGCCGGTATTTAGCGGTGAAGGTGCATTAGAGTAAAATGGGGTTTACAAGTAGTATAAGGTTATATATAATTAACCATAGTAGTGCGCACTACGGCGAACCAAGTTCTATAGCGTATGTAAATGTGTTCAGTTGTATATAATAAAAAGAGTGAGTGCGCTAACACTCACCCACAAACTGGACGGTTTATGACCGGACACTAATCTAAATGCGAATTAGTGAAAAATAAGCCATTTACCTTGTCTGAACTGCCCCCAAAAAGTTAGACAAAAAATTAAGCAACATAGAATAAGGATTGAGTTCTGTAGTTAACAGGGCTTAATCCTTTTAATTTTTCCTTGATGCGCCGATGGTTAT
>Ga0123352_10007324_pt1 | contig 16996 bp, 7 predicted proteins | sample TergutLab28metaG_FD_89700 | JGI IMG/M metagenome (GOLD analysis project Ga0123352, IMG submission 89700) | Labiotermes labralis P1 segment gut microbial communities from Petit-Saut dam, French Guiana - Lab288 P1 | ecosystem: Host-associated > Arthropoda: Insects > Digestive system > Gut ... | reverse complement strand
CCACACACACAACACACTCACACAACACACTCACACACACACACCACACACACACACTCACACACACACACACCACAAACACCACACACACAACACACTCACACACTCACACACATACACACACACACACACACACACTTGTATGTTCACATTGAATGGAAATGGTATTTTTTCACATGAAATAAATAAATTTATAAAATGAAAGCGCTCTGTTTTAGTTGTGTCTTTCCAGGTGCACTGAAGTTAGTCGGGCAAAATTAATTTGTGTCATACTGGACAAACATAACATCTACCTTCCATGAAACGAAAATTAATTAAATTAATTTTATAGAAAATACATTTGGAAAATAAGTATACTTCAATCTGGCTCACATCTTTCCACTCATATCTTCCTGGTAGCTCACAAAAAGTGCGTTGTATGTGATAATTGAAGGCAAAGATGTCCCTATCCACGCCACGAAGGAGTATGGTGGAATACAGTTACAGTCCACTCATTCTTTACCTTAGCCTTAGTGGCAGATGTGTGCTCAGCTTCATACATACAAACTACCAGGGCCCTGGGGTCGCCTCAGCCTCTAACAGATACGAGTATCTACCAGGAATATTTCCAGGGAGTAAATGCGGCCGGTGCTTAGGGTTGACAAACCTACCACATTCACGTGCTTATTGTCTTGAAATAGAGCCCTAGCCTCCTTGTACACTCAGGGCCTGTTCAGGCCTGTACAGGGATTGCTTTACCATTACCGTATATGCATATACCTACATAATTGTGTACAGCTATATTAACATACGATCATGAGTTATAAAAGCGAGATGGTACAAAAGAAGTCGACCTGCAGATGGTAACCAGAATATCAGGCTACAGAATCCTCTTTCTGAGTACGTTTTTCTCTGCAACGTCTTCTGATAAAATATTTCCTTATCTCCTATGCCTGTCTTTGTATCTTTTCTAACATCCTGAAGACAGATGCGGAACGACGAATCGAAACATCATGCACATGCATTGTATACCAGAATGAACTCCGGCGGATCGTAACTCAGTTATTGAGAATTATAGCCGTGAGTGTTTAGTTCAAAAGGACGAAATAGTGAGAGAAGGCGATAGCTTAAAGTGTTTTGTAAATATTAACTTGTTTTAACTAAATTTTGACGGATCCCCGTGGCCGCGCGGTCTAAGACGTAAAATTGCGGCCGCTTGTTTGCTGGGGTTGCGGGTTCGAATCCCACTGGGGGGGGGGGCATGGATGCCTCTCTCACTTGAGTGTTGTGTGTTGTCAGGTACAGGTCTCTGCGAAGGGCCGATCCCTCATCCAGAGGAGTCCTACCGATAATTATTTTCTTCATTGTGAGTGAAGAGGTGCAGCAATAATCCTCTACGCCTATAATGAGTAGGTAGAAAGAAGTCAGGCTTAAAAACTAAAATTTAGAGAAAGCATAATCGGTCATATTGTATGCCGTCAGTATTACTGTAAAATGGAAATAAGTGCATTGAAATTCAAGTCGTTGAGAATGGCCCTTTAGGCTGGTTAATATGGTCAGTTCATTAAAGAGTGACTGAAGAAGATTCTTAGTTTAGTTTGGTGATACTTTATTAAATATTCAATAATAGTGGCATGTCTTTAAAAATACAAATATAAACACATTTGTCATTTGTGCATGCCGCACGTTTTCAAGCATTTCATAATGAACGCTACAATTCTCACAACACACGTCTAGACGCTGTTGCAGTTACATGCGTGTTCTTCACAATAACTGTTTTATATATTCTTATACAACTGGTCCCTTAGAGTAGACCCTGTTTCGACGTACGTGTAACCACAGACACATTTCCTAGGAAACTTATAAGGCTACATATATTTTACATCCAGACGCTGGATAACATTTAATATATTTTCCTCGGCCTGATACTATTTTTCTCTCACTGGCTGTACAAAAACATAAACAGTTGTATTGGTGTATTGCTATGAGAGTTGGTCAGAAAAGAAATTTGTATCGTGATTAACTTTGTGATTACAGAAAATATGTGATTATTCAGGGTTAATAGTTGCTGAGTGTTAGCTCTTCTGAGCACTACAGCAACAATATGTTGGGTGCCATGAACTTAAACATTATTGAAGAGCTCGAGCCAGTTGTTACAAGACGGCTGATAACACAGAATATGCACCTGTACAAACAGGGAAAAGAAAGCTAGTCCCACGCTGTGGTAAACTCGCTTATTTTGGAGGGACAAAGTCGAAAGCAGCGGGACAATAATGCAATTAAATATTAGAGCTGGAAACAACGAATCCCGAATATTTGCATCGTGAACTTGTTTTTTTTACAAGCTGTCGGGAAAAAATTTGAATATTATGCAGCACAAGTTAGCATGCTTGTTTGTATTCGGGGGTCCTCCTCTCCCACTGGTTATTTTCACCGAGAAGTTTCACTGTTTTCTTTAGTGTTCTCTGGAAAATGCAACTGGGTTAAAATAAACCACCGCAACTTGTACACACGCTGTTTCAAACCAACCATTCACAACAACCGTGCAGTACAAGCATAAATTATTTACGTATTGGCTACAAAGAAATGGTACAGCGAAATAGCCGTATTCTTCCTGTTGTTCAGCTACTGAATTCTGTATCTACAGTAAACATTAAGTGCTTCTTGTTCTTACATATGAGGTAAAAGATTATTTGTAAATTTTACATGTTCTGCGTTGCCGATAGTAGACTGTTCAAACCTCTTTAATTATCAACCAACAAATGCACTATATAAAATTTCCCATTAAAACACTTAAAATCGCTCCGACATGTTTCGATCCTAAGATCATCCTGAGGGATCTACATTGTTCCTTGCTAAAGTCTTTTAAAAAACATTCGCAAAATAATTCCATTATATTAACAGGATGTTGTGGCAGCATATCGTGTTGTGTAAGAGTACGTTGTTAGGAACGTACTCTTACACAATAGGATTAGCTGCCACAACACCCTGTTAATATAATGGAATTATATTGTGAATGTTTTTAAAACGATTTTAGCAAGGAACAACGTAGCTCCCTCAGGATGATCTTAGGATCGAAACATGTCGGAGCGATTTTAAGTGTTTTAATGTGAAATTTTATATAGTGCATTAGTTGGTTAATAATTAAAGTGATTCTACGAAATGCACGGTGCAACAATGAGGATATGTTCAAACCTCTGATATTATACGCACATACTTCCATGTAGAGAAAGAGGACCAACACGAAATACACTATTTCGATATCAAATAAAATATAGTTTTTGTGTTGTTATGCCATTGAATTTGGGCGCCTTTTACATTTTTTTTTAATATATCAAAGTGTTGTTATATAATCCCATAATTTCATAATCTGTTTCTTCTGTGCTTTCTAACTTCAAGTAACAATAATATCATCATGACGTAAAAGTCAAATTGTTAAGTTGTGATAGAGAGTAGCTCCATTTTATACAGTGTTAATATTTTTATTTTATTTAAAAGCTCTTCCTTCGTAAGTATGCAACGTTTGCTGAGAAACTCTTTGTGTCCCACGTGATCATCTGGTGAAATTAATTTTTAACTTTCAGTTTGGACAAAAATGATTAATGACGCTCTTTAATTTCGTATGCAAAGAGATGGTAAATGTTACTACATTTCTTAGTTCCTTCTGACGAGATGTTCATCTGCTACCAGTTACAGCCATAACATTCTTAAGGATATTTTAATCACGTATATATTTTGGTACCTTGTAGTGGGTCCCTGTCACCACGGCATGGCGCGCCCTCAGGTTGCGGATAGATGAACGGTCTCCGATAAGGACGGTAGCTGCGAATAAATTGAATAAGCAGTCGAGGACAGCTGACGAGGGGTGGTCCTCCAGCTTGGGGGTTGGGCGAGGTGCTAACAACCCCTCCCTGTAAAAAACTTTGTTAAGAAACACTCACATGCGGGATGCTTGGATTGCGGTGATGAACCTTCGGATTCCGTGAAATGGGGGGAATTTCTTGACTAGCTGCAAACCAGTTAGCTTCTCAAGAAGGACTCTGCACCTTGGAGTAAGTAAGTAAGTATATATTTTGGGAAATCAACGCAGGCTTGTTCTTTACTGATAAGAATTGTATGAAGGAGTGCAACTTGTTTAGATTTCGTTAGTTTGTAGCAGTGTGAAACAGAACATTTGAAAAAATATAGGCATCTTAACAATGTTCAAAACCTACTGTTACAATTGTGTGGTTTACCTCTAAACATATACACGGTTGAGGGTCCTTCATTACAACATTCAGCAGTATAAAACCACTCGCACATTTTTAAAAAAGCAGAGAAGGCACGAAGGTTGGAGGAACGCATAGAGAGTAAGTCTGAGGTTATAGAATCTGTAACTTCTCGTTTCCTGTACGAGAAGCGAGGAAGAAGTTGGCTTTGAACAGAAGTAGAACACGGATTATCTTCCCTGTTACTTCATTCTGTTGCTAGTACGATTGTTCCGGCGACACGATCGGTAGAACCTTGTCATATTGTTGGACATTTACACTGGGAGGCTTATATTGCAGCATGCTCTAATCGTGAATTTCAGCAAAGAAAATCCCATCTCAGGCGTGGCTTTGTTTGTGTTCCTGACGATGAAAAGAAGTTCAAGTTGAATAACAGAAATTACGGTTTTTCATCATGGGGCGAAAACGCAACATTTCTTAACGTAATGTTACTGTTTAACCACCATGTTGAAACGTAGCGCCCTCACTGTAAAGGTTGAGTGTCCTTTGTCTCGTCACCAAATATAGGCGAACAATTACCTGCACGTTTCGGCCGATTTACTACCGGACGAATGGCTTCAATACATGCGCATTGCTAGGAAGTGGGTTGTACTGAAGCAGAGGTCTGAAAGTGGTGGCTTTGCCAGGATCGAGCCAAGGTTGTTCTCCTTGTGGGCGGTTGGTATTGCTGAAGGAGATATGCGGAATTCATTTTGTTTTGTAGGTTAAGTGTTTGACCAATCGGAAAGTTTGATGTTCTGAGAGCGATTATTTTAGAGGTTGAGATCTTCAGATCTTTTGGATGTGATGCTGTAGGTGGCCGTCTCGTGCACGAGACGGCCACCTACAGGTGTGACGATACCAGAGGCTGTGTAATGCAATTTTGACCTCCTGATGATGAGCACATGTGCTCGAAACATGTAGAGGCATGAAACAAAACTTATTGTGAAACAAATTTCGTGCATCAAGTTGGTTAAATACTGAGATAAATATACTGACATGCACGGTCAGCAAAACGTAAAAAAATATCCTAACTTGTTAAATTGAAAGATATTGAACGTTACGAAATTGTATTCTTTTTTTATAACAAACATTCTTCTTAATGCTGCTTCTTTTCTTAGAAATGCAACAGAAATTGCAACAACCCGTTCTGGAGTTCAATTCTTTAAAGCACAGTTTTACTACACGTACTGTACCACCTGCTTCAGAACTTAAACTGTAGATTTTGCTGTCGGAATGTTTAAATTTATTTTCGCATAATTTTATCAAATAACAGTACCGATATTCCTGAACTGCATGAACCGTCTCTTCTTTATAGTGGAAATACATTTTGTTTTCCATAATGTATGACCTGTGTTTATAACCTTGTGGAAAAATTCTATGTCCTACACAGGAAATCAGTAGGATTATTACATCACTAGGGTGTAAGTTCCTTGATCACCCATCGAAATAATAGAACGATTTTTGTAAAATTTGTGGGAAGCTTAGATCAATAGAGGGCACCTCATGCATTTTATCATTTCCTACAAAGAATAATAGGAACATGGTAGAAAGTCGAACTTGTGAAGTGGTAACGACACTAACAATACTGGTGTATGGTTTTCTTTCCTCACATGGCCTGTTATGATAAATCTTAAAAACCACGCATTTTTTAACGCGGTGTTCCATAGAACGTAAAATAATTAAATTTGCAGCTGTCGAAGCGTGTCCACCAAACATCTGCATGTTGGAACGTACAGAAATAATGGACTCGTGTACATATTGTGTAGGTCACAGAGTTTAGGCCTGTAGGGGTGACAGTGATGCGAAATTATACAAAATGAACTAACGAAATGCACAGTTTTCTAAATTAATATGTAATTTTTAATTATATTGTCTACTACAAGTTTCGAACCTCTTGGGTTCACCCTCAGGGAGACAGTTTTTACGCAGTATGGTATGTTTTGCATGCATCGGTGTGAGCGGTCTGATGGGTAGGAGAGTGTGTTCCAGACTCCTGTCCACCAGACTGCTCACACCGATGCATGTAAAACATACCATAGTGCATATAAAACTGTCTCCCTGAGGATGAATCCTAGACGTTCGAAACATGTAGGAGACGATAGAAATTTCAAATTAAATAATAATTTAGAAAATTATGCATATCGTTTGTTTATGCTGTATAATTACATCACAATGCACGGTGCAAAAAATATAAAATTGATGCTAAACTCTGAGGTCGCATGTAGCACTTTAATTAATACAGAAATTCATTCAAGTTATACGTTGTTCATAATATGGACTACAACAACAATAAAATTAAAAACAGGTCTGTAGATGTGGAAGACAGCAATTCAACACGAAAATAGGTCCACAGTTTTGTTCGGAACCGTTTTTATAAGTTTTTAACGTTTATTATATAACGACGTTCTGCCATGCTGCAGTTACATGGCGTCAGTGGATAGACGAATGAATGAGTGAATGAATCAGTCAATCAGTGGATGAATGAATGGAGAGTGGAGTATTAGTGAAATGATACTGTTAGATGAAAGTCGTCCTACTTGGATAGAATTCCTTCTAATGCCACTTTGTTCATCACAAATTCCACATAAAATGCCCTGGGATTCAACCTGGGACTCGGAGGTGAAAGATTGGCATCTAAGCTCGTGAGTCATGGCACGACCCTCCTTTATAGGGAATTTCATGCTTCGAAGGTTTAATGTGAGCATATTTGCTGGTGGAACTCGTTCTATCTTAGGAACTTATACGTGAGTGACTTGTGAGACGCCCTTATAAATACTTCATAAGTTCTCAGCAGTTCTGAATTCCTAATGACGTCTGGATTGCCGACAGCTGTTACTGGGCGTACAGTGCCTGCAGGCTGTTCCTTCTTTACTTACAGTGCAACACATATTATGAACTCCTGATTATTATTATTATTATTGTTATTATTCGTTATCACCTTTATGCAGTGTATTTACAATTATATGCCTGAAACAAACCATTTTCTAGGGTGTATAGTTTTACAGCAACACTGTATTTACAATTTATGCTACATGTAATGTTTCTTTCCATGTTAAATTGTTTTACTATTACATCAGTACTTTCCGCAGTATGTGTGTAGTGCAATATATGGCTGTTTTCTGTATTCACCTGATTTCGTGCTTTCCCGGCATATTGCTCAGGTATTTTCTTAATGATTTTGAGATGGTTCCAGTTGCCCTTTTATTACTGGTATCACTTTTGCTTGCACATTCCACCTGCACTGAATTTCTATGATAAGGTTTTCATATTTTAGTATCTTCTCTGCTTCTTTCTTAAACACATTTCTGTCTACTGAAATTGAGACATCTGTTAACCTAACATTACCTTTTTTTATTATCACGGATTATGATGTCCGGCTTATTGTTAAGGAGAATTCTGTTAGTTTGCAATTGTTTATTCCATAATACGATTTCCTTACTTCATGAATTCTTTCTACTGGTTTTGTCACAAACTTATATCAGTGTTTATTGTCTAATTTTAATTTATTATTATTATTATTATTATTATTATTATTACCGTCTGTAAGAAAATATGTTTAAGATTTCTGTCTTCGTCACTCGACCGGAGAGCACTCAGTGCCCTTTCGATTGCAGCATCTAGCCTGTAGCACTTCTTCCTATCCCGTTTGTCCCTGTCTCGATCCTCTGTCTAGAGGCTCCCGTGTCTTTAGGTATGTTATAGTACTTTAATAAAAATTGTAGAATGTAATGTTGAAGTGTTATGAGACTGCACTGTTCAGCTTACCTTCCAGTTCATAAGCATCGTGCAATTAAGGCTGCGTTCCTGTAATATGAGAATGTGATAAAAGTCGTTACATTACAGAATGTGCAGATGATGTCCGTAACCATATGGTGCCGAACTCTGACGATCTACATCCATCCAGATTCGTTGTATACAGTGCGCTTAATTTACTTTGCACGTCCCTCTGCGTCCTCGTGACATGCGCTTCTAATGGCGGAGACACTGCACCTAGCATTGCATTAGAATGATGAATTGATTAATGGTATCTATTCAATATTCATGGCTGTTTCATCATTGTTCCAGGTTGAGTGTTTAAAGTTCCGGATGTTTTTTTTATGTCCCTTCCGTTCATGAAAGCTAATTAATAATCTTATGTTTATTGGACCATGGATCATCTTGATAGTTGAATATAGAGAGACCAACTTGATGTCACTTGCTTCTTTATTCCATTATTTAATGCTCAACATGTTTCGGATGTAAATACATCCATCCTCAGGAGCTTGCGACTTATTTGTTAAGTTATTTCACGGGTTGTATTGCTGTGGTTCAATGTGTGTTGGTGTTACGTTGTGGTTTGTGGTATCCGGATGCAGGCTTCAGCCAAACCACAACGTAACACCAACACACATTGAACCACAGCAATACAACCCATGAAATAACTCAACAAATAAGTCGCAAGCCCCTGAGGATGGATGCATTAACATCCGAAACATGTTGAGCATTAAATAATGGAATTATAAAGCAAGTGACATCAAGTTGGTCTCTCTTTATTCAGCTGATTAATAAGTTGTTAAGGATTATAGATTTATCTTTAGCTTAATACTAAAAATAAAGTAAATAAATATGTAGAAAATTGACATCATGTTGTTGTTACTGCAGAGTGTGTAGTTACTTTTGAAAATGGACACCGTCAGCCTAAATATCCATCCTGGCACGTTTGTAAAGCGCATTTAACCTCTTATTAACTTAATTAAAGTGCCTTTTGCAGAATTTAGCGTCTAAATCGTGACGTAATAATGCTCCTCGCGTTTAAAATTTTGTTGGTAAACAGGATTTTCTCTGCTCCTCCCGCAAGTATAAATCAAGGGAGATGAGTTTAGAGAATCTGATGGAGAGCGTTGTGTACTACCATGGAAGAATCTGTATGGATGGGGCTTAGTGACAGTCCGTCCCGTGTGTAAGAGGTGAAGGACAGAGGAGTACACTCAGCTCAAGTTTCGTGCGAGTGGAAAGCTTTGGCGACACTCAGACATACTTATGTGGATTCATTTTTCTTGGACCCTGAGGATGTCAGAAGTTACGTCTGAGAGCGATCCGGAACTTCACTAAAGGGACAGGTCCCCACTAATTTGGCCTACAGTTTAAGGGGCACGAAGGGCCTGTCAAAGACCTAAGTGCCTCACGACCGAAAGGGATCGAACCCATTATCTTTTCTATTCTATTCTACCACGATGGAAACAGAGATCAGGATACGTTTTTGACTTCAATGCTTAGAAAAGGAGGAGAATAATTTGGTTCTAAATTCTGTACGCCTCACAATGAATCATTCGATTGTTACCGATTATTGTGTCACAGGTGACGTTAGTCCACAATTTCTGCAAACTGAACTGCCGATAACCATCCAACTAACTCCACGGACCAGCGCCCTTAGAAACTTAACGAACCTTCAGGCGGTCAAATTCCTCACATTATATGGAATCCGGAAGTTCATTATCACATTCCTATTCCGAGCCAGGTCAATCCAGTCCAAGACTTCATTCCATTTCTTGAGGATCCTTTTTAATATTAACCTCTCACCTATCTTTTGTTACAAGTGTTACTTTTACCTCAGGTTTTACTACCAAAATCTTGTATGTATCGCTTCTCTTCCAATGCCTGCTTCATATCCCACCCATCCCATTCTTCTAGATTTGGTCACCCTCGTAATGCTTGGCGAGGAGTACTGACAGTTTCTCGTTACGTAGTCTTCTCCATTTCGCTTTTATTTCGCGCCCCTGTGACCTTAGTATCTTCTTCGACATCCATTTCTCGAACACACCTAGCCTACATTCCTGTCTCATTGTGAGAGAGGCCATGTTTCACACCCAAAAAAAGAACAGGAATAATTATAATTCACTATGTTTTAATCCTTACATGACTGGACGGACTTAGATGCCGCACCTGTTGCAAGACGTGTCTTTCGAATAACAAACGTGTTTGTACTGGCAACACGACGGAGCCCCTCCCTGTTTGAGGCATTTAATCAAAACGTTGCTTTCTGGTCGACTGATCTTTCGTGGTGGTCAACGGCATTGACCAACAGCATCTCCATATTCGATCTTCCGAGACTTTCATGTGTGGTGTTACCTGAAGTGCCTGCTGAGCCGACAAAGACTGAAGAGTCGAGACGCGTCGATCCGTTCTCTTTTGGACTTTCCCACACCTGTTAAAGACAGTGTTAATAAACTTACGCGATTTATGATATGGATTTAGCCGTGCCGGTATGTGTACTGAGGCTGAGGATTTTTATCTTGGGAATTTATTGAAAATTTGGCAATGAAATCATTATGTATGTTTTGCATCTATTAATATTTTTTTAATATTCAGTTATTAATGTACCCGTCAAGCTTCAGAGTCCGACTGATGTTCATGTTACATGTCTGACTGATACATATTCAAGAATGAGCCTCTGAAGAGGTAAAATATTAGGCCATGAATCATTCTTCGCGTAATATAAGAACAATGTTCTTTTTTCTGTGTTTTCCGTTTTTGATTAACAGGAATTTGTACGTTTCACGGACCCCTTATTCAGAGCAACGTCTGACGTCAAGGTTTGTGAGCTACTGCAGTCGGACGCTTTCTTTCCTTGTCTTGATACGATGAGCTTATAAAAGTTTCATTTTTCACAGTCCAGCTGTTGATAGCGCATTCGTTGCCACTTAATGGATTTTCAAGTGTGATCTCTTCACATCTGCAGCTTTTTCCGCTTTTCTTACTGAGAGGTTGCTCGGAACTGCCATAGCGATTTCTAGCTACCGCACCATGATATTATTAAAATTTATGGGTGTAAATGTTTCCTCCAAAAAAATAACTATTTCGTATTTAGATTAAATTCTCATTTACGGTCCACAATACTGCTTATCGTACATTAATTTGTAGAAATATATCCGATTCACATTTACTACACCCAAAAAACATTTGACGGTGAACACTGAAATCTTTATTTGCCCAATGTTTATTGTCAACTTCCCACCCATTCAAAGTATGGCCTCTGAAATTGGAGCAAGTTCTTTAGATAAACAGTAACTGCTGTTGATTTTGAGGAAGTAAAATAATTTGGACATGTCTGTAGAACTTATAAACATTTTGTTCCACACATTCCCACAAGCGAATTTTTATAAATAATTACTGTATATCGCCGTCAATAGCGATGTGGTGTGCAGCTTTTCAGCAGCATTTAGTGCCGATTTTTAATTTGTTTCTGGTGTTCGAACGTAGAAAATTCGCTTAGTGTATTTTTTAAAATTAAATTGTAAATAACCGTCATTGTATAATTCAAAATAAAATGAACAAAAAGGGCAACATTACGTGTTAACATAACACTTTGGCGCTTTCGGTTAAATATATACTTCCTCGGCCATCCCAACAGCCTGATACTATTTCACTGGAAGAGAGCGCCCAAATGGTGACTTAGTATTGCCGGGAACAATAAAACATATTTTGCTTGTAAAGTGTCGGATATTTTAGCCCGATTTTATCGAAATTCGGATTTTCTGGACAGATTACTATAAGTTCTCAATATCAAAGTTTACGGAAATCCGTCCATTGTCAGCCGCGGGAATATGTGTGAACACTTGATCAGACAGACAGACAGACAGAAGGACGTACAGATGTTCATGACGAAGGTAAAAGGCGCTTTCGCGAATGGGCAAACGCGCCTGGAAAGACACTGCACCAGAGCACTGACATGTTAATGCACACTGTAGCAACATACCATTACAGTCACACTGATGCTGCCTTTATTTTTAATTCACTACGATTTAAAACGTCGTCACTTAAAATTCACTTACCTTAAATAACGTGTTTTCTGTCAATGTCATATATCTTTTCCGCTTGAGAACATATAAGCACAAGGTTTGTTAGAAATGCCTACACAATTTTAGTCGAAAACCCTGGAGCAGGAAACTATTTTGGAAACCTAGACGTTCAAGATTCTCATAATATTAAAATGACCTTAAAGAAAGGATGGGAGAATGTAAACTTGTTTCAGCTGGATCAGAATAGGCTCCGGTAAATTATTCTCATGAGTACAGTAGCTAAGTGTCATTCACAACCGAAGGAAGTTTACGGAGGGACTGACATGCTGTCTACTTCAAAATACCGCCTGACATATTGAAAAATAATTTCATATTTATTGTATTTTCTGCCTCATTATCCATTCCTTATTTTAGAGCTGTTCCTATAATTTTTAATGTAAAGTCTATGTGAAAACAAAGAGCTTCCGCTCAGTTTGTCTGAATAAAAGGCGCACAAACGTAACCTAAGGAACACAGTATTTTTTTTATTCCTCTCATAATTCCACAGTTGTGTATTTTAATGAATACTTTATGATGTCTCTTTGTTTTCAGTTGATAAGTTCGTTCGTATTTACTTTCAAGAGGCAAAGTAAATAATTTGTGTCCATTCATCTTCGAAGCAGAAGTTCTGCGCCCTGTGGGTCCCTCAGTTTCAGACTGCAACGAACTTTGTATGTGTCTCAGTTTTCTCCGTGTCAGCTGGATGTTAGAATATGTTGCCTGAGGGAAAAAGATGTTTTTTTCACGTGTTTTTGTTAAAATGTTATTGGGCTTACTTAATTGTGCTTCATGCGCATTGGGTTGAATGGTGAGGTGAGGTGAGGTGAGGTGAGTTACGTTGTATGAAGGGCTTTTAATTATATAATAGAAAAATACATCTTAAGTAGGAGAGTTGAATCAGAGTACACATTTTTGAATATGCAAATTATTGTGACTGTGAAGGCCTATTTTCTAAAAACTTTAGATTACGCAATCCTTAATCATTCTTACAATTAATACATCACCCAAAAAATGCACTTAATCCAGTATAATTCATAACAAGTATTCTTATAATAAAACGAACGAGATTCATTAGTTTCTCAAATTTATTTTTGGAATAAATTTTGCTGACTGCTTGCTAGCAAGCAGTCAGCATAACCTGTATGACATATACTTGTTGCTGTGTATACAGTAATAGACTCCTGATGATGGACAGGAAACCTGTCCGAAACATGTAGAGTTCTATTCTAAAAATAAATTTGAGAAATTAGTGCTTCTCGTTGGTTTTATTATAAGAATATATCACGATGCACGGGACTCTGAATGTCAAATTCATAACAAGTACGAGTATTAAACTCCTACGTGTATCGGTACTGAGATACCATTCTCAGGGATTTGTAAAACAAAGGAATATAAGCCGAAAACTTTAATCTAGATATGAAATAGCTGCGCTGATCGTATAAACTTTTTCCCATGTGCTTTGTAGTTGTAGAGAGCTTTTGTTGAACATTTGCGAATTTTAATATACTCATACCGTGTTTATTGTTATAATTAATACACAAACCAACAAACACACTTAATAAAACACAATTTATAACAAGTATTATACTTCTACATGTTTCGTCACCAGGTTGCCATCCTGAAGGACACAGAAATATAACCTTAACACCTGTATATGGAGATAAACGTGTTTAATACTTGTTATGACCTGTATTGTGTAAGGTGCATTTGTTGGCTGACGTATTAATTATGACAGCATAGGTTACAAAGTATGCTGTAGTAAGGAACTTGATGTATGTAATATGGAAATCGGTTTCAGAAATACAGGGGTGCTGATAAGTCCTTAGCCCGACCAGGAAGGAAACAAGCTAATGTTTGTGTCAGAATGGCGTGAATTTCCTTCGGCGCCTTGCCTTGCAGAAAAAAACTTGGTGGCAGCTCGCGTCTCGATTTTGTTGAAATCGCGCGCGTCCCTGACATGCTTCCGAGCTTGTTTACTTCCTGGTCGGGTTAAGGACTTATCAGCAGCCCGGTATGTGTGTGCGGAAAAATAAGGAATGATTGCTTATGAATGAGAAAAGGGAAAGACTGGTGATAGGTTTTATGCTGTGCAGTCAGTACCATTTCTTTGCGGTGTTCTTCAATCACAAGGTATCTTTCTTAAAACAAAAGAAAATGGAAATACTGGTAAAATATAATACAATATATATATATATATATAATACACTCATACACAAATTTATATTTTGTCAGATTATATTAGGTTATAATTCCAGCTACATGTTTCGGCCCTATTTGTAGCGCCATCTTCAGGCTTATCTTAGAGTCAGGTTTTCGAATCAGACGCCTACTTTTAAATAGATTAGATGAACGTGAAACTTCTATTTCAAATTGCCGAATTAACAAAGTCGAGCAGGGTAGCACATTGCCGTCTGCAACGTGAAAGCCCTGATATAAGGGGCACCTGTAGTGAGAAGAATAAAGTAATTTTTCTCGGAATGTGACGGATCTTGGGTCGTAAAATTACTGTATTTCCAATCCTGTCGCGAAAGGAGAAAATTAGTATTTCGTTATTTTCATGTATAACATGAAGAAAATTAGCACCCTACATGTGTATATACCCTGTGCATAAGTTCGTAGTAAACTTATAGGTAAGCCTTGTTGTTTTGGTCTTCAAGGTTATGAATAAGTTTTATGTCTATAAGACACGTACTGCATAGAACGCAATATAACATAAGAAAACGCTCTAAAAATTATATTTAATTTTTTTTTTACGTACACCATATAAAGAAATGCTAGGAGGGTACAATATTATAAACAACCAACCAGATGCAACGTACAGCTTGTGGTATAATATTCGAAGAAGTTGCTTGCTGGTGACAAGGTCACCAGCAAGCAACTTCTTCGAGCGTTATGCAGCAAGCTGTAAACACAGTCTAGTGCTCCTGAGGATGGGCGAAATTATCGCCCAAAACATGCTGAGCTGATTGAAATTACTAATAAATTGTTGTTGTTGCATCTGGTTGGTTGTTTATACTATTGTATCAGAGATGCACGGTCACACAAACATCAAAAGCTAGGAGGGTATCTGAACACTTTATATGGAACTTTCTGGCTGTATGTGAGTTTTTCACACTTTCTGTCTTGTTATTACTGACTGCCCCTGTTTACCATGTACACTTCGTACTGCGTGACACTGTCAGAAAATTTGGTTATGTCTACCAACAGTGTCCATACAACCATACTGTATTTCAGCGAAATATGAATTACAAAACTATATCCTTCTTAAATCTACCGTAGTCACCAAACTGGTGAAAGAATTTTCCTTTTTACCGTTCTCAAAATATCTCGACGTTGGATCCTATCCAGAGCCAAATTAATGCAATCCACACTATTATATTTTTCTTTTCTGTGGCCCCACAGCTCAAATCGGGCTTGGTCCTCCACATGACTGAGGTTTCTAGATAGCACACAGTAAGAAACACACACCCGATAAGACTCTGTACGATTGTTCAGACTGTTCCAGAGGCCGCTACCTACACAACACACAACAAACACAACAGACGAACATCCATGCCTTCGACGGGATTTGAACCTGCGACCCCAGCAATAAAGCGGCTGAACACCTACGCTTTAGACCTCACGGCCATCTGAATTGGCCGGCAATCTCGTACAGTATTTCAAATTAACCTTTACATCATGCTGCCATTTCCACTTACTTCTTCCAATTCTCTTCCTTCCCTGCTTTTTGAACTAAAATTCTCTAGGCCTACTGCTACACACTCGGCTGTTCATTCTTTATTATATCATCTTTATAAAATAAGAAGAGCAGAATTCAGGACTTCTCTCGTCATTTAGTTTTTATTATGTGATGCGTGTGTTTGTATATATATATATATATATATATATATGTGTGTGTGTGTGTACAGGGTCTTTCGAAATGATTGTCGGGGGTTTTAACAACTTGTCATACACAATACACTTGAGATATGAGTATATGTATTTTTTAATTTAATAGAACACACTCCAAGTTTTTATTACATACCTTACAGGTGCTCTATATATGCACCCTTTGTGATTCTACAAACATCAACACGATAATCGAGTTCGCTCCAAACTGTTTGTAGCATGTCAGCGGTGATGGTTTCAGTGACGGTTCTGATTCGTACCTTCAGTTCCGGGATACTTGCGGGAAGAGGAGGAACATAAATCTGATCCTTGACGTAACCCCATAGAAAGAAATCACATGGAGATGTATCTGCAGAACGAGGTGGCAGTTGTTAAAACCCAGACAATCATTTCGAATAACCCTGTATAATTCTTATATTACAAATCTGTCGCCATTTCTTTGTGTGTACCGACTGTATTCGTGCAGATTTGATTCATTATATTTCTTTTCGGAGATATCTGTTTCAAATTTCGACCTACCTACCTTTTATTTTAAATGAAATAGTTTATTAACCTCCCTACGATCTCCGGAATAAAACCTTACATGTAAACTATCCAATCCTCATCCACTCGCAATTTGTGTTCACACTGCATCTCGTTCGACGCTATACGTAGTTCAAAAGTGCATCGTTAAAGTATATAGTTTTCATTAAAATATACTCGTTGAACACTGCTGTACATACAGCCACTAATAAAAATGAATTATTTACAAAAATTAATATTTAAGGTAAACAAATTGCTTATAGTTGCCGTCAAACACAATGGTATATTTAGATATTAGTTATCTTTATTTTAATGGCTATATGTTTCGGTCTTTTTGACCATCATTAGGCTATCTTACAGAAACTTAAGGTACACGCAGTGCAGTTTATGTAGTACGGGACCTATAATACTTACAATTATATATATACAGGGTGTCCCAGGAGGAAAGGACCTAACTTCGGGAGAGTGTTCCTTAGGTCAAACTATACCGATATAACCCAAAACACCTATATCCAAATTTCAATGGTTACGGAGATATTG